>ERZ836877.4234-NODE-4234-length-15053-cov-3.215762_pt1 | contig 15053 bp, 10 predicted proteins | sample MGYA00519469_ERZ836877 | MGnify/ENA primary metagenome ERZ836877 (study PRJEB31850, sample SAMEA3708809) | human gut metagenome | biome: human gut; feature: human-associated habitat; material: faeces | place: China | collected 2014 ... | reverse complement strand
GCCGTGATATTTATAAAGATTGTTGTCAATGATATAGTTGAAATCATCGATGGCGGCTCCATAATGATAGTGAGCCTGGGCAATGACGGCGCGCAAATAGCGGAACATGCCGACATTGGGAGCCTGACGGATAGCGTTTGTCAGACCGTTCATCGTGGCGACATAGTTGGTGTTGCCATATTCGACAAGAGCCTCAATAGCCTTGTTGTTCTTGCTGTCGCTGCTGATTGCGAGGAGCAGGTCGTCGACGGCATTGTTGTGGTCACCCATCTGTTTTCTGACAGACGCGCGGCGCACATATATCTCGGCGTTATTGGGGTCGAGATTGACGGCTTCCTCGAGATATTCGTTGGCAAGGCCGTAGTTATTTTCCTTGATAGCCACGCGAGCCAGACCGAGGAGGGCCTGCGAATTGCGGCTGTTCAGGCGGCGGAGACGCTGATAGTCGGCCTTGGCGTCGCCATACATGCCGAGGTCAAACTCTGTGTTGGCACGCTCGTTGATTACCTGCATCGAGGTCGGGTCGATATCATAGGCGGCATTGAGGTCGGCCAAAGCCTGCTCTTTCTTGCGCGTCTGGTTATAGATGCCGGCACGGAGCATATACTCCTGAAGCAAGACATCGCTTTCGCTCGCCGGGGTCGCTTTTATAGCCTGGTTTACATCGTCGAGCGCACGGAGATATTCGTCATGCTGATAATATTCGTATGCGCGGCGCAGACGGGTGATGTAGTCTCCGGGGTTCTCGCGCAGCTGCTGTTCGTAGACCTGAAGGACAGCTTTGGTTATGGGGTTATCTATGCCCGACTGAGCTTCGGCGGGCATCATAGACATCAATGCGATGAAAAAAGCAATCGGTTTGATTAATTTCATGATTTGTATTATTATTCTGAAATAGAGTTTACAGTCATTCGGAGTTGTGTCAGGCGGTGCAGAAGTCCTTCGAGCAAATCGAGGCGGAGCATATTGGCGCCGTCGCTTTTGGCTTTCGAGGGATCGGGATGAGTCTCGATGAAGATTCCGTCGGCGCCCACGGCAATGGCAGCACGGGCTATGGTCTCGATCATGTCGGGGCGACCGCCGGTGACACCGCCGGCAGTGTTAGGCTGCTGAAGCGAGTGGGTGACGTCGACAATCACAGGCACGCCCTGACGGCGCATCACGGGAATGCCGCGGAAGTCGACGATGAGGTCGCCGTAGCCGAACATCGTGCCGCGGTCGGTCACACCGACCTGAGCGTTGCCGGTCTCACGCACCTTATCGACGGCGAAGCGCATCGACTCGGGCGACAGGAACTGACCTTTCTTGATGTTGACAAATTTGCCTGTCTTGCCGGCGGCCACGAGGAGGTCGGTCTGACGGCAGAGGAAAGCTGGAATCTGGAGCATGTCGACATACTCGGCGGCCATCTCGGCCTCGTGGGCCTCGTGAATATCCGTCACGACAGGAACCCCTGTTTTCTCACCTGTTTTTTTCAATATTTCAAGGGCCTCGATGTCACCGATGCCGGTAAACGAGTCGAGACGCGAGCGGTTGGCCTTGCGGTAGCTGCCTTTGAAGACATAGGGTATGCCAAGTTCGCGGCATATCGGAGCGATGTGAGCGGCGATGTCATAGGCCATCTGCTCACCCTCGATGACACAAGGTCCGGCAAGGAGAAAGAAGTTGTTGTTATCTGACGATCTGAGATATTCGAGCATATCCATAATTTACGAATTCAATTGGTTTATTATATGGCATGTGTCGCAGGCGACGAGCGCGGCGGTCTCGGTGCGGAGGCGGTTGTCGCCGAGGGTGACGGCGACAAAGCCCGAGCCGAGCGCAAGGTCGACTTCCTGCGGAGAAAAGTCTCCTTCGGGCCCGACAAGCAGAGTCACGTCGCTGCCGGGACGATAATTTTTTGCCAGCAGACGGCGCTCGACGCGGTCGTCGCAATAGGCGACAAAACGCTGCGGGTCGTCGACCGACGCAATAAAATCTTTTATCGGCGTCATTTCGTCGATTTGCGGCAAAACGGCTTTCAATGACTGCTTCATGGCCGAGACGGCGATTTTTTCGAGGCGGTCGGTCTTGATTTCCTTGCGCTCCGAACGGTCGCAGCGCAGGGGCACGATGCGGTCGACACCGATCTCGACAAGCTTCTCGACAAGCCACTCCATGCGGTCGTTGTGCTTTGTCGGGGCGACAGCCACAGTGATGCGGTTGGGCCATACCTTAGGCAGCGCGACAGTCTCGACAATCTCGACGCCGGCGCGCTTGGCATGGGCCACGGCGAGGCGGCAGCGGTAGAGATTGCCGCGGCCGTCAACGACCTCGAGCATGTCGCCGGCCTGCATGCGCAGGACTCTCACGGCATGCTGCGAATCGCTCTCAGGGAGCGTCGCGGTTGTCAATATGTCAGGAGCATAGAACCGTATCACTTGGCAATATCAAAACCGGCAGGGTCAGAAGCCTCAAGCGAGGTCTCGGCCTTCACGGCTGTATTTTTATTATCTTTTACATCTTTGAAGCAGATGAAGAACAGGATGGCGACTACTGCGGCATATCCTGCAAAAATCAGCCACGAAGTGCTCCAGCCTGCGAGCTGCGGTTCGCCTGCCGGCTGACTGTAGACATAGTGATTGATGACCTGCTGGGCTCCAAGCGTACCGATAGTGGCACCGATGCCGTTAGTCATCAGCATGAACAGGCCCTGGGCAGACGACCTGAGCGACATGTCGGTCTTGAGGTCGACATAGAGCGATCCCGAGACATTGAAGAAGTCGAAGGCGATGCCGTAGACAATCATCGACAGGACAAAGAGCCACACACCGCTACCGGGGTTGCCGATACCGAAGAAGCCAAAGCGGAAGACCCATGCCAGCATGGCCATAAGCATGACAGTCTTGATGCCGTAGCGTTTGAGGAAGAAAGGAATGAGCAGAATACACAGCGCCTCACTCGCCTGCGAGAGAGAGATTAGCGCATTGGCGTTTTTCACGCCCCAGAGGTCGGCAAAACCGGGCACCTGGCCGAAGCTCTGGATGAAGGGATTCGCAAAGCCGTTGGTAATCTGAAGCGAGACGCCAAGCAACATGGAGAAGATGAAGAATATCGCCATCTGCTTGTTTTTAAACAGAGTGAACGCACGCAGACCGAGGGCATCGGTGACCGAAGCGTTTTTTTTGCCTTTCGACACGGGGCATGCGGGCATCGTCAGGGCATAGAGCGCGAGGACAAAGCTGAGAATGCCTGAGGTGAAGAGCTGCTGATATGTGTTCTGATAGCCTGTGAAGTTGACAAAGAGCATCGCGCAGATAAAACCGATTGTACCAAGTGTACGAATCGGAGGAAAATGCTTGACCGTGTCAAGGCCGGCCTTGCCCAAAGCCGTATAGGCCACAGAGTTTGTCAGACCGATAGTCGGCATGAAGAAAGCTACCGAGACGGCATAGAGGGTGAACAGCGGCCCGAATTCGATGCTTCCGTCATTGTTCATCGCATACCAGCCGGCAAGAATCATAAAAGCGCCGGCCATGACATGACAGAAACTCAACATTTTCTGAGCGGGAACCCAACGGTCGGCGATGATGCCGATGATGGCAGGCATGAATATTGACACGATGCCCTGTATCGAATAGAACCAGCCGATTGATTCCTGTAGATTCTGACGGGAAAGAAAACTGCCGAGAGATGTCAGATAAGCGCCCCAGACGGCAAATTCGAGAAAATTCATTGCCGCGAGGCGGCTTTTGATAGCTTTCATATTAGTTCAGGTAAGTTTTGATTTGCAAAAGTAGTAAAAGTATTCTTATAATTGAGGATCGTCGGGGGCGCCGGGATTGTCACGGCGCGCTTTTTTCTTTTTAAGTATCTCGCTGACGCGGGCTGCTTCCTCGTAGTTTTCGTCCTCGATAAGCTGCTCAAGAGTGCGCTCGAGCTCTTCGACGGCATAATTCTCAAGCTTGGGTTCGGCAAAATAAGCGGCCTGACGCATGTCTTCGTTGGTGTCGGCGGACGAGGCTGAGCCGTCGTCACCGGGTTCGTCGTCGAGAATGAAACCTGTCTCGCGCACGATGGCGGCCGTGGTCACGATAGGCACATGGGCGCGGATTGCGATAGCGATTGCGTCAGACGTGCGAGCGTCGAGGACGACTGTGCGCTCGCCGTCACTGAAGGTGAGTTCGGAATAAAAGATGCCGTCCTCAAACTTATAGATAAAGACTTCGCGGAGCTTGACGCCGAAGGCCTGGGCAAAACTGACGAAAAGATCGTGGGTAAGCGGACGCGGCGGCACGATGCCCTCGATTCTTATGGCTATCGACTGGGCTTCGGAGGCACCGATGACAACCGGTATCTTATGCGGACCGTCTTCTTCGGCAAGAAGCAGGGCGTAGGCGCCGCTCTGCAGCTGGCTATAGGAGATGCCGAGTATTCTCAATCTGACTCTGTCATCCATAATTATTTTGCGATATTGCGGCCGGTGATGATGCCCGAACCATAACAAACCGATGAATTCTTATCATATATCACTGCAAACTGTCCGGGGGCGATGCCCTGCACCTTTCGGTAGGAGACAATCTTATAGCCCGAGTCAGACATGCGCGTCAGACGGCCGCCGATAAATTCGGGCATGTGACGGTTTTTGAACGTAATCTCGACATTGTCGCAGTCCTTGCCCCAGGGGTCGGCTGTGATGAAGTGCATCTCATCGAGATGAAGCTCGTTGCCATATTGCTGCTCGGTGTCATAGCCATTCGAGACATAAATGACATTATCATGAACGTTCTTCTTGACGACATACCACGGACCGCCACTGAGGCCGAGCCCCTTGCGCTGACCAATGGTATGGAACCAGAAGCCCTTGTGTGTGCCGATCTTGCGTCCCGTCTCAAGCTCGACGATGGCGCCTGGTTTCTCTCCGAGATGACGGCGTATGAAATCATTATAGTTGATTTTGCCGAGAAAACAGATGCCCTGGCTGTCTTTGCGGTAGGCATTCGGCATTTTAGCCTCGACCGCAATCTCGCGTACCCGCGATTTAGGAATATCTCCCAAAGGGAACATCAGATGCCTCAGCTGGTCATAGCTTATGCGCGCGAGGAAATCGGTCTGGTCTTTGACCGGGTCGACCGCGGTGGCAAGCCACACCTTGCCGTCGAATTCTTTTGTCGAGGCATAATGGCCTGTGGCCGTCTTGTCGAACTCCCTGCCCCATCGCTGCTCGAAATAACCGAATTTGATTATCTTGTTGCACATTATATCGGGGTTGGGCGTCAGGCCCTGACGGACGGTCTGCAAGGCGTATTCCATGACATTATCCCAATATTCCTGATGGAGCGAAACGACATCAAAGGGCAGATTGAAGCGCCGCGCGATGAGCTGACATACCTGGATGTCTTCGTCGGCCGAACAATCGCCTTCGTCGGTGTCGAGTCCGATGCGTATATAAAAGAGATGCAGGTCATGGCCCATTTCGAGCAGGCGGTAGACCGCGACCGCGCTGTCGACTCCGCCAGAAATCAGAACCGCTATCTTCATATTGTATTCGTCAATTATTTAATTTATAGAGCGCACTGAACGCATTAAGCACGTTGTCGACCGGTATATTCTTGACCATTATCTTATTGTCTTTATCAAGATAATATATCATAGGATTGCCGCGCATCTCGAGAGTGTCGCCGAGACTGCCGGCCACACCGGCGACCCAGTTTGCAGGGCATGAAGAGACATCAGATTTATCGGTGTCGCCTGCATCGCCGTCGACTATATATACTATTTTAAGAAGCTTGGCGTCAACCAGCGAGTTGAGAGCCGGATCGGCCGACAGGCGCACACGGGCAAGCGAACAGTCAGAGCAATCACGCGACGCCACAAGCACAAGCGTATATTTGGTCGAATCAGCGAGCGCATGGCGTTTTGTGCCGTCGGCGCCGGTCAGCTCGATGTCAGGAAAAGTGGCGCCTACCGCGCTGTTGGCGATAATGTTGGCCTGACGGGCAAAATGCGAGCGGTCGTCCGAGGCTATTTTTTTATGAGAGGCGGCAGCTTTGGCAAACGGGAGATATACCTCCTCAGACACGAAATCGGCCGAGTCGGAGTAAAGCCAGCGTTCTGCCATTCGGGCGATCTCGAGAGTCTGCGGACCTGACTTTTTGACAGTCTCAAGCAGACGGTCGACTGCCAAATGGACAGTATCGGCAGACGCATAAGGCATAAAAGACACCCAGTCGCCGAAGGCCTCGTTGAGTTTGCTTTTGCTCGAAAAGGCCGACTTGAAGTTGCATCTTTCCCAGAATTTGTCGACCAGATAGGTGCAGCGCTCGTAGAAATTGGTTATGGTTTCGGGCGCTTCGGGATAAGGGAAAAGCCTCTCAGACTGCTGGGCATGAGACGTCAGCGAACACATTAGAGCCACTGCCGCCACCAATGAATATATTATCTTTTTCATAATCATGTATAATTAATTTACAAATTTAATGAAAAAAGTAATAACTCACGGTGTATGAAAGAAAAATTAATATACCCGGAGTCATGACACACTCGTGACACAATCGAAAGACACGTCGATTTGTCCGTATCGTAAATTTGGAGTAATTTTGCAAAAAACTATGTCATGCATACAATTACACCACACATAAAATACATAGGCGCGCAGGACGACAACCTTGATTTATTCGAAGGGCAATATCCTGTCATTCACGGCATTTCTTACAATTCATATCTCATAGAAGACAATGAGACGGCTGTCGTCGACTCGGTCGACGCCCGGCGTTGCAGCGACTGGCTCGCCGCGCTCGAAGACGGTCTCGGCAATGCCGGATGCACACCGCGCTATCTCATCGTGCAGCACGTCGAACCCGACCATTCGGGCAGCATCAGAGCCTTCATCGGGCGTTATCCCGCGACGACCGTCGTATGTACGGCAAAAGCTGCGGCTATGCTCGCAAATTTCTTTGAAGACATCGAATTCGACAGCCGCCTCAGGATTGTCTCAGACAACGACACACTGACCTTAGGACGCACGACACTGCGCTTTCTCTCAGCGCCGATGGTACACTGGCCCGAGGTGATGATGACCCTCGACGAGACAGACGGAGTGCTGTTCTCGGCCGATGCATTCGGCTCGTTTGCCACAGCGGAGGCAACAGAAGCGTGGGACAACGAGGCACGCCGCTACTATACGAACATCGTCGGCCGCTTCGGAGCACCGGTTCAAGGGATTATGAAAAAACTCGCCGGCAGCAAGTTCGGCATCATCGCCCCGCTCCACGGCCCGGTACTGACCGACAACCTCAACCACTACTGGAATCTATACGACCGCTGGAGCCGCTATGAACCCGAATGTCGCGGAGTGCTCGTAGCATACGCCTCGGTCTACGGCGGCACAGCCGAGGCCGCGCGACGTCTTGCATCGATGCTTGACAGCGAGGGCGCGGGCGAAATCGTGTTGCTCGACTTATGCCGTCACGACGTATCATATGCCGTGGCCGAAGCGTTCCGCCTCAGCCATATAGCCTTATGCAGTGTGACATACGACGGCGCTCTGTTTCCGGCGATGCATGATTTTCTCTATCACCTCGAATGTAAAAAACTATGCGGCCGCACTGTGGGTCTGGTCGAAAACGGCTCGTGGGCACCCGTCGCCGCACGGCTTATGGCCGACAGCCTCGGCCGCATGAAAGACATGACCGTCGTCGAACCGACAGTCACCATCCGCAGCCGTCTCCACCAATGTGACATCGTCAGACTGCGCGAACTCGCCACGGCACTGGCACGATAAATATACATACTTCGACATATCTGATACCGGAACGCTCCCCTTTGCGGAGCGTTCTGCTTTTTCGGCACGCCTTTTGCAAGCTCTTAAACCAAAGAGACGTTTGTTTTGTTAATTTAAATAAACAAAGGATTATATCTGTAACGAATACTTCAACTATCACCTTAATATTATGAATTTCAACAATTTCACCATCAAATCGCAGGAAGCCATACAGAAGGCCGTAGAGCTGACGCGCGGCGCCGGATCACAGGCCATCGAGCCTGTCCACCTGCTGAAAGGTGTCGTCGACGAAGGCGAGTCTCTGGTAAAATTCATTTTCCAGAAAATCGGTGCCAATCTGCAGGCCGTGAGCGCACAGATTGACCGTGAGATCGACTCTCTGCCAAAAGTCTCGGGCGGCGAGCCATATCTCAGCCGAAGCTCGAACGACGTGCTGCAGAAAGCTCTCGACATCTCAAAGAAGATGGGTGACGAATATGTCACGCTCGAGGCTCTGCTTATGGCTATCTTTGAAATCAACTCACCGGCCTCGACCATACTCAAGAACGCCGGCCTGAGCGAAAAAGAACTGAAAGCAGCCATCGAAGAGCTCCGCAAGGGCAAGAAAGCCACCGACCAGAGTGCCGAAGAGACCTACAACGCTCTGTCAAAATATGCCATCAACCTCAACGAACGCGCCCGTTCAGGCAAACTCGACCCCGTCATCGGCCGTGACGAGGAAATCCGCCGTGTACTCCAGATTCTGAGCCGACGCACCAAAAACAACCCGATGCTGATCGGTGAACCCGGCACCGGCAAGACTGCCATCGCCGAAGGCCTCGCCCACCGCATCGTCCGCGGCGACGTGCCCGAGAATCTGCGTACAAAACAGATCTATTCGCTCGACATGGGTGCCCTCGTCGCCGGCGCGAAATACAAAGGCGAGTTTGAGGAACGACTCAAAGCCATCGTCAACGAAGTGACATCAGCCGACGGCGAAATCATACTCTTCATCGACGAAATCCACACCCTCGTCGGCGCCGGCAAAGGCGAAGGCGCCATGGATGCGGCCAACATCCTCAAGCCTGCCCTCGCCCGCGGCGAACTCCGCAGCATCGGCGCCACGACGCTCGATGAATATCAGAAATACTTCGAGAAAGACAAGGCGCTCGAGCGCCGATTCCAGAAGGTCATGGTCAACGAGCCTGACGAGGCAAGCGCTATCGCCATCCTCCGCGGCCTCAAAGAGCGTTATGAGAACCACCATAAGGTAAGAATCCGCGACGAGGCGATTATCGCCGCCGTCCAGCTCTCAGAGCGCTATATCACCGACCGTTTCCTCCCCGACAAGGCCATCGACCTCATCGACGAGGCAGCCTCGAAGCTCAAACTCGAGATTGACTCTGTGCCCCAGGCTCTCGACGACATCACCCGCCACATCGCCCAGAAAGAAATCGAGCGCGAGGCCATCAAGCGCGAGGGCGACAAGGAGAAAGTCAAGGAAATCGAAAAAGACATTGCTTCGCTCAAAGAAGAAGAAAAAGAATATTCTGCAAAGTGGAAGGCCGAGAAAGAACTTATCAACCGCATCCAGCAGAACAAAATCGACATCGAACAGCTCAACTTCGACGCCGAGCGCGCCGAACGCGAGGGCGATTACGCCAAGGTTGCCGAAATCAGATATTCGCGTATCCAGCAGAAAGAACAGGAGAACGCCTCGATACAGCAGCAGCTCAAGATGATGCAGGGCGACCGCGCTCTCATCAAAGAAGAAGTCGACTCGGAAGACATCGCCGACGTCGTATCGCGTTGGACCGGCATCCCCGTCAACAAGATGGTACAGAGCGAGAAAGAGAAGCTACTGCATCTCGAATCGGAGCTCCACAGCCGTGTCGTCGGTCAGGACGAAGCCATCAGCGCCATCGCCGACGCCGTGCGCCGCAGCCGTGCCGGCCTCAACGACCCCAAGCGACCCATCGGCTCGTTTATATTCCTCGGCACAACAGGTGTCGGCAAGACAGAACTCGCCAAGGCTTTGGCCGAATACCTCTTTGACGACGAAAACATGATGACGCGAATCGACATGAGCGAGTATCAGGAGAAACACTCAGTGTCGCGACTCGTCGGAGCGCCTCCGGGATACGTCGGCTATGACGAAGGCGGCCAGCTCACCGAGGCCGTCAGACGCAAACCCTACTCTGTCGTGCTCTTCGACGAAATCGAGAAAGCCCACCCCGATGTATTCAACATCCTCCTGCAGGTGCTCGACGACGGACGTCTGACCGACAACAAGGGGCGCAACGTCAACTTCAAGAATACCATCATCATCATGACCTCCAACATGGGCTCGCAGCTCATCCGCGACAACTTCGCGAAGATGACCGACGAGAACAAGGTCGAGACCGTCGACAAGACCAAAGAGCAGGTGCTCGAGATGCTCAAGCAGACGATACGCCCCGAATTCCTCAACCGCATCGACGAGATAATAATGTTCACGCCGCTCAACCGCAACGAGATTGAGGAAATCGTCGGCCTTCAGATCAAGAGCATCCAGGCCATGCTGCGCCGCAGCAGCGGCATCGAACTCGAAGTCACGCCCGCCGCTCTGTCATACCTCGCCGACGAAGGCTACGACCCCGAATTCGGCGCCCGTCCCGTCAAGCGAGTCATCCACCGCATGGTGCTTAACCGCCTGTCGAAAGACATCCTCGCTCAGACCGTCGACAAAGACAAACCCATCATCATCGACGTTGACAAGGACAATGACACCCTCGTGTTCAAAAACTGACCTCCCATTAATAAATGTATCAAAGCCGGAGCGCTCCCACAAAAAGCGCCCCGGCTTTTATTTTATAAGAAGCCGTCACTCGTTTTACGCGAAATTTTTCGTAAATTTGCAGGCATAACTTCCGACACATCATGCAACAAAAAATCATCATTCTCGATTTCGGTTCACAGACGACCCAGCTCATCGGCCGCCGTGTTCGCGAACTAAACACTTATTGCGAAATTGTGCCTTATAACAAGATGCCTTACGACGACCCGTCGGTCATAGGCGTCATCCTCTCGGGCAGCCCATTTTCGGTCTACGACGAGAAGGCGTTCAAAACCGACCTGAGCCTGCTGCGCCGCCGCTATCCGCTCTTGGGCATCTGCTACGGCGCCCAGCTGATGGCCTATGAGGGCGGCGGCTCTGTCGAGCCCGCTCCGTCGCGCGAATATGGCCGCGCCAAGCTGACGACAGTCACGGCGGACCCGCTTCTCGAAGGCATCGAGGCCGGCGCTCAGGTATGGATGAGCCACGGCGACACCATCACCTCGCTGCCCGACGACTTCAAGATCATCGCGTCGACACCCGAGGTTGCCTGCGCCGCCTATCACGTCGAAGGCGAAGAGACATGGGGCGTACAGTTCCATCCCGAAGTCTTCCACTCGACCTGCGGCACCCGCCTGCTTGAAAACTTCGTGGCCGGTGTCTGCGGCTCGAAACGCGACTGGAGCGCCGAATCGTTCATCGACTCGACCGTCAAGGCGCTGCGCGAACAACTCGGCGACGACAAGGTCGTGCTCGGCCTCAGCGGCGGCGTCGACTCGTCGGTAGCTGCCGTACTGCTCAACCGCGCCATCGGCAAGAATCTGACCTGTATCTTCGTCGACCACGGCATGCTGCGCAAGAACGAGTTCTCCAACGTGCTCCACGATTATGAATGCCTCGGCCTCAACGTCATCGGCGTCGACGCCTCAGAGCGCTTCTTCACCGAACTCGCCGGCGTGACCGACCCCGAGCGCAAGCGCAAAATCATCGGCAAAGGCTTTATCGACGTTTTCGACGAGGAAGCCCATAAGATTAAAGACGTCAAATGGCTCGCCCAGGGTACAATCTACCCCGACTGCATCGAGTCGCTGTCGATAACCGGCACGGTCATCAAGAGCCACCACAACGTCGGCGGTCTGCCCGAGAAGATGAACCTAAAGCTCTGCGAACCGCTGCGACTGCTCTTCAAAGACGAAGTGCGCGCCGTCGGCCGTTCGCTCGGCATGCCCGAACATCTCATCAAGCGCCACCCCTTCCCCGGTCCGGGTCTGGCCGTACGCATCCTCGGGGACATCACCCGCGAGAAAGTAACGATACTCCAGAACGCCGACGACATCTTCATCCGCGGCCTGCGCGAATGGGGACTCTACGACAAAGTATGGCAGGCCGGCGTCATACTGCTGCCCGTGCAGAGCGTTGGCGTCATGGGCGATGAACGCACCTACGAGCGCGCCGTAGCCCTCCGCGCCGTTACCTCGACCGACGCCATGACAGCCGACTGGGCCCACCTGCCCTACGACTTCCTCGCCAAGGTATCGAACGAAATCATCAACACCGTCCGCGGCGTCAACCGCGTATGCTACGACATCTCCTCAAAACCACCGGCAACGATTGAGTGGGAGTAACTCCCACTAATTTTGAATGTTGAATTATAAGTTACTTAAAGGAGCTCGAGAAACAGAAGATGTTCTCGGGCTTCTTTTTAATTCAACATTCAAAATTCAACATTCAAAATTATACAGGATAATATAACGGCGATGATGACGTTATATAAATAATGTGTAATTTTGCATCTATGACAATCAACAGAATATTATCGGCGGCTGTAGGCGCGGCACTCGCCGCTATGGCTGTGTCTTGCGGCGGAGCCAAACTTTCTGTCGCCAACGAGCAGATGGAGCGCGGCGAATATTACGACGCATCGAAAACCTACCGCAAGATCTATAACAAACTGACCAAGCGCGAGGAACGCCCCCTGCGCGGCGAAGTCGCCTACAAAATGGCCGAATGTCACCGCCTGTTGGGTCAGAGCGCCCGTGCCTCGGCAGCATATCAGAATGCGATACGGTATGAGTGGCCCGACACATCGGCCTACCTAAAACTGGCACAGATGCTCCATGCCGAAGGCAAATATGCCCAGGCCGTCAAAGCCTACGAAGACTATCTCGCGATGAAACCCGGCGACGCCACGGCGTCGAACGGTCTCGCCGGCGCCCGCATGGGTCTCGACAAGGCCAACACAACCCGTTACGTCGTCAAAAATGCCAAGCTCTTCAACTCACGCCGCTCTGACTACGCGCCGATGTATTTCGACGCATCACTCGACCGCATATACTTCACCACGACCAACGAAAAAGTCAACGGCGCCAAACGCAGCGAAATCAACGGCATGAAAAAGAGCGATATATGGATGGCATCGAAAGACGAGCGCGGCGAATGGAAACGTCCTGAACCGGTCGAAGGCGAGCTCAACACCGAGGCCGAGGAAGGTATCGTATCGTTCTCGCCCGACGGCTCGACCATGTATCTCACCCGCGCCCGCCGCGAGCCCAACTCCGACACGGGCGTCGAAATCTACACCTCGCAGCGAAGCGATGCCCAGTGGAGCGCGCCCGTTAAGTTCGAGATCACGGCCGACACGCTCTCGAGCTACGGTCATCCGGCAGTGTCGCCCGACGGCAACTGGCTCTACTTCACATCCGACATGCCCGGCGGCTCGGGCGGCAAAGACATCTGGCGCATCAACCTGCGCGAACGCGCAGGCTCGCTCGAGAACCTCGGCGAATGGATCAACACTCCCGGCGACGAGATGTTCCCGTATATGCGCACCGACTCGGTGATGTATTTCGCCTCGAACGGCCATCCGGGCTACGGCGGTCTCGACATCTTCCGTGCCGAGATGACGCGCTCGGGCGGCTGGAGCGTCACCAACATGGGACGGCCGGTCAATTCGTCTGCCGATGACTTCGGCATCACGTTCGGAGCCGGCGAAAGCGGTTTTTTGAGTTCTAACCGAGGCGACAACCGAGGCTATGACCATCTCTACTCCTTCGAACTTCCCGAACTCAAGATAATGATCAGCGGCTGGGTGCTCGACCGCGACGAAGAACCTGTGCCAAACGCCGTGATACGCATCGTCGGCAACGACGGCAGCAACCAGAAACAGGTGGCGCGCGACGACGGCTCGTTCTCGTTCCCGCTTGACCGCGGCGTAAGCTACGTAATGCTCGCCGGAGCCAAAGGCTATCTCAACAGCAAACAGGAATTCACCTCAGACATCGCCGAGGAAGACGCCGAATATGCCGTCGACTTCATCCTCGCCTCAATCACCAAGCCTGTCGTCATCGACAATATATTCTATGACTACGACAAGGCGACCCTCAAACCCGAATCGAAGACCGCGCTCGACGAGATGGTGCAGGTTCTACGCGACAATCCCAACGTGACTATCGAGATGGCCTCGCACACCGACCGCCACGGTTCTGACGACTACAACATCAAACTGTCGGGACGTCGCGCCAAATCGGTCATCGACTATCTCATAGCCGCCGGCATCAGCCCCGACCGCCTCCAGTCACAGGGTTACGGAGAATCGCGCCCCAAGACAATCACAAAAAAGCTGGCCAGAATGTATCCGCAGTTTAAAGAAGGCGACCGTCTCACCGAGGAATTCATCGAAAACCTTTCGCCTGAAGACCAGGCCGCAGCCGACCAGATAAACCGCCGCACCGAATTCCAGGTACTTTCAATCGATTATCAGATGTATTAATGCGTTTCCGCACCGAAATAGAACAGCCCCGCGGCAGTTTCAGCATCAGCCACGACAGCACGGTCGTCATGCTCGGCTCATGCTTCACCGACAACATCGGCGAACGCCTGCGCCGTGACGGCTTCAATGTATGCTCCAACCCGCTCGGTCCCCTGTACAATCCGCTCTCTCTTGCCGACTGCGTCAGAAAACTCATCGACGGTTACCGCTACACGACCGACGACTTATATAGTGACAGTCAGGGCACAAAGCATTGTCTCGACTATGCGTCACGCTACAGCTGTGCCGACGCCGAAGCATTGCTCGCCCTGGTCAACAACGATTTCGACTCATTAAAAAACGCTTTTGACGAGGCCGACGCGCTGATAGTCACATTCGGCTCGGCCCACGGCTACTATATGGCCGACGACAGCCGACGGCTTCCGGTCGGCAACTGCCATAAGCTCGACGACCGACTTTTCAATCAGCAGATGATAGACACGGAGACGATAACCGAAGCCTGGCAACCGCTTCTTCGCGACCTTGTCGCAAAGAAAAAGAACGTCATACTGACCGTCAGCCCGATTCGCCATCTCGCATACGGACTTGCCGGCAATTCGCTGACCAAAGCACGCCTTCTGCTTGCCTGCGAACGCCTGAGACAATACGCCGATTATTTCCCGGCCTTCGAAATTATGATTGACGACCTGCGCGACTACCGTTTCTATGACGCCGACATGAAGCATCCG
>ERZ836877.4230-NODE-4230-length-15059-cov-84.833244_pt1 | contig 15059 bp, 15 predicted proteins | sample MGYA00519469_ERZ836877 | MGnify/ENA primary metagenome ERZ836877 (study PRJEB31850, sample SAMEA3708809) | human gut metagenome | biome: human gut; feature: human-associated habitat; material: faeces | place: China | collected 2014 ... | reverse complement strand
GTGTTCTTCAGTTCAACGTTCGCGACAGCGCCGTTGCCGAAGATCATCAGAATGGCGGTACCGAAGAATTCGGCCGCAAGTTTGACAAAAGTCGAGTATTCCACTGCTGTTTCCTCTATTGCTTCTTCTCTGTAAGAATCAGATTGATGTCGATTCCGCTCTCGGCGGACAACAGCGTCCAACACTACTCCCCACACTGGAAGTCGAGCACAAAAAGGCTTGACAGGCCGTCGGCTTGCCGGACAGTCATACAGAAATCGGAAAACAAAAAAGCCTTGGAACCGAAGTTCCAAGGCTTTATCTGTGCCCCCTCAGGGATTCGAACCCTGGACACGCTGATTAAGAGTCAGCTGCTCTAACCAACTGAGCTAAAGGGGCGTTGGTCTTGCGAGGTTTTGTTCTCGCTGAGCACGAAAAGTAAATATACTCAGAATCGAGAAGAATGCAACTTTCGGCGTGTCGCGGTTGTAAAACCGCTATTTTTCAACGATTTCGACAGATTACGAAAATCGCAGAAAACGCGATTCAACCATCATATTTCCTACCTAAAGAGCACAATCAAGGCAGGAAATCACAATTTCTTCACAAATTCAGTTCCTTGCAATCCAGTTGCCCCAAACGCTCCCGCTAATTCATTTGCACAGCCATGCATGAAAACTGACGGTAAATCGCTCTTCTTGAGTGAATCAGCATGCTTCACGCAACACCCACTTAAGGATTGAGCTTAGGTTGCTTCCAAGCACCGTTTCCGCACGAGAGAAGGAAAGTAACGACCATGACGTGCCCAAGTTGCGACAAACCAACTAATGACGGTGGCTACAACTGATCAAGTATGAAAATCCCCCTGCATAGCTGTTTTCAGCTGGTGCAGGGGGATTTTCCATGCTTAAGCTCAGACGTATCTCAGTCTGAAGTCATTCGCCGTAACCGCAATGAATGCAGCCATAGCGAATGGGGCCGAATCACTCAGCGACAACCTTCACGGTGAAGGAAGCGGAGATTTCCGGGTGCAGAGCGACGGTTGCAGCGAACTCGCCGGTGGTCTTGATCGGATCCACGGTGATGTTCTTCGGGTTGACGGCAGCCTTGGAAGACAGCGCGATGGCGATCTTGTCGGCGGAGATGCCACCGAACAGCTTGCCGGACTCGGAGACCTTGGCGGCGATTTCGACGACGGAACCCTCGATGAGTTCCTTGGCGGCAACAGCCTCTTCGCGGGTGGCAACGGCCTTGGCCAGACGAGCGCGCTTCATGGCCTCGATCTGGGCGGCAGCGTTCTTGGACCATGCGAAGCCCAGACCCTGCGGAATCAGGTAGTTGCGAGCGTAGCCGGCCTTGACGGACACGACGTCGCCCGGGTGACCCAGGTGATTGACGGACTTGGTGAGAATAACCTTAGTTTCAGCCATTTTTCAAACCTCTCTAAGATCAGCGACCGGAAGTGGCGTACGGCAGCAGAGCCATCTCGCGGGCGTTCTTGATAGCCTTGGCGAGCTCACGCTGTTCCTGCACGGAAACACCGGTGATACGACGGGAACGAATCTTGCCGCGATCGGAGATGAACTTGCGCAGCAGGGCAACGTCCTTGTAATCGATCTCGGTGACCTTAGCGGCCTTCAGTGGATTCGGCTTCTTCTTAAACGGCTTGACCGGCGGCTGCGGCCTCTTGCGTGACATCTTGATGTTCTCCTTACAATCTGGAAATTGCTTTTCTTTTAAGCTGCGATCCGGGTCGGATCAGAATTCCGGTTCGTCGCTGCTTCCGCCAAATTCGGAGGAGCCAAAGGAACCGAACGATGAGGAACCGGAATTATCCGAATTGCCCCACGGATCCGATGCCGGAGCAGGCTGCACGGCGGGCGCGGCATTGGCTGGAGCGGCAGCCCCACCCTGATAGCCAGCGCCACCGGAATATCCGGCACCGCCCTGATAGCCACCGGCATTGCCGGCGAAGCCACCATTGTTGAATCCGCCATTGCCGCCAGCGAAAGCATTGCCGCCACGATTGCCGGCAAAATTACCACCGTTGGCACTGGAGGTTCGGGTGACCTGGGCGGTCGCATAGCGCAGGGACGGGCCGATCTCATCGACCTGAAGCTCGACGACCGTGCGCTGGGAACCATCGTTCGCCTGGTAGGAACGCTGCTGCAAACGGCCTTGCGCGATCACACGCATGCCCTTGCTCAGGCTCTGCGCGCAATGTTCGGCCATGTCGCGCCACGCGGAGCAGCGCATGAACAAAGCCTGACCATCTTCAAACTGGCCCGTATTACGGTTCCAGGTGCGCGGAGTGGAGGCAATCGTGAAGCTGGCCACGGACGAGCCGTTGCCAACCGTACGGATTTCGGGATCAGCCGTGAGGTTACCCACCACAGTGATAATCGTTTCGCCTGCCATCGTTACCTACTTACTTTGCAGCTTATTGTTTTGCAGCTTGAAAAGCTTGGAATTACTTACTTGCGAAGAATCTTCGTACGGATGACGGATTCGTTCAGGTTCAGCAGACGATCGAGTTCGTCGCTGGTGGCCGGCTCAGCGGAGTAGTTGACCACAACGTAATTGCCTTCGGTCTTGCCGGCGATCTCGTAGGCAAGCTTGCGACGGCCCCAGATGTCGATGTTCTCGACAGCACCGCCTTCCTTGGTGACAGTTTCCAGATACTGCTCGGTCAACTTCTTCAGACCGCGCTCATCCAGCTCAGGATCGGCAATGAACATCAGTTCGTACTTATGCGCAGACATCACCCACCTCCTTCGGACTATCGGCCATGGACCTTCCATGGCAGGAGTGTGTATGCGTACTGCCTTCACGCATCTATATATGAAAGGTATAAAGATACAGTTCAGACAACCTGTTCAGCATAGCCCTTCTGCTGGACGAGCGGCAATTGCGCACGTTCTGTGGTGCAGGCGCGTCATGGGCACCCGCATTGTTATATTGAATACGGCTATTTTTGTACGGTTGGTACCGTATTTACGCGACTCTAGATTTGTGGAAGGCGAAGCATGTCGGCGATTCTCGAAGGCACCCCGGATAAGAAATTGGCTTTGGTGACGGGTCGTGCGTACCCTGAGCAAGCCCATGAAACCGCGAAATACCTGGGAATCGACGTACTTGAGACCACGGCTTACGATTTCGCCAACGGCGAGATGTATGTGCGTTACACCGAGCCGGTGCGTGGCGCCGATGCGTTCGTGATGCAGGCGCACACCGAGCCGATCAACAAGTGGATTATGGAGCAGCTCATTATGGTTGACGCCATGAAGCGCGCTTCCGCCCGTTCCATTACCGTGGTCGCGCCGTTCCTTGGCTATTCGCGCCAGGATAAGAAGCATCAGGGCCGCGAGCCCATCACCGCCCGACTGATTTTCGACCTGTTCCGCGCAGCCGGCGCCGACCGTATTATGACGGTCGATCTGCATGCCGCCCAGGAGCAGGGTTTCTTCGATGGACCGGTCGACCATCTCACCGCCACTCCGGTGCTGCTTGACTACGTGCGCAACAACATGCCGCTTGAGAACACCACCATCGTGTCTCCGGATGCCGGCCGCATCAAGGTTTCCGAACAGTGGGCCGCGAAGCTGGGCAATCTGCCGCTCGCGTTCATTCACAAGACCCGTGACACCACCCGCCCGAACCATGCCGAAGCGCATGGCATTATCGGCGAGGTCGAAGGTCACGACTGCGTGGTGGTCGACGACATGATCGACACCGCGGGCACCATCTGCGAGGCCGTGCGCACACTGAACAACGCTGGTGCGAAGTCCGTGACGCTGGTTGCCACGCATGGCCTGCTGTCCGGCCCGGCCGTGGAACGCCTGAGGAATTGCGGTGCCAAGGAAATCGTGCTCACCGACACCGTGCCCGTTCCGGAAGAGAAGCGCTTGCCGAACATGACCGTGCTGTCCGTGGCTCCGCTGTTGGCCGCCGGCATCCGTTCCGTGTTCGAATCCGGATCCGTTTCCACGCTGCTCAACGGTCTGCCCGAAGACATGCGTCCCCGCAATATCTACGCCTGATTCGCGCAATCTTTTCAACGTAACAAAAACTCGCCCCATCCGGTCGGCGAGTTTTTTAATGTCAGATCTTCCCAAAAACGGGGTGCCGCATCCTACGTCGGTAGGGTGCGGCAGCCCGCGTATCAAGAGAGAAAAGAGAAATCTGGCTAGCGTCCGATAGGCATCCTCGCTTCCGTTATTTGGCGAATGCTTCGCGTATTTGCGCGGCATTGCCGTAGGAGGCCTGCGCACCATACCCTGTGGCGGCGTATGCCGAAACATACGAGGCAAGCTCGGCCGCTTCGGAAAGCGCCATGCCCGAGGCAAGACCGGCCAGCACCGTGCCCATGAAGGAGTCGCCGCAGCCGGTGGTGTCCACCGCGTTCACACGCACGGGGGCAATGCGCTGGATCGGCGTTGCCGAAGTGGAATCCAATACCACGGAACCATCGCCGCCGAGCGTCACGATCGCCTGTTCGAAACCGAATCCACGCATTGCTTCCAGCGCATGATTCCAATCGAAACCGTCCCAATCGTCGTTTTCCGGCTCGTCAATGCCGAGCAGCTGCACCATCTCATGCTCGTTGACGAGCAGAATATCGGATGCTTCCACCAGTTCGGCCGGCAGCGACGGGGTGAACGGCGAATCGTTGAGCAGCACTTTCACGCCCGCTTCATGGCACATGCGCGCGGCGGCCGTCACCGTTTCGATCGGGCTTTCCAAGCACAGGCCAAGTACGGAAGACCGTGCCAGCGCATCGCGCACGGATTCCACATAATCCACGGTGACCTGCGCGTTGGATCCCGGCGAGTACACGATGGTGTTTTCGCCGGTTGCGTCCACGGTAATCACGGTTGTGCCGGATGGTCCGAGCACGCGGCGAACATGCGTGGTGTTCACGCCCGCCTCGCCCAGAGCGCCGAGTAGGAAGTCGGCGTTGGAATCGGAGCCGACCGCGCCGAACATCTGCACGGTTGCGCCGATGCGCGCTGCGGCGGCCGCCTGGTTGCCGGATTTTCCGCCCGGCAGCAGCTGCAGCGGACCGCCGGTGATGGTCTCCCCCGGCCCTGGCAGACGCTGTGCGGTGACGGTGTAGTCCGCGTTCATCGAGCCGATTACGGACACTGTGCCGTGGATGCGGTCCAATGCGGAGAGAACTTCAGTCGCGCTCATCTTTACCTTCCTTACATCAAAAGAAGATTTATGAAAATGGAGATTTGCGAAATAGTGTTGTTCAGTAATCGCAATTATCGCAAATCCCCATTTTTATTATATTGAGGATGTAATGTGCGATTACTTTGCCGATTCCTCGGTTTCCAGCGCATGGTTGCCTTCGTAGATCTTCTTCTTGAAGACGAAGAACACGATCAGGCCAAGCAGTGCGGTACCGGCGGCGACCAGCAGCAGGTTGGCATAGTTGGCGGCAGTGCCGGTTGCGCCGGTGATGGAGCCGCCTGCGAGGGCGTTGGAGCCGAGCAGGCTGCCGATGATGGCGATGCCGATGGACGGGGAAACGTTCATGGCCAGATCGTTCATGCCGACGCCACGGCCGGATTCGTCCTTTTCAATGGTGCCCAGCACGGTGGAGACCACCGGGGAGTACATGAGGCCGCAGCCTGCGTAGAACACACATGCGCACAGGGTCAGCACCACGAAACCGGAGTTCACGCAGAATGCCGCACCGGTCCAGCCGAGGAACATGAGGGTGCCTGCGGTCACGATGCCGGCCTTGATTCCGATCTTGCGGATGATCATGCCGGAGCAGGTGCCCACCACGGCGGCGACCACGAAGGCCCACACAATGTGCAGGGAGACCTGGGTGGTGGTCATGCCGTAGATGTTGGTGCCGATGGCGTTGAAGATCGGGCTCAGTGCGTAGTTCACGAAGTAGAACACGAGGATCAGGCAGATGGCGCGCAGCCAGCGGGTGTTCTTGAAGAACGCCGGGGTGATGAACGGGTTGGAGGCCTTGTTGATGTAGAAGGCGAATGCCACGAACAGCAGCAGGGAGACCACGAGCATCCACCATGCCATGTACGAGAAGAACAGGGTGAGGAATGCGGTGGCGAAGCCGAAGATCACGAAGCCGAATGCATCGACCTTCTGGCCGTTGCCGCTCTTGGACGGCAGGGTCTTGAGCAGGATCGGCAGGAACAGGATGGTGACGGACGGGATCAGGAACAGGAACTGCCATGCGATGGAGCTGAGCATGCCGGCTGCGAACACGCCGATGGATGCGGAAAGCTGGTATGCTGCGGTGAACAGACCGAAGAAGATGACCTTCAAATCGTTACGCAGGTACTTGGTGGCCACCACCAGGAAGGCGGAACCTGCCACCTGTTCGCCTGCGGTCTGCAGCACGCGTGCGATGATCACGGTCCACAGGTTTGCGGCGAAGAAGTAGTTTGCCACGAAACCGAAGATGGAGCCGACGAACAGCGTCACGAGACCGACGGTCACAAGCTTACGCAGGGAGACGAAATCGCCCAGGGAACCGTAGATGAAGCACACGATGCCGAGCACGATGCTCGGAAATGCGGTGATCAGGGACGCCTGGTTCGGTGCGCCGACGTCGGCGCCGACCTGCTGGAACACCAGGTTGAAGCCCTGCAGGCACAGGGTGCCGAGCACGAAGGTGATCAGCAGCGGGATCAGGGCGCGGATGGCCATCTTGTTGCTGGTCACCGGATCGTCGAACGGATCGGCGGATGCGGTGCCGGTCACAGCGGTTGTGTTGTTAGACATAATAAAAATCCTTGATTCTCTCGAATTGCGCGATATGCGATACGCGATATGCGATACGCGATTGCTTGGCCGGTTACGCTTATTCAGCCTTGGCTGCGAGGCCGGAGATGCGGGTCATGAATTCGTTCAGGAAGCGCGGCACGTCGACGCCGACGGCAACCTTCATGGTCTTGGCCGGGTCATTCAGGCGGGTTTCGTCGCCGATGGTGCGTCCGCGGGTCGGGCCTTCCACGTCGACCTTCATATTGATGTCGAGGGTGGTGACGAGGGTCGGGTCCACTGCCACGCCAACGGCGAGCGGATCGTGCAGGCCGCAGCCGCCCAGATGCGGGGACGTGGTTTCGTAAGCCTTGATGTAGAAGTCGGTCATGTCGGCCAGGAACTTGCCGGCCTTGGTGCCGAGGTCGCGCCACTGCTGGGTTTCCTTGTAGGTGAGCAGGGTCTGCAGGGTCACGTCGAGGCCGATCATAGTGGTCGGAGCGCCGGAACGGAACAGGTAGTCGGCGGCTTCCGGATCCTGCGAAATGTTGGCTTCCATGCAGGCGTTGCAGTTACCGGGCACGGTCAGTGCGCCACCCATGAGCACGATCTGGCCGATTTCGTCTTTGATTTCCGGAGCCTTCTTCAGTGCGGCTTCGATGTTGGTCATCGGGCCGGTCGGCACGTAGACGAGATCCTTGCCATAGGTCTTCACTGCGTCGATGATGAAGTCGACCGCGGATTCGGTTTCGACGGAACGGCTGGAATCGGGGATTTCCACATCGCCGATGCCGTTGTCGCCGTGGATGAACGCGGAGATTGGCAGTACTTCGAAATGGTCGGTGGTGCTGGAGTGCGGCAAACCCTGATACACCTTGACTTCCGGGTGGCCGAGCAGGTCGGTCACGGCCAGTGCGTTGCGCACACCCTGCTCGACGAGCACGTTGCCGTAGGTGCCGGTGATGCCGATCAGTTCAATCTCCGGGCTTCCCAGGGCATACGAAATGGCAAGCGCGTCATCAACGCCGGTATCAAGATCAAGAATCATCTTTTTCATGTGTGTGCCTTTCCTCTTTGACGGCCTGACGACGGTCCGCCACCATACGGGTGCGTCGTCAGTTATACATCGAGCGCATTCTCGATTGTGTTGTGTTGACAAGATTTATGATAAAGCGTTTTATCAAGAACGCAAATTCTTCACCTATACACGGCGTGTTGCCTGTATTCCCAACGATTACAGCATATTGGAGATGCTTACGTCACCACATACCGAGATTGATCTGCACCACCCGTTTCGCACCAGTCTGCAGCATCTAAAAATGGCGGTTTACGCGCAGGCCGCCTGCACCAGTTTCGGCGTAAGCACTTCAACCTGCGGATCGGAAAGCCACGGACGGGCATCCCCTGATTCCGTACCGGACTTGGCACGAACCGCAACATCAATCCGCTTACGCAACATGCCCCAACAAGCGGCGGCCAAATCAGTCACGCTCTGCTCAACGGTGGTCATACGCCAACCAAGACCGAATCGTTTGAGAATATTGTCGTAACCAATCACCTGCATATCCTCAGTAACATGCAACCCACGCTCCGCCATACGCTGACGGAAGCCAAGCGCCATCACATCGTTGCAGCAGAACACGGCCGTCGCCCCGCCATCGATGATCTGATTCGCGGCACGATAGCCGCTATCGAAACGGTAATCACCCTCAACACACAGCGAAGAATCAAAATGCTTCCCCGACTGCTCGATGGCATCCACAAAACCACGACGACGCTCCGCGGCACTCGACTCCGCAATATCGCCGGTGACAATGCCAATACGAGTATGACCACCTTCCAACAGATACTGGGCAGCCAAACGACCACCAAGATAGTTGTCAAAACCGACGGCATCGCACCAGCCGCACTGCGTCAAACGGTCGATCAGCACCACCGGGCACGACACAAGCGCCACATCCTCACACAGCTGCTCAACAGCACTCCCAACACACGACTCACGCGCCGGGATCAACATCACCCCATCCACCCCACGGGCAGGAAGACGCTGCAACAACTCATGCTCCGCAGCACGCGAATCATCGGAATTGGCCACAATCAGCGAATACCCCTGCGCGGCGCACTCATCCTCCACACACTTGGCAAGCGCCGCGAAAAACAGGTTCTCAATATCAGGCACGATCAGCGCAACCAGCTGGGACTGCTTGGTTACCAAGCTACGCGCGCTCTGATTCGGCACATAATTCAGCTTCTTCGCCGCGTCGGCAATGGCCTTACGCTTCTCATCAGACACGCGAGCCGGCCGATTATTCAACACCAGCGAAACCGTCGTCACAGACACCCCCGCAGCAGCGGCCACATCCTTCAACGTCGCACGATACGCCATTCAAACCCCTTAAAACGTTTCTCCTTCCAGCATAAATGCCACGCACTCCTGACGCGCCCAGCACCCCCATCCACAAACAAATTCCTTTCATAGCAAAATAATCCACATTATTTCCAGTGGTAAATCGTTTCTCAGAAATGTTTTTGTATACTCGCAACGTTTTGCTTAATACGAAAGCCACAGAGAAGAGAGGAACCCCAATGCAACCAACAGCACAGAAAAACAATGCGAAACAGCGCAAGACCATCGCCATCGTCGCCGTGATAGCAGTGGTTGCCATTGCGCTCGCAGCCGTTGCCATCATCGCAGTCGCCAATAAGCGCGAAATGACGCAAGCCGCCAGCGACACCTGCACGTTGAACGCGAAGGCGCTCGCCACGCATCAGCAAAACTTCGAAGAGGCTCAGAAAGAAGCCGAAGATGCGGCAAAACTCACCGTGGACGACGTGGCCGACGGCACCACGCTGGAAACCCTGAAGGATGCGATCACGCTGGCCGAAGCCGTGGAAAACGCGCCAACATGCCCCGCGAACGGCAATGCCAGCGACTTCACCAAGGCGACAGACGATATTCGCACGTACGCCGACAACCTGCGCAACATCACCAACGAACTCGACGCGGCCGCCAAGTCGGTGATCGCCAGCCAGGAACTCAAACTCGAGTCCGCCAAGTAAGTCAAGTAAGCCGCCCCGACGGTTAGCGCCGACGTCAGCGCCAAACCCTACGTTTAACGGGGCCAAAGTCATCCAAGTCTGCAACTTCACCCCCATTACAAGCGCTTTCGCACCACATCGGGCTTATATATGGCAGATTCGGAAGGTCGCCCGGAGACATTTCGCTTATATATGGCAGGTCATTCCGGAAAGACCGCAGTTAGAGGGTACACAATTACCCCCTAACTAGCTTGTTTCAAAAACAGACTGCCATACATAGGCGAGATGCCTCCGTACAAACCCCAAAATCTGCCATACATAAGCGAGATACCATCTGCCGACTTTCCTTTATTTTGCATTATGCGTGCATTTGACATAGAATACACATTAATTGCACGCAAGATTAGGGCAGGTGGTTCAGATGGGCAATATTACCATTCGCATGAACGACGATCTGAAAGCTCGGGTCAACCAGACACTCGACGCCATAGGCATGAATTTCAACACTTACGTGACCATGGCGAGCATCCAGCTCGTGAACCAGCAGCGCCTGCCTTTCGACACTTCCGCGCGCGCCGCGGAACCAAACGAGCAGACCAAGCGCGCCATGCTCGAAGCCGAAGCCAAGGAACGCGGTATCCTCCCAGACGACGCGGCCACCTTCAACAGCGCGCAAGACGCCATCGCCTGGCTGCACAACAATCACGGCTGAACAGGCAAAGCGCCATGATTACCATTAAATTCGACCAACAATTTCAGACCGACTTCAAACGCATCTCACGACGGATACCTCAAATCGTAACGGAACTCGAATATGTAATCGAAGCTATTGAGGAGTACGGACACGTTCCGGAATCATATAATCCTCACATGCTTGATCACCCACGAGGAATCTACTCGGGATATGCGGAATTCCATCTTGCCGAAGGGAAAATGGATGTGTTGGTGATCTACTCGGAGCGGCCGGAAGCGTCGACAATCCGATTCATTCGCATGGGATCCCACGACGAACTGTTTGACGGTCCGTTGCTTTAGATGAGTCCATCGTAGGACCCAACGAGATTCAGCCATCGATTTCCGCCCAATAAAACTTTTTCCCACCATATCGGGCTTATATATGGCAGATTCGACAGTCCGACCGGAGGCATTTCCTGACGAAATCGGCTACTTGCAGCACGTTATTTTCCAATAGCCACTTACCAAACCCAATTGCCAGGCTGCGCCGCATCCACCATGACGCACCGTCACAAACGTTCCCATCCGACGCGCTTTACTGGCCTTGGGCGCGGTAGCGGGCTTCGGTGGCGGCTTTGGCGGGCTCCCACCAGGCGCGGTTGTCCGTATACCAAGCGATGGTCGCTTGCAAACCGGCTTCGAAATCAGTGTGCACGGGCCGCCAGCCGAGTTCGGTACGCAGCTTATTGGAATCGATCGCGTAACGTCGATCATGCCCAGGACGGTCACGCACCCAGTCGAATGCGTCCCCCGCACACCCCATAAGCCGCAGAATCATACGCATTACGGCAATGTTGCTCATTTCGCCGTCCGCGCCGATCAGGTACGTTTCGCCGATCCGCCCGCGTGTAAGAATCTTCCACACCGCAGAAGAGTGGTCTTCCGTATGGATCCAGTCGCGCACGTTCTCGCCTGTGCCATATAGTTTCGGCCGCACGCCCTCCATGATGGAAGTGATCTGGCGTGGAATGAATTTTTCCACATGCTGGTACGGCCCGTAATTGTTGGAACAGTTGGAAATCGTGGCGCGAAGCCCGTACGTGCGCACCCACGCACGCACCAGCTGGTCGGATGCCGCTTTTGACGCGCTGTACGGGCTTGACGGCTTATATGGCGTGCTTTCGGTGAATTTACATGGATCGTCGAGCGCAAGGTCGCCGTACACTTCGTCGGTGCTGATGTGATGGAATCGCACGTCATGCTTGCGCGCCGCCTCAAGCAGGTGGAACGTACCCTCCACATTCGTTGTGATGAAGGGTTCAGGATTGGCGATGGAGTTGTCGTTATGCGATTCGGCCGCGAAATGCACGATCGCGTCATGCCCGGGCACGATACGTTCCAGTAGTGCAGCATCGCAGATATCGCCTTGCACGAGTTCGACTTGCGATCGCGGAAGACCGGCGATATTCTGCGGATTTCCGGCATACGTCAGCTTGTCGAGCACGGTTATGCGCACGTCAGGATGGTTGCGTGCCACATAGCGCACGAAATTGGCTCCGATAAACCCACATCCGCCGGTCACAATGATGTTGCGCGGCTTGAAAATCTCACTACTCACCATTTCAGAGTACCGGCAGGATTGCATAGTTCATGGAGCAATTTCACACCTGCCTTGTATATGGCAGATTCGGCAGCCCGACCGGAGACATCTCGCTTATATATGGCAGGTCATTCCGGAAAAACCGCAGTTAGAGGGTATAAAATTACCCTCTAAGTGGCCTGTCTCAAAAACAAGCTGCTATATATAAGAGAGATACCTCCGGACGAACGCCAGAATCTGCCATACATAGGCGAAATAGCGATTAAATTGGGCGCATAACGCGAGAGCCAACCCCCTAAAGTTACCTTTGATTTGGCGCAAAGGCCGCATAATCATTGACTTTTCAAACAGAGAACTCTTTGAACTCAAACGAGCACCCTAAAATGTCGGCCTCATCAAAAGAGGCTTTTACAATCAATGGCCTCGTATCGGCACGCCAAGCCACGCGCACTATCGGTCTTGGACGAGGTAGCAGGCTTCGGACTCGTTTTATTTTCATCACTTGTTGTCGTTTTTCGTCAAGTTTGCTCAACAACTCACCTAGGCAATCCAAAAGCTCAATCCTCTAAGTCAAGACGCTGCCCCGCACGATAACTCTTAACCTATTGCAGGATTTCATATTTGCATTTGAAACGGTCATAACCGACGATCGGACCTAAGGACGTTTGTGCCAGCACCGTCATTGCATTACCCATGTTCAATGCCTCTGTCGATTTACCATATCCGGCGCAAACATGCTTAATCTTTTTCGTGGCGAAAGCTGAATAAACGGAATATACTTTCGGACGCAACTATAACAAACAAAGCAGAGAGCGGCAGGAAATACCTGTACTGCATACCATCAACACCCACTGCCCCGGATGGATTGTATTGCAGCCACAGAGCTAGATATATTAACAGAATATCTCCTATGCAAAGCAACACTATCAGCCATGCATAAGGCAACGGAAGAACATAGGTTAGTCTCCGTCCATGGCTTCCGTCCAAACATGCGCCGACAACCGCAGATGGCTCTTGCCTGTTAAGGTCTGCCGTTCGAATACTTACGAAGAATAGCAGTATCAAAACTATCAGGATCGCCAACCAACAGAGCGCAATATAGACGCTGGAGATCTTCACATTCATGTTGGATTGGGCGTGTACCATCGCCCACACGATGTTCCTTATTGCGTCAACGCACACGTCGGGATCTGTCAGCAAAGCACGTTTTCGCGCAGTCATCTGCTCATATGAAACCATCATGGGACAGTTTGTGTACCAAGCATTGATTTTCAGCCATGACAGAACCCATACGCCAGAAATGAACGTTCCGATCAAAATTGGTGTAGCGCGACCACGATTTATACGCAGCCGGATCCTATCATCTAACGCCTTATTCGCGGAGTCAAATATTGTCGGAATCGAGAGCAAAACCAGTGGTAGATATATGAACTTGCACATCGCTAGTATCACACTGACGACGGCTAACCGAACGGCGCTCGAAACAGATCGCTTGCTTACAATTTCACGGAACAACAGACAGCTAAAAAGTATAGCCATTCCTTGAGTAACAGAGTCTGCAGAAATTGAGAACGAAGCCAATCGAACCATTTGCGGGAGGCATAGTAACAAACCGACCGGAATGCGCCACTTAGGCAACGCTCGCACCGAACAATACATGAGAAGCACATACACGCTCAGCATGCACACTTCCGCGAGATGATAGGTAATTCCAGCACTCAAGCTCAGTACACGACCTGCCGCAAAACCAACAAGTTGAGGGGCGTAAACCACAGGAGAATTTATCGCGGTATTATTGAACGGAAGATCAACAGTTGAGTTTGAATCGTCTTTCACGGATTCAGGAATCACAACGGCAGGGTCATAGCCGTCGTATTGTTCAAGCGAATACCGCATCCACTCTCTGTTTACAGCACCACCGACTACGCCATTTTCTGTGTTGTGCAACATACTGCGCGAAGAAACCGGTCTTGCGACAACATCACCATTAAGAATGGCGTCGACACGGTAAACATGTGCCCAGATATCGGGGACATGCCCTGGAAGCGTAACGCCTATAAAGAAAAGCCCTTCAACCAACACGCATAGCGCCACCAACGCCGGCATCCATTGAAAAAGCTTCTTCCCCTTCACGGGGATACATGCTACTTCAAACCAGGGTCAGCGGCCAAGATGTGTGTCCGGAATAGGTCGCAGTCGGATACGGGAGGGGCAGTTGTTCGCGTTCCTCGACCCGCCGGACGGGTACGCGAAGCCGATCCCGCTCATGAGCAACCTCATCGAGTTATGGAACACGTGCATCCGGGACATGCTGCGTCCTCACGTCTCTTAGAGGCTCGGCAACGACTGCCATTAAACAAAAGTTATCGGCTGCTCCACACCAGGAAACGCAATAGGGGCCGTACAGCAGGACCCATTGTCTCGCGGGTCTGCAACCGGCATGGGCAAACCTGCGGGCGAGCGAGTCGCCTCCCCTACCGGCCTTGATGAGCTTCAGGACCTTCGCGCCTAAACTCGTCGTCGTAGTGCTTCCTGCGATCGGCGCACATAATGAAACCGCACCTCCAATCATCTAATCTGAATTTCTTCAGTCCAACAATCGGGGTGCGGTTCAGTTTCCAACTTTGTTTTCTTTGTTTTTTCGTCAATCCCATCCCGATCCCTCAACAGCCAACGCGACTCTCTTCTACCACCTTCGTCGCAGATGAGGCCACGAGAAATCTCATTCGGCCTCAAGGCAATGCCATATATAAGCGAGATAGCGACCATCTGTCAGAAATCTAATTCAAGCCGATCAGCAAACCACCATTCCACTACCCTTGATTTGGTGTATTTACGGCGGTGAGACATGGAGACCTTCGAACGAAAAGCGTACGAAAAACTGGCTTCCTGGAAGATCTTCCCAAGGAAGCACAGCCCTGCTCATCGAGGGCGCACGACGCGTCGGGAAAAGCACCATCGCGGAGGAATTCGGACGACGGAACTATGCGTCGTATATGCTCGTCGACTTCTCGAAAGCCCC
>ERZ836877.4229-NODE-4229-length-15060-cov-4.022259_pt1 | contig 15060 bp, 12 predicted proteins | sample MGYA00519469_ERZ836877 | MGnify/ENA primary metagenome ERZ836877 (study PRJEB31850, sample SAMEA3708809) | human gut metagenome | biome: human gut; feature: human-associated habitat; material: faeces | place: China | collected 2014 ... | reverse complement strand
TTTGGCGGCCAGATCGCTGAAATCGGGCAGTCCGGCGGCCCCGGCGCTCTGCCAGGAAAGCAGCAACGCCAGAGCCACCAAAGCGGAAAGGTATTTGCGCACAGTCATGGAAAGCTCCTTGCTATTTTTTCTGCAAAGCCTTCTGCAAAGCCTGTGCCATAATACTTGTTCCCATGCTGCCGCCATTGCTTCCGGCGCCGTGGCCGGCTGCGGCTTTGGCATGTTGCCGCCAGGCCTTATCCTCGGCCATTTCTGCGGCTTCGGTGCCTTCGGGAGCCAGGCTGATGCGTCGGGCCGCAGGGTCCATATTTTGCACCACCAGGGTCACGGCGTCGCCTTTGTCCAATTTGCTGAACTGGGCGGCGTTTTTGGCGCTTTTGAGCACCCCGGCGGGCAACAGACCGGTGATGCCGGGAGCAAGCGTAACAAACAGGCCGTACTGGCTGCGGCTTTCCACCGTGCCGTCAACGCTGGCGCCCACGGGGAAGCGTTGGGCCGCGTCCTGCCAGGGGTCGCCTTCGGCTTCACGCAGGCTCAAAGATATGCGGCGGGTTTCAGGATTGATGTCCCTGATTTTTACGGATACGGCATCGCCAGGCTGCACCACGTCCTCGGCCTTGAGCACCCGCCGTTCCCAGGACATTTCAGAAATGTGCACCAGCCCTTCCACACCGGGCAGAATTTCCACAAAAGCGCCGAAGGGCGCCAGGCGCACCACCTTGCCAGGCACCACTTCGCCGGGGGTAAGGCGCTGGGAAACTTCCTGCCAGGGGTCGCCCTGGGCCTGCTTGCGCGAAAGGGCTATGCGCACCTGCCCTTTTTTGTCCTTTTCCAGGCTGAGCACCTTGGCGCGCACCACGTCGCCGAGGCTCACGGCCTCATCCGGGGCGCTGACTCTGGACCAGGAAAGCTCGGAAATATGGATCATGCCCTCCACGGCCGGGGCCAGTTCCACAAAAGCGCCAAAGGGGGCCAGGCGGCTGACCGTGCCTTCCACCGTATCGCCCACCTTGAGGGTCTGGAGCAAAGCGTCCAGATTTTCCTGCCGCTCACGATCCAGCAGGGCGCGGCGCGAAACCACAATGTTGCGCCCACGATTTTCTACCCGTGTGACCAGGAACTGCAGGGTGCGGCCCACCAGGCCTTCGGCTTCCGCCGTGGACGCGCCGATCTGGCTGCCGGGGCAGAACGCAGTTTTGCCCAGTACTTCAACGGTGTAGCCGCCCTTGCAGATGGCTGCCACCCGACCTTCCACGGGCACGCCGCTGTCGCGGGCTTCTTCTATGGCCGCCACGCCGCTACCGCTCATGGAACGGGAAAGGCGGATTTCCTGCGGAGAAACGCCGATGACCCAGGCTTCCAGCTTATCGTCGGGCTTGACGGTTTCGTTGCCCTCAGCGTCCAGAATGTCCTTGCGGTCTAGGATGCCGTCCACCTTGATGCCCACATCCACAAAGACATTGTCGCCGCTGATGGCGATGACCGTGCCTTCTACCTTCTGGCCGGGCTGCAGACGCCCTGCTGTGGCCTCGTGGGCCGCCAGCAGCGCGGCAAAATCTTCAACGCCTTCCTCCGGCGCGACGGCCGGGGTTTTCTCCTCGATCATCTTTCCTGCTCCTTCACAAGCGGATTTCATACTTGAGTTATAAATTCTATGCTATCTCTGGTAGAAAAACAATGCGGCCCGGCAGGGTTCCGTAGCGACGCTGCGCCTGTTTGTCGGCAAAAGTGGGTGACTTTTACGCAGCTGGGTATTTTTTACCCGCTGCCCGGCCGTACGCGACAGGCGGCACAAGCGGCCGCAGGCGCCGAAAAAATTATTTGAACAGTTCCCGTTCGGGAACCTTATGGTCAATGCGGTCTTCCACCTCTATGCCCTTGGGCGGCGTAAAGCTGAAGGCCCCGGCCTCCAGACGGGCGTCGGGCGTAAAGCTGGTGAGGCGCACGTCGTTGCCGTTGCCGTAAAAATCCGTGATGGCGGCCCGACGGATATAGCCCGTATTCCGCTCCACCCAGATGACGGCCTCCACCATCTGCGGCGAAGGGTCTTTGGGGTAGAGCCGCAGCCTGACCAGACCATCGTCCTGTCCTTCATTCTTGATTTCAAAGTCTTTGGTAAGGGCGGCCTGACCGGTGATGACCTGGATAATGCTGCGTGAATCCTGCACCAGGCTCGGCGGGTAGCGATAGGCCACGTCTTCGTCGGGCAGATAGTCCCAGATCTCCCTGTCCGTGACCACCAGCGTTTCTTCATGGGGCCGTGCCGTCTGCCAGCGGATGCGCAGGGGCTTTTGGAACAGCAGCGTGCCCTGCCGTTGCTCCACCGAGCCGCTCTCCTTGTGGCTGAGGGTCTGGGTGAAGCCGGCGGAAAAAGCCTGCAGTTTTTCGTAGCGGGCCTGAATGGTCTGCGTCAGAGGGTCGGCAGCGCTCGCCGCCGGGGCGGGAGCGCACAGGGCCAGGGCCAGAAATGCCAGGACAAGAGCGCGCATACTTCCTCCGCGGCCGAAGCCGCCTTTTCCGACGGCGCGCAGCCGGGCGTCGCCGAAAGGTGTCTGGTCCGGCGTCCGGGCCGCCGCGGGGCGAGGGTTACTTCACCACCGCCCTGGGTTTGCTGCCGTCGGCCGGGCCGATGATGCCGTCCTGCTCCAGTTGCTCTACCAGGCGGGCGGCGCGGTTGAAACCGATTTTGAAACGCCGTTGCACCAGGGATATGGAGGCCCTGCCCTGCTCGCTTACAAAAACCTGCACTTCGCCATACAGAGGATCCTGGGCCGCATCGCCGCCGCCACCGCCGCCGGAACCACCGTTGGCCGCTTCCGGGCTCCACTGCGCAAAATCCACCTTATAGGAAGGCCGCAGGTGGCGCTTCCAGTGGGCCACCACGCGCTGCACCTCCTCGTCGCTCAGGAAGGGGCCGTGCAGGCGCAGCAGACGGCCGCCGCTGGGCTTGAAGAGCATGTCGCCCCGGCCCAGCAGGTGTTCCGCGCCCACCTGGTCCAGAATGGTGCGCGAATCGTGCTTGGAAGTGACCTGGAAGGAAATGCGGCAGGGAAAATTGGCCTTGATCAGCCCCGTGACCACATCCACGCTGGGGCGCTGGGTGGCCAGAATCATGTGGATGCCCGCCGCGCGGGCCAGCTGGGCCAGACGCACAATGCTGGTTTCCACCTCGCGGGCGGCGGTCATCATAAGGTCCGCCAGCTCGTCGATGACAATGACCAGATAAGGCAAAGGCTCCAGGTCGGCAAAGTCGGACGGCAGGTCATTTTTGTAGGCGGCCAGCTTCTGGTTAAAGCCGGCCACGTTGCGCACGCCCAGCCGGGCCATGGCTTCGTAGCGGCGGTCCATCTCGTGCACGGCCCAATCCAGGGCGTTTTTGGCCTCGCTCATTTCCGTGACCACGGGGTGCACCAGGTGCGGTTCGTCGGCATACACGGCCATTTCGATGCGCTTGGGGTCCACCAGCAAAAGCTGCAGGTCTTCCGGCTGCGTGCGGTAAAGCAGGCTGATGAGGATGCCGTTGAGGCAGACGCTTTTGCCCGCGCCAGTAGCCCCGGCCACCAGCAGGTGCGGCATGCGGGTCAGATCGGCCATGTAGGGCTGCCCGGCAATGTCCTTGCCGAGGATCATGGTCAGAGGGCCGCAGCCCTTGCGGAAGGCCTCGCAGGCCGCCAGCTCGCGAAAATTGACGGTTTCACGGTTCTCATTGGGGATCTCTATGCCGACGGTGTCCGTGCCGGGTATGGGGGCCTGGATGCGTACGGCAATGGCTTTGAGGGCCAAGGAAAGGTCGTCGCTCAGATTGGCGATGCGGCTCACCCGGATGCCGGGCGCCGGGCGCACTTCATACATGGTGACCACGGGGCCGGGTGTAATGCGCACCAGCTCGCCCTGAATGTCAAAATCCTTGAGGCAGGCGATAAGGGCCTTGCCCCTGGCCTCCCGGTCTTCCCGGGCCGGACCGCCCGCCGTTTTGGTCGGGGGGGCCAGCAGGTCCAGGCCAGGCAGAGGAATGGGGGCCTTTTTGCCCAGCAGGGGGGCCAGAGCGGCCCGCACCCCACCGCCGCGCGGGGCTTTCTCCTCAGGGGCGGGAGCGGCAGGCGCTTCTTCAGGAGCGGGTTGCGGCTTTGCCGCGTCGGCAGGCGCGACAGGCGTAGAAGGCGTCGCAGGCCCGAAGGCTTCAGCCCGGGGGAAGGGGTCATCGTCAAGCGCAAAGCCCGATGCCGTGCCCGGAGCCGCGGAATCCGCCCCTTTAACGGGTGGGGCGTCCGCGTCAGGCTGCTCCGTGCCGGAGTCAGCTGCCCCCAAACTGCCCGACCCAGGCGCATCTATGGGGTTACCGTCCTCATAGACCCTGGGCAGCCGCCCTGCAGTGGGCCGGATGTCGCCCAGTTTATCCAGCAGCCTGGTCCAGAGATCACGCGCGGGCAGGCGCCAACGGGCCAGCAGGCGATCCAGCACGGGAGTCTCTTCCGCGCCTGCTGCCGCAGGTTCCGGCTCGGCAAAGCTGACAGCTTCGGAAGCGGACGCTTTTTCTTTTTGCGCGGCCTTTTCCCGCCAGGTCAGCCAGCGGGCGTGCAGCCAGCGCCCCAGCCGGCCGGCCAGGGTAAACCAGGAGATATTGCCCGCCAGCTGCGTGCCCACCAGGGCCACAAACAGCCAGAGCAGGGCTGAACCGCCGGGGCTGAGATAGTGGCTGGCGGTATTGTGCAGGGCGCTGCCCACCATGCCGCCGCCCCAGAGGTCGCCCACGGAAAAATCCCCTGCCGCCGCCAGCACCAGCAGGCAGAGCGTCATAAGGAAAAAGCCGCACCAGCGCAGCCAATGCAGACTGTAAGCGGGAGAAATGCACGCAGCGCCCAGCGCCCCAAAAGCCAGCGGGCAAAGCAGGGCCACCACGCCAAACACGTCGTTAAGAAAACCTGCAGCGTAAGCGCCGAACAGCCCCGCTTTGTTGTGCACCACTGCCGCGCCGCTGACCACATGGTTGAGGCTGGGGTCATTGGCGTCAAAACTGCCCAGGCTGAGCAGAAGCAGTAAAGCCCAGAACAGCAGAAAAAGGCCGAAAAGCTCGCGACTGAACTTGTGGGAATCCGTAGGGCTACCCTCCCTGGACAGGACTATTCCCGACCCAGGTATTCCTTGGTACGGGTGTCCACCTTGATGCGGTCGCCCTCATTGACGAAAATGGGCACCTGAACCGAGATGCCGGTTTCCAGCTTGGCGGCCTTGGTGACGTTGCTCACCGTATCGCCCTTGGCGCCGGGTTCGGTTTCCACCACTTCCAGCACCAGGCTCAGGGGAATATCCACATCCAGCGGATTGCCCTTGTAGAACAGCACGCGACATTCCTGCCCATCCTTAAGGAAACCTTCCTTGCCGTCCGTGGCGTTGATGTGCATCTGCATCTGTTCGTAGGAGGTCATATCCATGAAAATGAGATTATCGTCTTCACGATAAAGAAACTGCATGTCGCGGGTTTCCAGATCGGGCTTCTCCACCTTTTCACCGGAACGAAAGGTGATGTCCTGCATACGGCCAGTGAGGATGTTGCGCAGCTTGGTGCGCACCATCGCGCCGCCCTTGCCGGGCTTGAAGTGCTGAAACTCCACAATTTCGTAAGGGGTGCCCTCCACTTCAATCTTCAGGCCCTTGCGGAAATCCGTGGTTGAATACATGGGTTTTCCTCCATAAAAGCGGATTCGGGATGGTGCATCGCGCACACTCCCGGCGCGCGACCGGGCCCATTCGGACCCTGCGCCGCCGGGCAGCCGGGTCAGCCGGCATTTGCCAAGGGGAGCGAGAGCGGCTACCGTAAAGAGCGCTTGCCGCAGGGCAGCGCTGTGAATCCATACTTCTTATCCAACATCAGGCGCTTGTCAAGGCACAGCCTTCAAGCAACACATGAGGTTTGTATGCGCCCTACCCTTGCTCTGGAAGCCACGGTCTACACTCCCGATCAGCTCATGGACCGTCCCGAGGCGCAGATCGCTTTGGCCGGCCGCTCCAATGTGGGCAAATCCTCCCTGCTCAACGCCCTGGCCGGTCGTCGCAAGCTGGCCAAGGTCAGCGCCACGCCGGGCAAGACACGTTCCATCAATTTTTACCGCGTGGAGCCGACGGGCTTTTACCTGGTGGATCTGCCGGGCTACGGCTATGCCCGCGCCAGCCATGCTGAACGAGAAAAGTGGGCCCGCCTCATGGAAAAATACTTTCTGGGCTGCCAGGCCCTGCGTGCTCTGGCCCTGTTGCTGGACTGCCGCCTGCCCCCGCAGCAGCTGGACAAAAACCTGGTGGATTTTGCCCGCACCCACGGCCTGCCCCTGCTGCCCATATTGACCAAGGCCGACAAATGCAACCAGCGCGAACGCGCCGCCCGCCAAAAGGAATGGGAAGCCCTGCTGCCCCGCCGCCCGCTGCTGACGGCCGCCTCCACAGGCCTGGGGCTGGACGAACTGTGGCGCTGCCTTGGTGCGGCGGCAGGCATATCCCCGGCGGACGGCTCTGCAGCTGTGGAAAAAGAGAGCAGACAAGCCTGTCTGGAATAACGCAGTGAGCGCTATCCGCACTGCACGGAGCAGGCCCACCAGGGAATGCTTTCCGCCGGAAACGCCCGCCACGGGGATGCCGGCCCACGTCAGTTGCGCAGCGTCGCGACCAAACCGCAGAGACGCGGCTTTTCTTTGCACAATCCCCATCGCGGCATTGCAACGTTAACATGCTCTGGCGGTTGCGTAAGCAGACGACCGCCGCCTGCCCGCCGTGGCGCGCAAGCGTAGCTGCAGCCGTTGTGCGACGCAGGAGCTTGGCCCATTACAACAAAGGAAGTTACGGGCAAAGACAGCAGCGCTATGTATTTGCTCGGGTAAGCGCCGGAACGAGCGTGCCGTAACCTTTGAGAATACACATTCTCAAAGGCAATCTTCTCTAGAGTATTTAAACACTTGAAATGCTCGCTTACGGCAGGCAAAAGCCTGCCTTCTCGCATTTCGTGGCAAGGATTTTCAAGAAAATCCTTGCAGAGCAATTAACTCATTTCATTCGTAAACTGCTCTAGATGCCAAACTTCCCGGCTTCAGGCCCGGACTCCTCCGGCAGGGGCTTCCGGCTCCATGTGGATGACGATGCGCCCCACCAAGGGCACCGCCGCACGGATGCGCTGCTCCAGACGGTTGCAGACCGTATGGGCCTCTTCTACGCTGAGAGTGCCATTGACGCCGCAGTGAAAGGAAAGACAGACGCCCTGCTCTGGCAGGGTGTAGGTGGCAAAGCGGTGTGGGTTGCTGACCAGCGGCTCCTGTGCCGTGGCCTTGCGGATTTCCTCCCAGGCCATGTCCGCCAAAGGCACGGACACGGCGGCCCCGGCTTCCTGTGCGGCAACGGGATTTTCCGGCTCCAGGTGGCTCAGCACTTCCACGCCGGGCAAGGCTTTGCCTAGGCCCGCTTCAAAGTTCCCCACGCGGGCGTAGGCCTGGGCATAGGGCGTGTCGCCCGGCAACTCCACATGCAGCTCAATGCGTGCGCCCGTATCTGCGTGCAGAATGTGCACATTGTGCACGGCAAGGCCATGCTCTGAGGCCAGCCGCTGCACCAGGGCAAAAGGATCGCCAGCACCCCGCACCTTGGCGGGTTCCACATGTACGGTGACGTCCGCGCCGGGCAGCACCCCAGCCACGGCCACTTCCGCCTCGTGGGCCAGACGGTGCCCATCGGACACACGCAGGCCGGGCGCAACCCCCACGGTAAGGTCCACAAAACTCTGCGGGCCGCTCACGCGCACCCGCGCGCGACGCACTTCAGCTATGCCCGGCACGGCCTGTACGGCCCGGATCACGCCCTGCTGCGCTTCGGCTGAACCGGAATCCATGAGCGTGTTTACCGCCGTGGCGGCCATGTGCAGGCTGGCGCGGAAAATAATGACCGCCACCAGAAGCGCGGCCACGGTGTCGGCCTGCGCCAGCATCCGGTGCAAGGGCTCTGGCAGGCGCAGCGCCGCCGCCAGCCAGACGGCCAGAACGCCGGCCAGCACCACGGCCGAGGACAGAATATCCGTGGAAAAATGCAGGGCGTCGGCCTCCAGGGCCTGACTTTTATAGCGGCGGGCCACCCGGCGCAGGATGCGCACGCGGTTGATATCCACGGCCATGGAAACGGCCATGACGCCCACGCCCCAAAGTGAGGGCGTCACCGGGCTGGCCCCGGCGAGCAGACGCGTCACGCCTTCATGCACCACCCAGACGCAGGTCAGAAAAAGCAGCAAGGTCTGACCCAAAGCAGAGAGGTTTTCCACCTTGCCGTGGCCGTAGGGGTGCCCCTGGTCCGCGGGTTTGGCGGCAATACGCACGGCCAGCAGGGTCATAGCTGCGGCCAGGAGATCCAGGCCGCTGTGCAAGGCCTCGGAAAGAATGCCCAGGCTGTTGGTGGTCAGGCCCACGGCCAGTTTGAGCAGGGTAAGCCCCAGCGCGGCCAGCAGGGAAACCACTGCGGCTTTTTGTTTTTCGTTGCTTTCTGATGTGGGTACAGGGGCTGGTGCGGTTGCCATGCCGCTCTCGTACTGTTCCGGTCCGTGTGCAGGCCCGGTTGCGCGACCACCTTTTCCCGGCGGGCACACCCAGCCGGGAAAAGGTGGTCGGATTTTCAGACGCGCCCCACAAGCCACGACCGTGCGTGCCGGGGTGCTAAAACGCTACAGCCAGGTGAACCATTCTTTCCAGGAGCCCTGGCGTTTTTCCCGCGTGAGTCTGGCCTGGTCTTCACGATAGTTGTGGTAGGCGGCCAAACTTTTTTCCTTGGCGTGCTCGGCTACTTCCGGAACATCTTTGAAGCTGTTGACGATGTAGTCGTAGCGACGCCAGGCAGGACCATATTTCTTCATGTGCCAGAACACGTCCGCAATATACAGCTCGTGTTCGGCCATGAGCTTGCGGCAGGCAATCATGTTCTCCTGCGCACTCTTGACGTACGGCGAGTCGGGGAAGGTCTGACACAGTCGGTTGAAGTATTCGTAGGCGGCTTCCAGCTCTGTGGTGGCCCGATCAATGGAATGGAACTGCTTCATGAGGGACATGCCCGTCTGGTAGAGCACATAGGGTATGGCCTCATGCCGGGGGTGCAACGATTCGAAATCCTTGTACGTTTCTGACGCGAGCGCATACTCCTCGTCCAGATAGTAGGCGTCTGCCAATGAAAGCTCAGCGTCTACAGTATAGGGACTAAAGGGGTAGTTATCGCGCAGTTTGTTGTACAGTTCCACGGCGCGCACATAGTTTTTTTCACTCATGGCGTCGTTGGCGGCTTCAAAAATCTCCTGCGCGGTGTCTTCAGCCGGCGGCAGATAGATGAGGTCTATGATGCCGCAACCTGAAACGGCGAACATGCAGACAGCCAACACAAAAGAGCGGAGCAGTTTTTTAGGCATGGAGTTGTTCCATGAGAACAAACGCCGCCTGGGCGGCCGTTGCACCGTCACCGGCGGCGGTGATCACCTGACGGCAAAGTTTGGAACGGATGTCGCCCGCCGCGAAAATACCAGGAATATTGGTGCGCATTTCTGTATCGGTGATGATGAAGCCCTGCTCGTCCTTGGCCAGATCTGCCGGCAAAAAGCCTGTGGACGGGGAAAAACCCACATACACAAACAGGCCGTTCACGGGCAGCAGGGTTTCTTCGCCGCTTTTGAGATTTTTAACCGTCAGGCCGGTAAGCTCTTTTTCGCCGTGCAGGGCGGTGACCACACTGCTGCGCAAGAGGGTGATCTTGTCGCTTTGTTCGGTCAGCTTGTCCTGATAAATTTTACGCGCCCGGAATTCGTCGCGCCGGTGGATGAGATAGAGCTTGCTCACCAGTTTGGACAGATACAGGGATTCTTCCAGCGCGGCATTGCCGCCGCCCACCACGGCTACAGTCTGGTTGCGAAAGAAGTTGCCGTCGCACAACGCGCAGTAGGAAACCCCACGCCCGCGCAAGCGGTCCTCGCCTTCCAGGCCCAGCTTCCGGTGGTGTGCGCCGGAGCAGACGACAACGGTTCTGGCCCCGTATTCCACACCGCCCGCCCGCACCACAAACTGCCCTGCCGATCCACTGACGGATTCCACCGCAGCGGCGGGCCGGTCAATGGCCAGGCCTTCGAGATGTGCGGCAAACAGGTCCGCCAGCTCGTAGCCCTTGATGCCCTTGGGAAAGCCGGGATAATTGTCCATGGCTTCCGTCTGCAGAATCTGACCGCCGGGGGCCAGCTGCTCCGGCATGAGCACGGAGCAGCCGGACCGCGCCAGATACATGGCCGCAGTTATGCCGGCGGGACCACCGCCGATGACAACGGCGTCGTAAGACTTCATGCCAGAGCCTTTGTATCCAGCAGATCCTTCATGGCGGCCTTGGTGACGGCCCCGGTGATCTGCTCCAGCGTCTCGCCGTTTTTGAAAAGGACCAGCGTGGGGATGGCCCGGATGCCGAACTTGGTGGGCGTGGCGGGATTTTCGTCCACATTCATCTTAACGATGCGCACCTTGCCGGCGTATTCCCCAGCGAGTTCATCAATGATGGGCCCTACCGCACGGCAGGGGCCGCACCAGGGAGCCCAAAAATCCAACAGCACGGGCAGGTCGGATTTAAGAACAACGCTTTCAAAGGTGGCGTCAGTGACCTGTTCAGCCATAACATTCTCCTTACGTTGTTTTTTGGCGCATGGCGCCAGAAGCGCCCGTTCGCCGGTCGGAGCCCCGGAAACTTTGGGGGCGCTTTTGTACTGAGTGAGAGTAGATATCAACGTGCCACCTGTCAAGCCAATCTCACAGAACCGCACAACAGGACGACAACCATTTCGGAGTGTTCGACTCGTCTATAGGCGGGACGCCCCTCCCCTGCCGGCTGCCCCGCCCTACTGCGGACACGCGCCCCACGCCGTCTGCAACATATCGTCGGGCAGGGCCTTGCCCCGAGGAATGGCCTCCATGCGCAGGTCGTGATAAAAGCCTTCCCGGCCCAACAGCCAGCCCGCATGGGCAATCATGGCGGCGTTGTCCGTGCAGAGCTGCGGCCCCGGCACAAGCGCCCTGCCCCCTCGCCGCTGCATCAGCGCGCACACCCGCTCCCGCAGCAGACTGTTGGCCGCCACACCGCCGGCCAGCACCAGGGTGCGCAGATCGGGCTGACGGTCCAGGGCGCGCTCGGCCTTGGCGCAGAGCGTGTCCACCACCGCAAGATTGAAGGAAGCGCAGCAGTCCTTGAGCGCCTGTGGCGCGTCCTCCGTGCGCGTTAACGGACGCGGCCAGACCATGCCTGCCAGATGCGCTGCCGCGTGGACGGCCACGGCCGTCTTCAGCCCGCTGAAACTGAAATCAAGGTTGTCGTTGTCCAGATACGGCCGGGGAAAAAGCCGCGGATCAGCCCTGCCCTCGCGGGCCAGGGCGTCCAGCAGCCGCCCGCCGGGATAGGACAGGCCCAAGACTTTGCCTACCTTGTCAAAGGCTTCGCCGGCGGCGTCGTCCAACGTGCGCCCCAGCAGACGCAGCCGCCACGGGGCCTCCATGCGGTATAAATGGGTATGCCCGCCAGAAACCAGAAGCCCCAGAGCAGGGAAGGCTATTGCCTCTTCCAGTCCCGCTGCCAGCAGGTGGGCATGCAGATGGTTGACGCCCAAAAAACGCGAACCCAAGCCCAGCGCCAACCCCTTGGCAAAGGCCACCCCCACCAACAGGCTGCCCAGAAGCCCCGGCCCCCGCGCCACGGCCACCAGATCCAGGTCTGCGGCCTGCCGTCCGCTGCGGCGCAGCAACACATCCAGCAAAGGCCCCATGTACCGGCAGTGCTCCCGCGAGGCCAGTTCCGGCACCACGCCCCCGAACAGGGCGTGCACGTCCGCTTGGCTGGCCAGCACTGCGTCCAACAGTCGGCCGTCCTCCACCAAGGCTAGAGCGGTTTCGTCACACGAGCTCTCTATGCCAAGACACAACATGCAGCCTCCACAGGCGACAGACAAAATGAAGGGCGCGTTTTTCTCAGGGAAAGAACTTTTAGGGCGCTGCTGCCGTTGCCCATACCATCCTTTGCCGTAACGGGCGAGGCTGGCCAAAAGTTCCCGTCCCTTCACGCCCCCTTTACTATGCTTTTTTTTGCAATTCCACGGCTGGCGCACACAGAACACGGCAGAGCCTGCACCGCACAGGCCAGTTTATTGGCGTGACCAAGCGCCCCTGGGCGGGGCGCTTGTCTGCCTTGGGAAAGGCCTTTGCTACCCCTGGGCGTACCGGGCGTAGATGCGCTCCACGGCGGTGACGTCGTTGGCAGAACCGATGAAGAGCGGCGTGCGCGCGTGCAGCCGGTCGGGCTGTTTTTCCAGAATGCGCCCCTTGCCGTCACTGGCCTTGCCTCCGGCCTGTTCCGCCAGAAAAGCCAGCGGATTTGCCTCACACATGAGGCGCAGCTTGCCTTGCGGTTTTTTGTGGTCAGAAGGATAGAGGTAGATGCCGCCATAGATCAGCGTGCGGTGAAAATCCGCCACCAGTGCGCCCACATAACGCGCGGAATAGGAGGTGCCGTCCGGGGTTTCGCAGTTGTGGAACCACTGCAGCACCTCGCGAGTGGGTTCATCCCAGTTCTTCCAGTTGCCTTCGTTGACAGAATAAATGCGACCCTGTTCGGGAATGCGCATATTGGGATGAGAAAGCAGAAATTCGCCCACGCCGGGGTCCAGGGTAAAGCCGTGCACGCCCTGCCCCGTGCTGAGCACCAGCATGGTAGAGGGACCGTACAGAATATAGCCCGCCCCCACCTGCTGACAACCGGGCTGCAGCACTTCTTCAAGCGTCACTTCACCAGTGTGCCCTTCGGGCCTGCGCAGGATGGAAAAAATGGTGCCCACATTGATGTTGACGTCGATATTGGACGAACCATCCAGGGGATCGAATATCAAAATATAGTCCCCGCGCGGAAACTCCGGGCTCACGCGGACCAGCTCCGCTTCTTCCTCGGAACTCATGGCGCAGAGCGCGCCGCAGCGCTCCATGCGGTAGAGCATAATGCGGTTGGCGATGGCGTCCATTTTTTGCACGTTTTCGCCCTGCACGTTCACTTCGCCCGTGCCGCCCAGAATATCCAGCAGCCCGGCCTTATTAATGCGGCGAGAAATGCTCTTGCCGGAAAGGATCAGGTCGTAAAGCAGGCCCGTAAACTGGCCCGTGGCCTGCGGGCTGCGCTTCTGGTGCAGCAGCAGATGCTCGGTAACCGTAATATCGGCCATAAAGGACTCCTTTTCTCACAGCCGTGGAAGACACGGGCAGAGAATGATCGGAGAAAAAATTTGCAGTGGGCCGCGCCCAACCTGCGTCAGGAATTTGCCTTTCCGCAACAAAGGCGAAATGGATTTCCCAACCGGCCCCGCCCCACCAATCGGTGCTCGTGGGACGGGGCCGCGGGATCAGTTCTTAGGACCAAAGGGGCTGGGACGTCCACCCGGCAAGATAGCCGGCGACTCCTGGCCGGCGGAAGCATCGTTTTCGGGGGCGGTTTCCGCCTGCTTGGCCGGAGCCTGCGGTGCGGCAGAAGTTGCCGAAGCCGCTTTCTGCGTTGCGGTCGCCGGGCTTGCGGGGGCCGCACTGTCAGCCGGTGGCGTGGTCGTGCCGCCTTGCGGCGCCGCTTTTGCGGATGCTGCGGCCGGGGCGGCGTCCTGACCTGCAGGCGTTGCGCTTGTGGCCGCCGGGCTGGCCTCGCCGGGCTGCGGTGCGTCGTCATGCGGGCCAAAGGGGCTGGGGCGTCCGCCGGGCAGTGTGGGCATCTCCAGGTCTTCATCCAAGTTCAGGCCCTTGGCTGGCGGCAGCTTGGGTTGGGGCTTGGGCGCGGGCCGCACTCTGGGCCGCTCCACCCGTTCCACAGGCGTATTCTCGCCTTCCAGCTGCCGCTCGCGCACCTTGGCTTTTTCTGCCTGGCGCTGTTTTTTGAGCAGCACGCTGTCGTGGCTGCCGGGCTGAATATCATTGGTATTGGCGGGCTGGCCCTTGGGCGCGCCTTCGGGCTGGGCGGCCGGTTCACCGTCCGGAGCGGGCTGGGCGGCGCTGGGCAAAGCCAAGCTCTGGCTCAGGTCCGTTTTATTTTTACGTTCCGGCATGGGCGGGGGCGGCAGTTTCTCCCGCTCCTTGGGGAAGAAGGCCAAGCCCTGCCCCACATCACCGGAACCCTTGGGGAAATTGCCTGACTGGGGCACGGCAAACACCAAAGGCACGTTCCCCAGGTAGCGGACCATGTAATAGAAGACGCCCGTGGCGTTGGTGCAGGTGCCGGAAGAGCTTTTGGTGACCACTTCATCCCAGTTGACGCTGGCCAGGGGGGTGGCGGCAAAATCGTATTTGCCGGGCCAGAGCAGCGCCTGCGGCGAGAGGATGACCATGTCTTCCGGGCTTTGCGAGTATTGCAGGAGGGTGCGCATGTCGAAATAGGCTGCCACCACGCCCAGAAAATCCGTACCGTCGTACAGGGGGGCCGCCAGCAGCACTTCCGGTCCCAGCGGGGTGTTCTGCACATCAGCCCGCAGGGCTCTGGTGCTCTGCTTCTTGTCTTCATACAGAAGAGGGATGAAATCCACCTGCTTCAGCGGCGTGGCCGGTTCCTGTCCCAGGATGGTGCCGTCGTATTTGACGCCGGCAAAGCCGTCCAGCCAGGGGAAAGAAGCAAAAAGGTTGTTCACCCATTCCCGCGTGGGGGGCTTGTCGGCATTCATCATGACCCGCTCCAACTTGGAAAGCTCCAGGTCCAGCCCCATCATGCTGTGGGTCAGGGCCAGAGCCTGAGGCGAAAGCGTGCCTTTTTCACTATAATCCACCGAAGCCGGCGGGCTCACATAGGTATTCCAAAAGCCCTTGGTGCTTTTCCAGATATTCTTGGTAGGCTGGTATGAGCTGCACCCGGTGAGGTACAGAACCGCCACCAGCAGCAGCGAAAAATACCGCGCGTAGGATTTCAACACCGTGTTTACTCCCAGGTAAGAACAGATGACGCACGGGCCAACGCAAAGACGCGGACCCGAGGCGCGATGGTCACCTCGCGCTGGTTGTGTGCGTAGTGCAA
>ERZ836877.4221-NODE-4221-length-15080-cov-3.132978_pt1 | contig 15080 bp, 11 predicted proteins | sample MGYA00519469_ERZ836877 | MGnify/ENA primary metagenome ERZ836877 (study PRJEB31850, sample SAMEA3708809) | human gut metagenome | biome: human gut; feature: human-associated habitat; material: faeces | place: China | collected 2014 ... | reverse complement strand
TGCGCCTGCGAATTTCTCTTTGTCTGTTTTCTGTCCACGGACAACCGGAATTGCCAGAACCTCCTCACAGAAATCTGCGTACAGATTTAACATCTGCTCGGTACGCTCTTTTGCTTCCTCAGCAGTTGCATGGGCAGTGTGGCCCTCCTGCCATAAGAACTCTCTGGAACGTAAAAATGGTCTGGTTGTCTTCTCCCAGCGAACTACGGAACACCACTGGTTGTATACCTTTGGAAGGTCACGGTAAGACTGGATGTCCTTTGCGTAGAAATCGCAGAACAAAGTCTCGGAGGTCGGTCTTACGCACAGACGCTCCTGCAGCTCTTCTAATCCACCATGAGTTACCCATGCTACCTCTGGGGCAAAGCCCTCTACGTGATCTTTCTCCTTCTCCAGTAAGCTCTCTGGAATGAATAATGGCATGTATACGTTCTGAACGCCAGTCTCTTTGAAACGCGCGTCTAACTCTTTCTGGATGTTCTCCCAGATAGCATAACCTGCTGGTTTGATGACCATGCAGCCTTTTACGCTTGCGTAATCACATAATTCTGCTTTTTTTACAACATCTGTGTACCACTGTGCAAAATCCACGTCCATGGATGTGATGGCTTCTACCATCTTTTTGTCGTTTGCCATGTCTTTTCTCCTCTTTATAAATAAAAATAAAATAGAATCCTGTCCGAAGGGCTCTTTTCATAACCAGAAATTCCAACAGAATTTCCTGTTTTGTGTCATAAGATGAAGCTTCCTATGACACAAAAAAAGCCACCCGGTCCCTGCCGCTTGGACAAGGGACCAGATGACTCGTAAGTTCTCCGGCGGTACCACCCTGATTAACCGGCAGGTCTGTCTGACAAACTGACCGCTTCCGGTTCTCTTCGTTCTTCCCCTTAACGCTGGAAATACGCTGCACTTTCATGCAGGGCTCCGAGGCAGGTTGGGCTTCCAGGGACACGGGAATTCTCAGCACTTCTTCCCTCTCTGTAGGCGTATGTCAGCTTACTAACCCTCTTCTACGCTTTTGCATATGTATCAAATTTTATGCCAAATTTTCCCGCTTGTCAAGCCCTGAAAGCAGTAAAATCTGCCGACTCCCAGACACATTTGTTACAACTCATGCGTTACACAAATACATGTTTTTCATTGTATTTTCCAACAAAAGCCCTTATAATCGTGTCAAGAATCATGAATACTTCGTAACAATTCAGTACCATCATAGTTACAATACTTCTCGAAATAGAAATGGAGAAATTACATTATGATACAGGATATTGCACCACACCACTTTGACAACGCCTATCACTCTTATGCCCCCCGCGAGGAAGATTTTGTCATCTATTGCCAGCCCCATCAGGTGCTTTTGAAGCGTCAGGAGGACCGGATCATCTTTCCTACCTTCCAGGATCTGAAAAAACGCAACGATGACATTTTAGAAAATGCCACTTATTTATTCCAGATTGATGAATTCCGGTTTTTCCTGGTAAAACATGTAAACCCGGAACCATTATCCGGCTTCCAGATGGAAAACACCGAAATCTTCCGTCTGGCAGAACCACAATACCTGGCTTTTGCCGGAATCACTGCTTACCAGCTTTATCTCTGGTATGAAAGCCGGAAATTCTGCGGCTGCTGCGGTTCCCCGCTCCGCCATGATGAGAAAGAACGTATGATGTACTGCGACCACTGCCATGCCATGGAATTCCCGAAGATTTCCCCGGCAGTCATCATCGGACTGACCCACAAAAACCGCCTTCTCCTGTCCAAATACGCCGGACGGACCTACAAAAAGTATGCGCTTCTGGCCGGATATACAGAAATAGGCGAAACGGTGGAAGAGACCGTCAGCCGGGAGGTCATGGAAGAGGTTGGTCTTCCTGTGAAAAATATCCGCTACCACAAAAGCCAGCCATGGCCATTCAGCAGCACCGTATTGATGGGATTTTTCTGCGATTTAGACGGCGATGACGAGACGATCACCTTAGACGCAAATGAACTGGCCCTGGCACAGTGGTTTGAACGGGACGAGATCCCGGTGACACCGTCCAGAGACAGTTTGACTAACGAAATGATCATGGCATTTAAAAATGGCCTTGTCTAATCCCCATTGCCAAAGAAACCTGTCACTGCCGCTTCTTTGGGCTGATTGCAAAAATCGGGGAGCCTGCCGGCTCCCCTGCTTGTCCATACCTCTTCAGTTTTTTCCAAGGCTTAACCATGGACCAGCCTGTTTTCTAACTTTGTACTTCCTTTGTACAGTCTTTATGATCCCCTGTTTTCCGGGAAATATGTATCTACACAAAAAACTTTTTCGTAAATTTCCGAAAGATCATCCCCTCCGGCTCCATAGAAAATTCCATCCATTTTCCAGTCACCGGATGTTCAAATGCCAGCCCACAGGAGGAAAGTGCCACATTCTGTCTTGGCACCGCTGTCCCGTATCTGGCATCTGCCCACAGTGGGTACCGTGTCCGGCAAACTGCACCCGGATCTGATGATGACGTCCGGTCTTTAGATGAATCTCTACCAATGACAGCTCCTGTCCTTCTTTTTCTGCCGTATCCACCACCCGGTAATCCAGTTCTGCTTTTTTCGCCCCGGTTATCCCCTTATCCACAATTTTCGACACGTTAGTTTTCTCGTCTTTCAACAGGTAATCCACGAAGTTACCCACATTATCCACAGGTTTTCCACAAACCACAGCCCGGTAGGTTTTCTGGAGCTTGTGCTCCTGCACCTGCTTACTCAGAGCCGCTGCTGCCTTCTTATTCTTGGCATACACCATGATCCCGCCCACAGGCTTGTCCAGCCTGTGGATAACTCCCACATAATCTTCCACCAGTTTTTCCCCATTTTCTGTGGATAACCTGTGGATATGTTTCTTAATCTCACTGACCATATCCGGTGCAAAGGAATGCACCGCCTGGGATTCGGTTCCCACCGGCTTTTTTACAACAATCACATCTTGATCTTCATAAAATACTTTTAACATGTAAATTCTCCATTTTCCCTTTCCTGCATATCTTATGTTTCACGCCATGCGTTACACAAATGGTAATAGATTTTCCGTCAGAACCCTTGCATTTTCATTTCGCCTGTAGTATAGTATCAATAAACATTATATGTAGTTTTTAATACTACGTTTAAATATATCACACTTCTCATGAAATGAAAAGCCTTTTATTCGATAGTTTATAACCTTTTGTTCAAAATATCAGAGACGCTGCCTGCACCTAGCAGACAGCGTCTCTGATATTTCTTCAAATTCCCCGATAACGGCTTTAATCTTTTAATTCTATTTTTGATGAGATCCCAAGTGCAATCCCCATCTCTGCTAAAAGGAAGACGACTGCTGTACCTCCGTAACTGATAAATGGAAGTGTAACTCCTGTGGTAGGGATCAGACCGGTCACGACTGCAATATTTAAGATCACCTGCAGAGCAATATGCGAAAAGATGCCCGCTGCGATCAGAGATCCATAAAGATCCGGTGCATTTCTTGCAATAAACATCAGCCGGTAAAGCATGAATCCAAACAGACAGAGGATCAGGATCGCTCCGAATACTCCCAGTTCTTCGCAGATCACCGTCAGGATCATATCATTCTGTGCCTCCGGGATCGCACTTAATTTCTGGGTACTGTTCCCGAGACCTTTCCCGAAAAATCCACCTGATCCGATTGCATATAAGCCCTGAAGGAACTGATAACTGTCCTTGTCTGAATTTGCTTCCGGATTCAGCCATGCAATGATCCTCCGCATACGGAAATCCGTACTCGTTGCCATATCACTGATCTGTATTTTCAGATAAACTACCACAATAACTGCCAGAACCAATACCACACATGCAAAAACGACAAACCGTTTTGTCTTTGGATGTACTAAAAACAGGAGCAGAACCGTGATCGCCATGACAATGATCGCTGTACTCAGATTATCCGTAAGCACAAAGACACCGCCTGCAGCCACAACCCCATAAGCCCCGATCTTAAGCCAGCCCCTGATGCCGTAAGCTTTTTTTCCATATTCACACAATTTATATGAAATGAAAAGGATCACTGCGATCTTCGTCACTTCTGCCGGCTGAAAGGACATATTTCCAGGCAACTGGATCCATCTCCTTGCACCGTTGAGTTCCATTCCCAAAGGAGTCTTTACCAGTGCCATCAGAACCATTGCCACCAGAAAAATCTCCGTGTGAAATGCAGCATAAATATGATAATCTATCTTCGATACAGCAAGCATGATCAGAATCCCCACTGCCCCGATGATCGCCTGCTTCGTAAAATAGAACATATCATTTCCGTTCTCAACCTGTGCGGTATATGCACTTGTACTGTACAGCATGATCAGTCCAAAACACATCAGGAAAATGATCACCAGTAAAAGATCATAGTCAAAGTACTTCGTTCCTTCTTTTTTCTTCTTTTTTCTCATCTGCTGTATGATTGCACTTAAGCTGCTTTCCTGCTGCCTGCTGCGTGATCTCTGTCCGGAGCGGTTCTGCGGTGCGGGTGTTCTTGATACTGCTCTTCTGTATTCCAGTTCACGCTCATACGCTTCCCGGTAATTTTTCTGCCCCCGCTGCGTTCTTCGCTCCGCTCTCTCTGCTCTTTGCGGATTCACCGGCTGCATCGGCTGCGTATCCCCAAGATTTCTTCTTTTATTCCCCATCTTGACCTGCCTTTTGTCCTATCTTGTATGCATGGCAGGATGTACCGGCTTACCATGTCCGAAATATCTGTCATACCATACAAGGAAAATGTAAACTGTCCAGATCTTACGGCTGTTATCGGTCTTTTCATTGCTGTTCTTTCCTGCCTTATGATCATCCAGCATTTTAATCAGTAACTTTGTATCAAAAAATTTCTTTGCAGCATCCGTCTGAAACATCTCTTTTACCCGTGAATAATAACGATCTTCTTTCAGCCATACACGGATCGGAATCGGGAATCCGAGTTTCTTCTTTTCGGCAGTCTTGCTACGGATATTTCTTTCTGCTGCCGCTCTTAAAGCTACTTTTGTCTGCGGAGCACGAACCTTATAGTCCAACGGCAATGTCTCTGCAAGTTCCAGCACCTTCTTATCAAGGAACGGAACTCTTACTTCCAGGGAATTTGCCATTCCCATCTTATCTCCCTTCATGAGGATATCATGTACCAGCCATAAATGAAGATCTACATACTGCATCTTTGTGACCGGATCCTTTCCTTTCACTCTGTCATATAAAGGCTTCGTGATCTTCTGAATGCCCGGTTTACAGCCGTTTTTCAGGATCTTATTCGCTTCACGCTCTGTAAAAATATTCGTTGCATTGGCAAAATATCTTTCTTCCAGTGTCTTGCCATGACGCATCAGGAAACCTCTTCCTTTCATTCCACGAGGCAGGCAGCGTTCTGCAAATGCTCCAAGGAACCGACGGATCGGCATTGGGATCTTATTAAAAGACGTATGCTCCAATGGCTCACAGTAAATATTATACCCTCCAAACAGTTCGTCCGATCCCTCTCCTGAAAGAACAACCTTTACTTTTTTTGATGCCTCTTCACTTAAAAAGTACAGTGCAATCGCTGCCGGATCAGCCACCGGCTCATCCATATAGTACTGAATATCAGACAGTCTGTCCCAGTACTCTTCCGGTGTGATCACTTTTGCATCATTCTTCATATTAATGCTTGCGGCAAATTCCTTTGCATCCTGGATCTCACTGTATTTTCCTTCATCAAATCCTACTGTAAAAGTACGATCCACCTGTCCCAGATAAGTCAGATAACTGGAATCTACTCCGCTCGACAGATAGGAGGCAACCTCTACATCACTGATCTTATGCATGGCAACCGATTCTTTCATAACCGCTTCCACATCATCCACGATCTCTTCAAAAGATTTTTCTGTATCCCCTGTAAAATTCGGTTCAAAATAACGGGTAATGTTCAGTTCACCATTCTCATAAGTAAAATAATGTCCCGGCTGTAGACAGAACACCCCTTTGAAAAAAGTCTCATTTGTAGGGACAAACTGGAAAGAAAGATAATTTCCAAGTGCATCCTCATTAAATACCTTGTCAAATTTCGGATGCTCCATAAATGCCTTGATCTCTGATGCAAACATCAGCGTTCCATTCATCTGTGCATAATACAGCGGTTTGATTCCGAAAATATCCCTTGCCACAAATAATTTCTTTTTCCTGGTATCCCAAATGGCAAAGGCATACATCCCACGCAGTCTTTCCACCAGACTTTCGCCCCACTCTTCATAGCCGTGGATCAATGTCTCAGAATCTGTATTGGATACAAAAGTATGTCCCGCATCCTGAAGCTCTTTCTTCAGCTCCTGATAATTATAAATCTCTCCATTAAATACAAGAACCATGCTTTTGTCTTCATTATAAAGAGGCTGATCTCCTACTGAGGAAAGATCGATGATACTCAGACGTCTGAATCCAAGTGCAGCATCCTCATCCACATATTTTCCCTCGCTGTCCGGCCCACGGTGTATGATGGTATTCATCATATTAACAAGTACCTGTTCTCTGTCATCAACACTTCCGACAAATCCTGCAAATCCACACATATACTATCCGCTCCTTTTATAATTTCTCTTTTTACTAGGTTCGGGGAAATTCCTTTTTAATTGAAAAATACTGTGAGCGTTCAAGTTTCACAGTATCCCCATTGATAACTCTATTAAATTCCAGTCTTTCAGGCAAAACACTCCGGCTTTCCCGGACCGTCCTGTCCTGTTCGTTGCACTCGGGGTGACAGGATTCGAACCTGCGACCTCACGGCCCCCAGCCGTGCACTCTAACCAAACTGAGCCACACCCCGCCAACTCGTACATTATAAATGATTTATATTCAAATGTAAAGAGGACACTTTCTCACATTTCGTTTAAAATTCCATACAATAATTCTGTAGATACCAGGAAAGGAGTTTTTTCATTGCCAATTTATCAGAATCAAATAAACCAGCACCGTTCCTGTCAGTCCGGACATAGCTGCAACTGCCGCCGTCCTGTCCCGGAACCCTGCAGCCATCCTGTCAGTCAGAAAATCCAGCCTGTACCGGCAAAACCTGACTGTGGCTGCGGTATAAAAGATCCTCTGGAAGATCTTCCGATTGCAATGGCTTATGTTCCATGGCAGCGTTGGAGAGATCTTTACGATTCCAACAAAGGATTCCACCGTGGCACGATTTTCCGGGACCTTGATAAGTCATTTTGTGGAAAAGGAGGCGTATGTCAGTGACCTGTCAGAAAATGAATCGCAGAGAACTTTTAAATTATATCAATGAGATCAGCTTTGCCGTAGATGACACAAAATTATTTCTGGATACACATCCATGGGATCAGAATGCACTCCTCTTTTTTAATGAATGCAGCCGAAAGCGGAATGAAGCATTACGGGAATATGCTTCTGCCTATGGTCCGCTTACGATCGATACTGCAACTGCCTGTGAGTCTGATTACTGGTCCTGGATCAATGAGCCATGGCCATGGCAGGAAGGAGGCTGCTGAATATGTGGAATTATGAAAAAAGATTACAGTACCCTGTCAGGATTACACAGACTAATCCCCGTCTTGCACAGGTTATTATCAGCCAGTTTGGCGGTCCTGACGGGGAACTGGGTGCATCTATGCGGTATTTATCCCAAAGGTATACCATGCCATATAAAGAAGTTACCGGAATACTGACCGATATTGGAACAGAAGAGCTTGCCCACCTTGAGATCGTCTGTGCGATTGTCCACCAGTTGACCCGCAATCTTTCCCCTGAGGAGATCGAACATTCCGGATTTGCTCCCTATTATGTGGATCACACTCTTGCTCTCTGGCCACAGTCTGCAGGAGGTGTCCCCTGGAGTGCAACAACATTTCAGTCAAAAGGGGATCCGATCACCGATCTCCATGAAGATCTCAGTGCTGAACAGAAAGCACGCACTACCTATGATAATATTCTCCGGCTGATCAAAGATCCTGAAGTCTGTGATCCGATCCGTTTCTTAAGGGAACGGGAGATCGTACATTACCAAAGATTCGGTGAAAGTCTCCGCATTGTTCAGGAAAAACTGGACAGTAAGAATTTTTATGCTGTCAATCCTGAATTTGACCGGTAATTCTGTCCGGCACTGATGAGAAAAAAGGCTGACACTCTGCGATTCTTGCTCGTAAAAGTGTCAGCCTCTTTGCATATTATAACACAAACTCAGCTTTTATGCTTTTTATTTACTTGTCTGCTTTGCTCCTAAAGTAACATTCACACTCTGCTCCTGATACTCTCCATTGCTCTGTGGTACCTGGATCGTAAGCTCTACTTCATCACCTTTTGCATAATACTGCAGTTGTTCCTGAAGATCATCCATGCTTGAAACCGTTGTTCCGTTGATTCCTGTAATGATGCATCCCCTTGTCATGCCTGCTTTTTCTGCTCTGCCACCTTTAGTAACTTCTGATACATATACACCTTCTGGCATATTCAACTGCTGGGAATACTCTGTAGAAACGCTCATTCCCTTGATTCCGATTGCTCCCTGATCTGCTTCGGCAACTTTGGTCTTTGTCTCCTGATTCATCAGGTTCTCGATCAGATCTGATACATCACTGATCGGGATCGCATATCCAACACCCTCAACAGAATCTCCTACCAGCTTGGATGAATTAATTCCAATTACTTCACCACTGGCATTGACAAGAGCTCCGCCACTATTTCCAGGATTGATCGCTGCATCTGTCTGAATCAGTTTCACACTGCTCTCTGTCGTTTCTCCGGTTGTCTGGTCTGTCTCTGATACAGAACGGTTCAAAGCACTGATGACTCCTGTTGTAACTGACTGTCCATATCCAAGTGCATTTCCGATCGCGATCGCCGGTTCTCCCACTTTCAGCTCTGTAGAATCACCAAGCGTTGCAACTGAGATAGCCTTCTTCGTATCTTCAGAAATAGAATCCAGCGGAACTGCAACCACAGCAACATCATATTCTGAATCCGTTCCTTTAATATTTGCTTCAACACTGTTGCCATCTGCAAAGGTAACTGTCAGTGTATCACTTCCGGCAACCACATGGTTATTTGTCACAACCAGAAGTTCTGAATCATTCTGTGAAATGATGATTCCTGTACCGGCACTTTCACTTTCCTGCTTGGAAGTTCCTCCGAAATAGTTCTGAACCTCCTGCACACTCATATTCGTAATAGAAACGATGGATGGCATTACATTTTCCACCACACTGGATACATCTGATGTGACCACACTGGATGTCTTCGTCAGTGATGCATTACTGGTAACTGCACTGGTCGATGTAGTACTGGTACTTTTCTGCGTTGTTCCGAGCTTCAGTACTTTCGTTCCCACATAATTAGTAGTAAGGAATGTAGCACTTGATACAACTCCGAACATCAGTGCCAGTCCTGTTACCGCAACAGCCTTCGGCATTTTTTTATGCTCTTTTTTCTTTTTTGGTGTCTTTCCATCATCACCCTGTCCATTATTATAAAATGTCGTACCGTTTGATGTATTTCCTTCTGTCTCATTTGGATTATAATAACTATACTGATTATCCATGATTCATACCCGCTTTCTCTTATATTTATTTTGTATTTCTTTTATGGTTATATAGTAATAAAGGATTGTGATGAAAGTGTGTTCATTTGATTAACAAATGTTGAAAGCAGGCACATTATGATCAATTTCATAATATGCCTGCCTCTCTTTTCCTTACAGATCTACAAAATCCACATCATATTCCGGGTTTTTTCTGCCTCTTCGTGGTCTCTTAAAATTTCTTGTATCTCCTTTTAAAGGATCTGCCTTCTCATCTTCTTCTATCTCGCTGTCATCATATTCGTCGTATTCATCGTCATACTCGTCTTCATACTCATCGTCGTATTCATCGTCATACTCATCATCGTCTTCGTCTTCATACTCATCATCGTCTTCGTCTTCATATTCATCGTCATACTCGTCTTCGTACTCATCGTCGTATTCATCGTCATACTCGTCTTCATACTCATCGTCCGGCTCTTTCTCTGCCTTGCGGTTTTTTTTCTTCTTTGCCGGCTTTTCTTCTTCCTCTTCAAACGGGATATCGTACTCATCATAAAGATCATCCAGTTCCTGATTTCTGTGAACAAGCTTGATTGCAAAAATGATCATGAGGATCAGAAGAATCAGAACAAATGCTCCTGCTGCGATCAGGACAAATAAAGTATGATCTGCGATAAAATTTCCTATTTTAGAAAGAGCTGACTCATTCGTCTTCTCTTTTACCTGCTCTGTCGGTGTCTCAACCGCCTGATAAGTTCCATCTGATGAATCATACTGATAAAATCCTTTTTCTCCGGTTCTTGTATTTAAAGCATACATCAGATCATACCGGTCATTCTCCGGATCAGCCCAGTAAGGATAACTCTGGTCTCCAACTGTCAGTTCTCCCTGCTGATAAGAAGACGGAAGCGATACATCTCCTGTATCACTCAGAAGAATGATCGAGGTACTGTCTGAAATCTGAATCTCCGTATACGGTAAAAATGTAGCATCCTCTTCATTATAAAGGAAAAACTTTCCTGTTCCCGCAGAATCTACAAGATATCCGATACATACGCCTGCACCATTCTTCGCAAATTTTCTTTCTTCACCATTGAATGTAAGCTTTGTTTCTGTATATCCCTCTGGAAGATCTGCTGCAGTAAATGCCTCTGAGAAGAGATAATCTGTCCCGTTTACTGAAACTGTGATATTGGTTGTCTCTCCGGCAACGGGAGTCCCTCCCTCTGCCGCAGTTGTCGTAATCTCTGTACTGCCATCATCGCCTGCTGCTACTTTTACTGCGGAAGAACCTTCTGCCAGTGTCAGTGTCTCGTCATTGTAAAGATACGCTTTGGAGCTTTGAACACTGATCGTTGTATCTCCGGCTTTCAGTGCTTTAAACTGAAGTGTCGTACGCAGTTCATTCTCAGAACCTGTTCCACTGCCTGAGTAAGTCAGATTCCCTGAGCCATCTGCCTGAACACCATCACCACTGACAAATTCAAGAGCAGATGTATCATAGCTCATTGTGATATCTGCATCTCCGATCGCATCTCCTCCGGTCTTTACAACCAGACTTACATCTACCGTTTCTCCTACCTTTGTCTCCGGGTCTGAGAACATCAGTTGTCCCTGTGCAGCACTGACAATTGTGCCAAACATTGGTACTGTAAGGCAGACCGATAAAATCATCGCTGCTGCTTTTTTCATCATCTTCATGTAACTACCCCTTTGTTCATATTAGATTTAAGTCATTATCTCTTATCATACACGGTTTTTCTATAATTGTCCACCATTTTCACCAGTTCCACTGCTGTCTCCTGGATCGGTTTCACCGGCATCTGCTCCCGGATTTCCATCACCGGTTCCACTGTCTGTTCCGGGATCAGTTCCACTATTTCCATTATCTGACGGCTGATCCGGTACTGTCGGCTCATAGTCATCAGGAGCCGATGGCTGTGGTTCATTATAGGTCCGATCCTGCGTCTCTCCCGTGGATGATGAATCACTTTTTCCCGATGAATTTCCTGAATCCTGTGCATTTCCACCTGTGCCGACCCTCGCAGCAATTTTTTCACTGATACTGTTCACTTTAGAAGACGGACTGTAATCATTTACCCCATATAGAAATTGATGAAGTGCAGATACATTCGATGTCAGATCTTCCGGGATTACAATACTTCCAAGTCCTGATATCGTATCAGTCGATTTATCCTGTGGGAATCCCATATTACCGGATAATTGATACTCCGTATAAGCCTGGGCATAATAAAGGATATCAGAAAGTGTAAAATTGGTTGCAACCTGTGGAAATACCTTGTCGATGATCGCATTCAAAGTCATAAGATCCGCATTTTTTGCCTTTTCTACGATTTTTTCAATAACCAGACGCTGTCGCTCTGTTCTTGTAAAGTCACCACCGGCTGTCGACCGGATTCTTGCATAAGTCGTTGCCTGAACTCCGTCTAATAACTGAAGTCCTGCAGTTTCTACCCGGTGTGCCTCTTTTCCTGCAGAGTCTGCAGTTTCCTGAACAAACTTGTTGAGATACTGGATCTCTTCCTCTTTGATCTCGATCTCCACTCCGCCCAGCAGATCAATCGCATCTGCAATGGCACCGAAATCTACGGTCACATATTTCTGGATATCAAGATCTAGATTCAAATTCAGCATATTGACAGCCTGCGTTGGTCCTCCATAACTGTAAGCAGCATTACATTTCTGAAGAGTTCCGTCAGAAAGATCCAGCAGTGTATCCCGGTAAACTGATATCATCTTTACTTCCTTCGTCTCATTATTCAGACTGGCTACAATAATACAGTCCGTGCGGTTTCCCTTTCCAAGATTTCCATCACGGGAATCCACACCAAAGAGGGCGATATTGGTATAACCTTTTCCCAGATTGATCTCCCCGTTCTTCTCCTGAACTTCCTCATTGATAATCAGATCCTTTGCCTCAATATCCTGCGTCTGGATCTTTCCCCACTTTGCTGCGACATAAATTGCTGCCGCAGAAAAAGTACAGATCAGCACCCCTACGGTGCAGAGCAGGACCCGCTGCCACATTTTCAACTTCATAAACCAGTTCTTATTTTTTTCTTTCGCTGCCGCTGCACGCCTTCTACCGCGTCTTCTCACTTCTCTGCCCATAAGAAGCACCTCTCTTTATTCCTCTTTAGTTGATCTCTGAAATAAACTGATCTAATGACTGACTTCCTAACATTCGTACTCTCGTCAGAGCATAGGGATCATCTCCCGGATAACATTTGCCCGGTTCTGTCGTAACTGCACATAAAAATCCAGCCTCTTCCACCGTCTGTTCACACTCTGCCGTATAATCCCCGAACGGATATGCAAGTGCATCTCCATTTCCACAATACTCAATGGATTTCTTCAGATCTGCCAGGGCTTCTTCTTTCGATAAAGCCGGGAAAATACCTCCGTGTCCGTAAGTTCCACCACCACGGTGCATATTATCTGTATGCGACTCCAGTGTCAGATACTGATTATTTCGGTAAGGATCCAACATGCTTTTATCATTATAATAACTGGTGATCACGAAAGAAGTTGCAGGTGTCTGATACTTTTCAAATAAAGGGATTGCCAGTTCTATATACAGCGGACCATCATCAAAAGAAAGTACAATGCTTTTATCCGGAAGGATTCTCTCTCCGTCCAGATATTCCCTCACTTCTTTCCAGGTCGGAAAATAATAGTCATTCTCATGCAGATATTTCAATTCTTCTTCCAGTGTTCCCACTTCTATATAATTGGAGTTCAGATTCTCCGGGACACTGTTGGCATCATATACATAATGATACATACAAATCGGAAGACCTTTTGCTCCATATTCTTTATTCGGAGTCACCGTAACGGTTCTCTGTGCTGAGATTTCTTTTCCTTTGGGATCGGTGGCTTTATAAACCAACTGGTGTTCTCCTGCCGTATTCAGATCATATTCCTCCAGACTGACGCTGATATCTGTTCTATTCCCCTGCCGGTCTTTCACAACTGCACCGGCATCCTCATACGGATCTCCAAGCCTGACAGTCACTTCACTGTCACCCTGAAGTTCTATCGTATAATCGGATGTCCCGCTCTGAGCATCTTTCTTTTTTGTATCCTTTGATCCCCCCTTATTTTCAGATGTCGGGGGACTTCCCGCAGTATGACTTCTTTTCCACAGAAAAATTCCTGCCATCCCCGCTGCCAGGATCAGTACCACAACAATTCCAAAAAGCCTTCTTCTCCGCCGAAGTCTTCTGGATCTTCTTCGATGTCTCTGCCTTCTGCCTGAAGTCTGCATATGCGGCTGTCTACTTACCGGTTCCCGTCTGCTTCTTCGCAGTGCTTCATTTCTTCTATGATTGCTTTTGCCTTTTCTTCCCATGTATTCTCCAATGCTTCCCTGTCTAACAGTTCTATATACGCTTTATCTGACCTTTTTCCCAATGCCTCATCCAGTTTTGCTTCAAATTCCTTATGGTCATGCCCGATCAGGACTGACTGATACTTTCTGCACTCATCCATGTCAGTCGTGACGATCGGCTTATTCAATGCCATATATTCAAACAATTTGACCGGAGAGGTTGCTTTTGTGATCTCATTGATCAAAAACGGGATGGTCAGTACATCCATCTTTGCAGCATAATTCTGCAATACATGATAATCCCTTGAACCCAGGAAATGGACATTCTCCTGTCTGTCAAGCCCCGCCTTTTCATAAGAATCATCATATTTAATTCCAAACAGTACGATCTGATACTTTCCCGTCTCTGCAAGTTCTTTAACAAGCTGATAATCAAACCACTTTGCCAATGCCCCGTAATATCCGATCATCGGCTGTCCCTTTTCAAGAATCTCTGCAAATTCTTTTTCAAACTTAAAGTCCGGATCAATTTCATTATGGAAATGGTTATAATCCACACCGTTACAAGAAAACACCAGATGAGAATCCCCTCTTTTTGACAGGACATCCCTTTGCAGTGCATCTGCTGTTACAACCACGATCGAGTCTTTCTCCTTCATGGTCTTCTCGTACTTTTCCCTGACATTGACCGGCAATTCATCCGTTCCGGCAAGGTGAGGATTCAGATCATCAATATATTCATATACAACCTTATATCCACGTCGCTCATACTCCTCGATCTGCCCTTTGGTCAGTGTCCAGTCTGTTGAATAGAACTGAACATATCTTGGTTTTTCCTGCTGCTCAATGGCTTCAAAAATATAGTTAGCAAATGCCTTATTCATAAAATTGACAAGGTAAAGATTTTCTGACTGTCTTTTGATCCTTTTTACATCATCTGTAAATCTTGTCACTTCATACAACACCAGTGTTCTCTGCTTTGCAAAGTTAGTAAAAATATGCTGCGGTCTCTGATACAGAGGCACATCCCATCCAAAAGAACTTCTCCATACCACAATGCGGTCGTAGTCTTCTCTCTCCAGCATCCGCTTCAATCGCTTTCGGATCTCCTTTTTATTCAATGCCACATAGATTTTCTCTTTCATCGAAATCCGCACAATATAATTGGAATAAATATATCCGGTCATTTTT
>ERZ836877.4217-NODE-4217-length-15089-cov-2.980045_pt1 | contig 15089 bp, 7 predicted proteins | sample MGYA00519469_ERZ836877 | MGnify/ENA primary metagenome ERZ836877 (study PRJEB31850, sample SAMEA3708809) | human gut metagenome | biome: human gut; feature: human-associated habitat; material: faeces | place: China | collected 2014 ... | reverse complement strand
ATACCAAGTAATGTTAAATAATGTCCAGGATAAGAATTACGTCCAATTTTAGAATTATGTATATTTATTAATACTGGATTTCCAGTTTTTAAATGCTCTATAACTTTATTTTTATCTGTTATATATGAAGTTGTTTTTAATCCATATTTTGCGAGCTCTGCCGGTAATTCCCCCGGCAATGTATTTCCATTCGTTATTATTCCATCTGCATTTACTCCTTCTGGAGTAATATCTACACCAAATCCACTTAAGATAATTGCTACAGATGTTATTCCACAAGCATCACTTCCATATGTTCCACCCCAGTATGGTTTATTTCCCCATACATCATTATATCCTTGTGCATATACATTATATTGTTTATCTCCAGCTGCAAATATACCCTCTATTCCGGTTTCTCTTACTTTTTCGGATTTTGCACCAAATGATGTCCAACCTTGGCCATAACTTCCTCCGCCTCCAACTGTAACAACTAATTTGTCTCTAGCATCATCTTGATCACTAGCAGCGAATCCCCATCCTTTAGCATCTTTTCCGCATTGAGATTCATCAATTGTTACTTTTTGAATAGTAGCACCACCGGCTTCAATAACATATCCATTTCCAACATATAATCCAACAATTCCACTATTCGAAACAATTACAGCTGCATCTGGTATATCAGACCAATCTATTGTTCCATCATCACGTTTTTTTATTTCGTTTGGACATGGTATATCACCACTAATGTATTCCATTCCACCTTCATAATATGCAGATTTTACAAATTGCGGACTAGAATTGCTTGAACTCATTGTTGTACTATCATGTTTATTTTCAAAATCAGATTTTCCAACCTGTTTAGTTGCCCATTTTATAATTTTTTGTGCACTTAAAGATGCTTTAGTTACATTTCCAGAAATTGTTGTTTCATATTTTGCAAGTTCGCTTTCAATTTCTTCTGTTGTATAATAATTAAATGAATTATCACTTTCATCACCATCATTAAATGTAAATTTATATTTATCATCCCATTTATTCTTTTTAGCAGTTGAAGGTTTTGCAAAATATACACTACGCTGAGCACAATCGCCACCAACTACTACTGTATCTACTGCTTGTTTTGTCGAATCAGATACTGTTACATCATCTGCCTTTTTAATGCTATCCATATTTTCAAATTGATGTTTTTGGCTTAAAACTTTGCTTACAGAATTTGGAAATTTAGCAGACATCGCTCTGTTTAATATAACACTAGTTACTAATTTCTTTCTATTTGTATTATCATCATTATCTCCAAATGGAGAGCATATTTGCTCAACAGCTTTATATAATAATTCCAGTTCCTCATCACTTATTTTTAAGCTATCATACAATAATACCTTTTGTGAATCCTCACTTTCTGTTTTTGATAAGTCAAATAAATTTGTATCCATTACACTATCTAATTGGAACTTCAAGTCCTCTGGTTTCTTTCCATCAGCAATATTTAAAACATAATTATATATGTCAATCATAAACGAAACTTTTTCATTTTCTTCAATCATTTCATCAACTAAATATTCGTCTGATATAAGTGAATCTAACAATCCTCCAGTTTTTCTTAATATTTTTATTATATTATTCTCCTTAGATTTCACATCTATTTTTTCATTTATTTTCTCTTCTGTTTTCGACTGATATTCACTATAATCTCCTGCCTCATTTTCGTAATTTACAAGCCACGTATCAGCTGATGTAATACATGGTTTTGACTGCAATGTTACAGTTTTTACATTTGTTGTTTCAGTTACATTATAATTATCGCAAGATACAACATCTCCGTCTGAACCACTTGTTTTTACAATTGTTCCTTTACTTTGTGTTGTCGATGATGTACTTGTATCTTCATCAGTGTAAACAGTCAAAATAACTTTGCTATTATCAGCAACATTTTCACTTACTAAATCAGCCCATCTTGTTACTAACTTTGTATTGTTTGAATCTACTAAAATAGCCCATAAAAAGTCAAAATATAATGTAAAGTTTTGTAATGCCGCTTGATAATCAGCATTTTGTGAAGAATATTGTGTTGTAGATGTTGAGCTTACAACTTGGCTTGCAGGTGTTGCTGTAGTTTTACTTGCAGAACCAGTATGACCATTTGCTTTTTCAACGGTATATGAACCCGCATATTCATATGAATCTGTTACAGTTGTAGTTACATCTTTTTTATTAGCAACAACAATTGCATAACCAGCTCTACCTGTTCCATCTTCTAATGTTTCTGCGGTTGTTGCAGCACCAGAACTTAATATTCCATTTTTAATATTATCCACAAGAGTATTTATACCTTCTGCGTCAAAAATATGTAAACCATCTGATGAATATTCTGATTTTAAATATCCAGAATCATCATATAAATTTTGTGTTATATCTACATAATATGCCCAACTATTTTGATTACAAAAGTCTTGCATAGCTTGGTTAAACTCATCCACATTCGAATTCATACTGTCAGGATTCATATTATTATAAGCAGTACCTACATGATATACGCTATTTACCATAATAGGTGCTGATGGGTATCTTTCATGTAATCCATTTAATACTTCTTTCATCTCCGAAATTTGAGATGTAGCATTAACACCTAACATAACAGAAACACCACTTACTGTTTCTGGTAATGTAACATCTTCACCCCAAGGTGAATCAACATATCCAGATCCATTCTTTACAACATCAATCCATTCAGCGGGAGTTGATCCACCTACACCAAATGAAGCCACATTATTACCTAAATCATTTAATTGACTTTCTATTCCTTTATATCTTGAATCTCCTATAAATAAGAAGTTATCTAATGATGATATAACAGAACCACTAGCGGAAGATCCTGGTACTCTGAATATATGTGTAATTGTATCAAAGCTTGATGATGTGTCTGTTCCTTCAGGTGCATTAATAGATCTATCTCCTCCACAATTCAACCATATTGCATTTCCACTACTATCATATCCATACAAAATTTGAGTATGATTATTCATTTTAACTATATCACCAGCTTGTGCTCCAGCAGATTTTAATTGTTCAACCGTATTTATGCTTGCATTTTCTGCTATGGTTTGAAGTTTACTCGTTCCATATGTAACTAATGATGTATCTGTCAATTGATGTGGATATCCACTCCAATCCTTTAATCCGTATTGTTCTAATGCCATAGATACAAACGAACTACAATCTATGTATCCACAATCGCCATTTTCGACTGGAAGATCACGTCCAGCACGTGAATAACTATAGTTATTATTCCTTATAAAGGCATGACATTTTGTCGCAACGTCAACAAAACTTCCTGTTGTTGTTGATGTATTTGAAACATTAGCAGATGCAGTTCCTGATGTTCCACTTGTCGTTGCATTTGATGTACCACTCGATGTTGACATAGACGAAGTACTCGTACTATTCGCCAATTTATCATACCATTCTTGTGCACTATTTCTTCTATCAGCATAATTATATGATGCTGGTCTTTCATATTCCTCTAAAAAAGCATCTGCGGCATCAGATACAGATGTCGTCGTTGTAAGCACACTCCATAACTTAGAATAATATGACTTTGTACTTAATTGCTGGTATAAAATTTCACACTGCATACCTAAATCTGCTATTGATGTATTTTGTGATTTTGCAAAATCATATAATTCTCCTTTAATTTCAGATGAAGTCCACTGAACAATACCGTATCCATATTCACCATTACCATGATAATTTAAAAAGTTATCTCTATCAATTGTACCATCATCTACTTGAGCTGTAAATTCTTCATCTGTAATTCCCCACGCTGAATTTCTTGTGTTTTCAAGTTGATTTGGCATAAATCCTGATTCATTTACCATATTTCCCAGCATTCCTGCAGCACCCTCTTTAGTAACTCCTTTGCTTACAAAAAATGAAAATATTGCAGCTGCATTTCCTTCTGCTGTACCATCTGTTTGTAAATTTGTTGAAGTTGTATTGTTTGTTTTATTACTACTTCCACTTGTCTTTACCAAAGTATAATACTCTAAAGCTCTTGGGTCATTTTTTGAAACTAATGCATTGAAATTTTTTGTTGAAGTATATTTTAAATCAATAGTACTTCCATCTGTATTTTTTCTTTGAACTTTAATTCCACCTTTGGCAGTTTTATCCTGATCAATTTCTTCATCAATCTCTTCATCTCCAGTTGTACTTGTTACATTTGATGGTGATGATGATGCAGTTGAACCTCCTGGAACTCTATATACCCATAATATATTATATTTCGGAGATGACGGATTAGAAAATTTATCTTCACCTGGTTGTGCTGAAATTGAAGGATTCCAACCGCAGTTATACCATATATTATTTCCACTAGAATCTTTTCCTGCATATATTTGAACATGTTCAATACTAGTTTCATCACCACCTGTCCAACCTTCAGTAACTATATCTCCTGGTTGTAAACCTGCTTCTTCCACACTTGTCGTTTGTCCTGCATATACTTGTTGAAAACCATTATCTGCGCACCAATGCATTAATCTAGTTGCACTATTTATTAAAACATCACCATTTTCCGTAGGATTATATCCAGCTTCAAGCAGAGCCCAAGATACATAATTTGCACAACATATTAATTTTCCATTTCTTGGATCAGGGTAGGTAGCGTATGTATAGCCTTCATCAGCAACTTTCTTTTTTATTTCTGCTGCTTTTTGTAAAAATGCTTGATTTCCAGATGTTGATGAGTCTTTTGTAGTACTACTGCTACTTAAACTTGTTCCTCCTTCTCCACCACTTGCAGTTACAGCTGTTGATATGTTTGGTGTTATTCCAATAGATTTATAAAAATTTTCTATACTTCCGGCAACACACTCAGACCAATGAACCCAATTACCCTTATCATATACTTGTGCAATGGTCTTTACAGTAGTACATCCACTACCAAAGTAAGTGCCTCCTGAAATAAGTGAAAAGAATCCTTCTGAAGCCTCACCAAAACTACTAAATATCTTCCATTTAGTACCATTTTGATCTACATATCCGCCACCATCAAAATCCATAATACTACACCAATTGTGAGTTGCTTGCATATCTATATATCCTGTACTAGTACCCCAGGCAGATTCCCATTGACATACAGCCATAAAAAATACAGCATTTACATTATATTGTTTTTGGAACTTAACTAAATCTGGAATTGCGGACTTCATGTTTGATTTTGCTTGCGATCCCATAATAGAATTTTCTACAATTTGATTTAATTGTGCTTCACTACATGCTGGTAATGCATTTGGGCTTGTCATATCTACACAATAATCATTACCACTTCCAGTACTAACAGCACTATTACTATTTGTTGTTGATGTAGTTGTTAATCCCAAATTTTCATTTAATGTTAAATCGGGATATTGAGTAGCTATTTCGGCTTGAATCATCTTTTTCAATAATTTTATTTGTTCTTTTTTACTTGCATCTTCACCCAAATACGATAAAGCTGTACTTTCATTTTCTTTTAATGTATCAATTGCCTCAGATATTGATTCCTCTAAGTCTACATACTCACCATCTTTATTTTGAAATGCATATGTATAATTATTGCTAGCATCGTATACTATAACCAATTTATCCATAACCATAGATGAGACAACATATGGAACATTTGATAAATCTCCGTCATTAAGTTTTCCATCATCTTTCGTATCTTCTTCACTCAATACAAGGAAAAGTATTATTATGATGATAACTATTGCAGCAATAATTCCAATTTTTTTCCAGTTTATAACTCTAAGTTTTGATAGCAATGGAATTTTACCAGTCTTCATTCCATCATCAGAATTACTACTTGAGTCGTCGCCGTCCTCCAGATCCCTTAGATGCACCTGTTGCAGCATTTGCTCTATTTATCATTTTGTTTCCTATATCTTTTACTTTTTGACCAGCCTGAATTATTTTTCTACCAACTTTTTTTAGCAAATTACCAATTTTTTCAATTAATTTACCAATCTTTTCGAAAAGCCAACCTATTCCTTCAGTTGCTTTACCAACACCCATGGTCAAAATACCAGCTATACACATTGGAATACCAATAATCGCACCAAGTCCTGTACTATTAAGTGCCTGTCCTGCATCAAAAGTCGATTTACCTGCATTATATGTTGCTCTACCTACATGTTTAATACCTTTACCAACATTTTGCATAGCTTTACCAGTTACTTTTAATACCTTACCAGTACCCTCAATCACTTTACCAGTAGTTTCAATTGCCACACCACTTGCTCTTACAGCCATACCTGGTGCTCTCGCTACTGCTTGTGCAACAGCCTTGCCTCTTTTAGCTGTTTGTATTGCACTATCTGCTGATTGCATTTGCTCTTCTTGTTGCTCTTCCTCATTAGGATTTTGATCATCATTCATATGTTTCTCACCTCCAATCTATCTATTATAAGTCAATTGAAAAATTTATACTATTTGGATATGAAGAATACTTTTTCTCATATTCTATATTTCCATTACTATCTTTATATTGCACAGTATTATCATAATACTCTCTATTTGTTAAGTTAACTTTTGGAAATACTATTAACTTAACTTCTTTGTTATCCTTTATATATTTTCTATTAAATTTCAATTTCATTGTTTTACTTGATTTATAATTTATTGATAAATCATTTTGAGTATACTCATCATTTTTTAAATAATATTTATTCAAGCTTTTATCTAATAAATAAATTCCTTTATCATCACTTGCATTACACATATCAGCATTTACTAATGTTGTATTTTGAATATCAATTGTATATTCTTCATATTCCATAAATATTAATCTTTCCTTAACATTCATAGTTAAATATGAATCACTTTTTCTAGCATTCAATGATTCTTTTTTTACAAAACCACCTATGTTTAATCTATAAACATTGTTTATATAAACAACTGTAATATAGTCAACAATATCTTCGCCATCACTTGCTTTTCCCGTAGCTAGTGTATTATTTTTTATAACCAATTTACATGTATTGCTATCATCACCATATCCTGTATAGCTATAATCCTTCATACCTGTAATTTTGCTCTTATAATAATTATTATAAAAATCTGATTGTGTAGGATATAATACTTCCTTACATTCATCTGATAAAAGGTTATATGCTTTATCTACCTGATTGTTCTTACAGTAAAACAAAAACGCTTCAATAACATTGTTCGCTGAATTTATGGATTTTTCATCAATTTCTATATTGTTTTTGCTTGTTACACCATCTTTCGATGTTGTATTTTTTATTTTTATACCATTGCTAACTCCCACACTTTTGCTAATAGCAGTAGTATTATTACTACTGCTATTAACTCTTTGCTTTGCTGTATAATTATTTATAGCTTTTATAAAAAATACTATTAGGGCTCCTGTGGTTATTAAAATAATTATTTTTTTTCTATTGTCTTGAAAATGATTTAGTACATTAAAAAACATAATTCATCTCCTCATTAACTCCATTTACCATATACTTGATGTCTTCTTTCTGATTCTGCTCGAGCTTTATCTTTTATTAATGATTCTTTTGCAACTTCATGAGTTATTTTACTTTTTTGTGTTTCATATGCTTGTATTTGTGCTTTACATCCTTGTATTCTTTTATTTATTTCACTTTGCTCACTTTGAGTTCTTGCATGTTGTTGTTCATCTTCTGCTTTACGCAACGCTTCTTGAGCTTCATTTATTTGTTGTTGTATTGGTGCTTGAAGATCTTTTTGTTTATCTTCTATATCATCATTGCTAATATTGCTTTCTATATGTTGTCTTTGTGCACTATCATTTAAAATAGTTCTTGTTTCATTATTTACAGATTTTTCATATTCTTCAGCATTATTTAAATCAACTTTGTTGTAATGGAATCTTTGTGCCGCAACTTCTGGAGATACTCCTGCATTCATTTGAGATTTTAATTTATCTATATTTTGTTCAATTTCTTCACGTTTAGCTCCGTTATATAGTACTTTTGCTGCATAATCCCTTTGTTCAGCAGTCATATTTTCATTGTTATCCATTATTCTTTGTGCTTCTAGCTCTGCAGCATATTCAGGGTCATTTTCTGCTGCTCTATCTTTTCCTTCCTCAATAAATGCTTCACCTTTGTCATTTAAGTATTGACCAAATTGTTGACCTCTGTTAGCACCTGCAATTGCTCCAGCAGCCATTTGTTTACCTATATTGTCTTCACCTGTAAGAATACTTGTAACCGCACCAGTTGCAAGTCCCGCAGCTACTCCTAAGCCAGCTCCAACAACTCCTCCGCCAACTCTTACTGCCGATTTTGCTCCAAATTTTGCTGCATTTCCTAAAGTTGCCTTTATACCTTTCTTAGTTGCTAATTCTTTTAATGTACCTGCTTTATTACCACTAAATTTTCTTGCAAGGCTATTTCCAAGTCCACTAACAGCACCTTTTATTACTCTGCCACCTCTTCTTACTCCAGCTGGCAATCTACCTGAGCCTCCAGGTATACCACCTCCAGAAGATGGAATACCTCCTGAAGGTCCTCCTCCTATAGGAATTCCACCACCTCCAGGAATTCCTCTTGAGCCTCTTCTTCCTCCTGAGCCAGGCATTCCTCCTGTTGTTGGTGCTCCTCCCCATCCAGGAGCTAATGGGTTTCTTGCTAATTTAACTTTTGATTTACCTTTCTCGCCACTTCCACCTTTTTCGCCCATCTTTGGTGGACCAAATCCTCCTAATTTCTCAAGGCCATGACCTACAGCATGTGCCATTCCAGGTCCAGCCAATCCTGGTGTACCTCCTGGAGCTTTTTCAAAGCCAAAGATTTTCTTAAAGAATTTCTCTGCTGCAATCATATATCCATATGCACCAATCGCATATATCATATTTTCTCTTACAAGCTCACTCGCTGCATATATAAATACCGTATATAACAATAAATGAAGTGGTTGAACTAATACATTAAACATATATTCTTTAAACCAGGTATTAAATGCCTGCGCTTTTCCATCACCTAATTTATCTAATGGATACATAAATGCTATTAATGGTGCTATCATTGTATAAAATGCTAACTTAAACACCCTTTTTAAATATGTATATAAAAATATACATGTTTCTAATACTAAAAGAATATATAAAATTGCAAATTCTCCAAATCTTGAATTAGATTTATCTATATCTTCATTTTCAGTATATGCTTCATACACACCAGAACCCCTATATATCAAAATATATTTTGAACCAAATGTAGTTATTGTTCTACAGAATTCAGCTATGTTACATCTATACACTGCTTTATCTGCCCAACTATCATCGTCAGCTATGGATGCGTCAGCAATAGACCATCCCATCTGGGCTCCAGATAATGCATTTATGTTAGCGCCACCAAGTCCAGCTAAATTTCCAAGAATAGCACCTGCTCCTGCAGCCCAAAATTTTGCTATACCTTTCTTAACACTATTTGCAGGTTTAAAAATTCTAGCATTTATAAATACAGACCCATTATCTGATTCACTTGCCCAATCTTTTCTATCAACCTGTATTTCTCCAGTATTATCATTAAAGTCATAGCCATCTGACTTTTCATCTTTATTTTTAATATCTAAATGATCTAAATAGAAAAGTCTGACCCCTGGATCTGTCCCTGCCTCACTTACTACTTCATCCCAAGAATTATAATATGAATCTACAATATCATCTCCAGTTAGTACTGTCGACACTGTATTAACTACATCTTCAGTTTCAATTCCTGCTCCTAGTTTTGATAATGAAATGTAATATGAACTTTCTTTATTATCTCCAAGCATTTTTACAATCATTTCATTAACATTCATAAGAAAACTCATAACATATTGCATTATTAATAATAAGCAAATTCCAACTACCCAATCCACTAACCATTGTTTATACTTTACTTGATCTGTCACTGCAGTTGAAACTACTATTCTTATTCCTACATATAATAAAACAACCATCATCATTACCAAAACTAAATTACGCAATGATTTATATACATTTGAAACTACTGGTCTTAAAATATTAGCTGAACTATTAGAATAATTTGCAATTTTTGTATCATCTCTAAAAAAGTTTATATCTAATACTGGAATTCTAACATATTTTTCATCTCCTAAATTTCCATCAAGATCTGTCGCTCTCTGATATACTAATCCCGATGTAAAAATATCATATGGTGTTACATCAAAATTATATATAGCACCCTTTGTTCCACTACCTATACCTTTAAAATTTAATTTCAATTTAAAATTACTTATTGATTCACCACTAATATCGTTAAATAATCTCATAACAAAATCTGGTATTTTAAACATTAAGTCAACAAAATTTTCAACTACACCAGCATTTGTTTTTTTAGGTATGGAGAAAAAAAGTGTAATCGTACACAGCATTATTAACAATATTCTTTTCATATTTTTAAAAAATTTCTTTTTTTTCATTTTTTCCTCCAAAATAACCTTCTATACCTTTTTATACCTCTTTATTTTACAATGTTTTTGCCACTATGTCAACATAATTCTGTCTACATTTCAATTATTGTCCGTATTTTTGGGCTATTACTTTATTTAAGTTTGTTTCCATAAATTGGAATTCTTTTGCAGTCGGATTTATAGTTATTATTGCTGAATCTTGTCCAACCTTTAATAATCCCTGTCCTCTTTGGCATGTTACTAAAAATCCAGCTTCACCTTCACTTAACTTAAATACTTCTTTTAAGTATTCAATTTCTGCTTTATCTTGTGCTAAGAACAATTTTGTATCTGATGATGTTAAAACAGCTTGAACTTCTGCTTTTTCATAAAAATCTTGGAATCTTTGTGAAATAATAGCTAATGATACATTTCTTTTTCTTGCACGTCTTGCCATTGTATTTAAAAAGTCTACAGCTTCCGGATATGGCAATAACATCCATGCTTCATCAACTAGCACACGTTTTTTTCTAGCCTTTTTTCTATCCTCACTGTTTTTCTTAACATACTTTTCCCAAATCCATGATAGTAAAATTTGTTGCGCAAGTGGTCTTGCAAATCTTTCCTCTAATTGTGAAATATCCAAATTTATAAATGGTGATTCTTCTAACAAGTCAAATGTTGATTGACCATCAAAATATGCCATTTGTCCGTCATATTCTCTTATATATTGTTTCATAACTTTTATTAAATAACTGTAATGAAATTGATAATCAGGGTTTGTATTGTTTGCGGCTTTTTCTTGTATTTGTCTATACCATGAACCAATTGTAGGCATATCCTTTTTTTCCCTAACAATTTCACCATTTTTAATTGTCGCAGATTGACTTACATATAAACTTGCAGGATCACTTGTAATACCCATTCTTGCATATTCATCTGCAACAGATTCTGCTATTATTTGTTTTGTAAGTTCGTTTACTTCACTGCTTTTAGTACTACCTTTTGCCATTGTAACTAAAGCTTGAGTAACGTCCTCAATTTTACTTTCTACATTTAATACCATTTTTTCTTTTCCTGTAATTTCATCTTTTACAGTTTCTGTTTCAAGATCAAATAAATTAATTACAGTTCCTGAGTTAGGACTTATTACTACATTAATTCCACCTAAACTATCTGCAACAATTGAATATTCACCTTCGGCATCTAGTGCCAAACTTTCAATTCCCATTAATACTGCAGACCTCGAAATTAAAGTTTTCATTGTAACAGACTTACCAGCACCAGATTTAGCAAATATGACCATGTTATAATTTGTTAAACTTTCATGGAAGTTATCAAATAATATTGGAACTCCAGTTTGCGCATTATATCCAAGTGGTATACCTGTTGAATGTCCAATTTCAGATGTAACAAATGGAAATACTGTTCCCATTGATCCTCTATCAAACAAATGCTTTTGACCCATTTTTTCTCTCATTAATGGTAAATTTGTTTGAAAAGCTTGCTCTTGATTTGCCCAAGCTGATTTTATATCAACTAAACTTTTAGCCATCTCACTAGAAAGCAATCTTGTATATGTATCAAGTGTCTTTAAATCATAGGCAAATAGTGTGGACACAATTGTTGCTTCAAACATTTTGTTAAAACCTGCAGCAATTTGATCTCTTAAGTCTTCTGTTTCAAATCTTTTTTGTGCAAGAAGTCTTGCTCTGTTTATGTTACCTCTATCTTCGGCCATAATTCTTTCTGTTTCAAGTTCATTTATAACTCTATTTAAATCGTTTTGTGATTTTGATTCTTGTATCGGATTTATATATACCGAAGTATTTATATCTCCAAACATATACATTCCTCTAAAAAGCTCTGGAAAAGTACACATACGAGGCAAGTTCGCAACGAAAAAGCTTCTAGCAAATCTGTTTACATTGGAAATAACTTCTAAGTGGTCGAGACTTGATGCGTCAATTCCAGTTGGTGCAATCATTTCTTTTATTGTTTTTCTTCTAATTATTCTTTTTTTAACTTCTTCGTCAATTTTATTTGTTTGATTGCTTTTATCCGTTTTGTTCTTCTTCATTTTTCTCCCTCTCTTTCATTTCTTTTAATTTTTTTAGTTTTCTTTTTCTTGCTAGGAGTTTCTTTCTTCTTTCTTCTTCTGTAAGTTGCTTTTTAGGTTTTTCCTTGACATTGTCTGTTTTTATATTAGTACTATCATTTGTATAATTTGTTTCAGCCAAATTTTCATCAACTTTATTTTCTCTTTCTTTTTCCTTTTTTTCACTCATTTTTCTTATATTAAATTTAGTTCTTTCAGCCATATCTTTCCCAATTATCTCTGATTCACCATCAACTATTTGCTCTGCAAGATTATCCACATATTGTTGTATATTTTCTTGTTTTTCATCTATCATTCTTTTTTTCATTCGTACTTCATTTGATGTATACTCAAATGCATCAATAGCTTTTTGATTTGCCTTTTTAACGATTTCGTCATCTAGTGCTTTCATTTTCTTTTCAAGTACATCTTCTGAAATAGAATATAATGATTGATATCCAGATTCACTCATATATGTCTCAAAATCATATATATCATATTGCTCTCTGTTATATGCAACATATAATAATTCAACAAGTTCTTGTGAATTTAAAATTTTTCCTCTTACATCACAACTTGTAAGTCCACTTATTATTGTTTGTGCTCTTGTATACAATTCAGAAAATGCCATACTACTAATTTCTCTTTTGTCAAAATCTCCTGCCGATGTAATTTCTTCTGTATAATATGGAACTACTATATAATATTGTTTTGTTGTTATATCTCTGTTTTCAGCCATCTGTTCCGTATTTGCAATAATATCTTTTCCATATTCATATAAATTTCTTTTTTTAGTTACTTCTTTTATTTCTTTTAATAATTCATCTTTTGTTACATTTGGCATTCTTTGCATATCTCTGTATTTTTCTTCTTCTCTTTGTAAATCTAATCTTATTCTTTCCAATCTTTCATTATATCTTATTGTACTTTGACTTAAATTTACTTTTCTTGTTTGTATGTATAATTGAATTTCATGTTTTAATGTATTTAAAAATTGTATAAATCCCTCTTCAATACTAGTCTTTTCTACTCCTGATAGTAAATCATAGTTTATACCTTTACACTCAACAACCATTAAATATCTTGCTCCATTATCTTGAACAATCATATTATCTTCAATTTCATCAAATTCCATAAATCTGAAAACAGACCTTTTATCTTGTTTGGTTGTATCTTCATTTTTAGGTACTTGTTCTTCTTCTTCTCTTTTTTTGGCTAGTTTATCTTTATAATAAATTGCTATTAAAGCAAAAATTAAAATTACTATTAAAGAAATTATTGCTATAAGTATTATTTTTAATCCTTCATTACTCATCTTCTATTTCCCTTCTTTCTCTTTACTTGCTCTTCTTTTTCTCGTATTTGTTTTTCTTTTTCAGCCTCTTCTTTTTCAACTTGTTCTCGTATTAAGTCTCTTGTATCATATATATAATACTTATTTTTTCTAAAATGAAATTTTATATATTCCTTTATTACAGTATCCATTTCAATTCCTGCTGCTTTTCTTGTTATTTCAAATTTATCATTTTGTGGTACTTTAAATGTACCTATTACAAATCCGAATACTCCAATTAATAACATTATTATAAATCCAACAATATTCATAATATTTCCTATTGAAGGAACAGCATCTCCTAAAAGCCCAAGAAGCCATTTAAAAAAAGCTCCAATTCCTAGTCCTACAACAGTATATATTAATGCTTTAGTTGAAAAAATGTATAGTATACGACCTTCACCTTTTGTATTTCTTGGAAGATAATATGTACCCATTTTTGTTCCTCCTTTTTCTTTTTTTTTTATAAATTTATTTTACTAACTATTAAAAAAAAATGTCAAATATGTAGATGCGCTTAATTCTTGTACTTATCTTAGGCAAATACATATTTAGACATTTTATTACATTTTAGTTACATTTTAATTACATTTTTTATTATTTTTATAATATGCTTAATTTAATTGTTCCCTAAGTTTTTAGCCTCTAAAAAAATAAAAGATAAAAATCTAAGATTTTTATCTTTTGTTCTTTATTTAATATCTACTGAGAATAATGCTTTTACTATAGTTGTTGCTGCAACTAATAATAATACACCTACAACTATTGGTACAAGTGATTTCTTGTATTCAGCTTTTTCATTCGCACTACCTACTATAAATTTTAAACCTGTATACATTACAACGACAACAGCAACAACAATTGAAAGAATCCATATAAAACTTATAACAGATGTTCCAAGACTTGTTATTTGTGTTTGTCCTGCAGTTTTATCGTGATTTAATTGACCTACTACATCATCTGCTCCTGCTGCTAATGAAATTGTTGGCTGAGCAACTCCTAAAAATAATGTGAATGCTAAGCATAAAACAGTTATTATTTTTATCGCTTTTTTCATATAAATACCTCCTTTAATATTTTTTATTTAAATATTTCTTATAGAAATAATATTAATAACTACATTATTTGAAAATTCCCTGTACTAAATCTACTGCTATCTTCCAAATTCCAAACGCTCCAAATATTACTACACAACCTATTACATAAGGTAAAAATTTTTCTTTTATTTTTGCTTGACCTTCTACCCCAGAT
>ERZ836877.4211-NODE-4211-length-15101-cov-11.439718_pt1 | contig 15101 bp, 16 predicted proteins | sample MGYA00519469_ERZ836877 | MGnify/ENA primary metagenome ERZ836877 (study PRJEB31850, sample SAMEA3708809) | human gut metagenome | biome: human gut; feature: human-associated habitat; material: faeces | place: China | collected 2014 ... | reverse complement strand
CTTCAACTTTCTTCTCGTCTTGGGAGTCTTCTTTGACCATGTGGTCGTTGAGCTGGTCTCCGAGAGAGTCGATGAAGTAGGTGCGACGGTTGTTTTCGCGGGTCTTCATGTCGTAGTATTTCTTGTAGATGTAGTTTTCTGCCATATCTACTTTGAAGAGTTTGGCGAGTTTCAGGATTATCTCCCTTGCGCTGACGTTGGCGCCAAAGCATTTGGCGACTTTGAAGGCATAGCCTATCTCAATGAGAGCGGATTTGTTGGCTTGCCAGTTGAGACCGATCTTTTCAATCATGTTATCTTCACTGGTGGGAACGAAGTCCTCTTCCTTATAGTGAGAGATGGTGTTGCGGACGAAATGGAGAGCTTTGTCTATGAATGACACCAGCGCATTGTTAACATCCTCGCGCTGGGTGGCGGTCTGGAGGGCTGAGATTTCAACCTCTACCACGAGCAGAGCGCTGACGGCAAAGCCTTTTTCCTGTTTGTTACGGCACAGGTCATACATCTGCATTACGAAGTCCTTGTACGAGATGTGAAGGTTCTCGTTTTGGCGAGCAATCAGCTCGCGGATGAATTGGGTCTCGGTAAGGGCGAAAAGGTCCATATCGGGAAGCAATTTTTAAGAGTTATACACCTCGAACTTGAACCCGTGAGTGGGACTCACGAGTTGAACTCCATCTTGTTTCAGTTTACGTTTAAGCCAACGCCAATAGTTGCCGGCCTTCGTATAATCCGGCTCGTCATTGATAGCACTCACAATGTCAGTAGCCGAGAACCACCAGCAGATGTTCTCGTCATCCCATACCGCCCTCACCTTGCGGTCATTGAAAAACCGTATAGTCTTCTTACTCATATTATGATGCCTAATAACTATATGACTATTCAATCAATCCTCTCGTCCCTGAAACAAACCGCGAAAGAGTGCCACCTTCTCCTCCAAGGATAGCGTTGATACTACTGACGATGTTGACTCTTCTATAACGATTCCATGCTTCGTCAGCAATGCCCTAAGTCGGGCATTCTCAATCCGCAACTTTTCCAGTTCGTTATACTCAGATTCATTCATGAGAAAATCCTTTGATTGCAAGGGCTATATTTGTCTGAAATTGCCCTAATCGCACTTAAGTCGCATAGAATCAGAGGGCTATATTTTGTCAATTAACCATTCTTAATAAAGAACAACACTCGTTTCAAATGTTCAAGCGATTGCGCAATGCCTCCATCAGTATGTCATATTCTTTCTTGTAGCGTTCAATACGGGCATGATCTTTCTCATTCGGCTCCAGAATACGTTTGATATCCATATTACTCTCTAAATCATGTAGCTTGACTTTCAGTGCGAGAAAATTCCTTGAGATATGGTTGATGTATTCTTCTCTTGAAGATGCAGTATGATGGTTGAGAAGGGTCAATGCCGTTTTTATTTCATCGCGTTCTTCAATGGTCATAACATGTGTTACTGTGCAGGGATACACAGCTATGTCCTCCATCCACTCTTCCCACCATTCTTCATCATACCAATGCTCCTTAGGATTGTCAACAACTCTTGATATTTCCTCATCGAGCAAATTCATCACATCCTCTACCGCCACGTTGCAATCCTCAGATGCGTCATGCAGAAAGCCCACTATCTTTTCTTTCCAATCGAACCCTGCAACAGCAACTTTTAGAAGGTGAGATTCGAAATAATCATGGCCACCTTTGTCTACCTGTCCTTTATGCAACTTTTGAGCCACCAATCCTGCGGCGTATATGATTTTTGTCATGTAGCCCATATCATTTTCCAACCTCTCTGTCCGTTCTCTTGCATCTTCAGCATCGAAGGTCGCAATATAATCATAATACTGGCGCATAAGCATCTCTGTGTCGGATTCTGGATCCATGAAGTCGAAAAGAGCATCCATATATTCATCCATATAGACTATGTCTCTTTCCTGAGTAGCAATGAATCCGGCAAGCATAGTTTTAGCTTGCCTGAACTGCGCATTGTTCATCTCTACAATAGGGCGAAATGCCTCTATCAATTCTTTCGATATTATCGAATCTTCCATAAGGACTTTAAAATTATTACCTTAGTCTATGACTTCCCATGTTCCGGATTTCTCTGAACCTAATCGACGGATTTTACCATCTGCTTTAAGTTTTTCAATAATTCGGAACATTGAAGTCTTTGATTTGTCAAATAACTTCGACAACTGTTTTACGCTAACTCTCTTGTCGACTCGCATTTTATCCAGTATCAATTTTTCTATATCTTCATATCGTTCCGCTTATCGTTCCATCGTTCCGTTTATCGTTCCGCATCGTTCCATTGGTGTCATTATTGGTGCCATTCTCGGTGGAATTTACTATGACATGAGGCATTTTTTCTATTACGTTGGTGCCATTTTCTATGACATCGGCATTCTTGACTACGACCTTGAAGGTGGTGTAATCACCGAGAAGGAACTCTGCTGGAGTGCTATTGTTTTCTTCAAGAAGCGTTGAAACAGTATTGACTCCGTTGCCGAAACGGTTGACATTACCAAGATTGAGCATTATCTCGGCTATGTTGGAATTGCGATAGTCTGTTTCGTTGGGAAAGTTCTCTAAGTTGACTTTGCCATATAAGTTGCCCGGATTGTCAATCTCTATACGATCGCTATACTCGTAGAATTTTATCGGGGAATTGTTGCCGTTATAGGCGCGGTGCATCACGGCGTTCATAGCGAGCTCGCGGATAGCTTCCCACGGATAGTTGATGCGTGGCTCTTCGCGCAACACGCTGACAAATTCAGGGCGCTTGCTTTCAATGGAATATTTAATGAAATACTCCAACTCTTTTAGCATTGAAATTAGATTCCCCTTGAAGCGGTTTTCTTTCAAAACCTTTGTGGCACGGTTTGTTCCGGCAAACTTAACATACTGAATGTATGCGCCGGGAATGAAATATTGGAGGTCGTGTCCGAGCAGAAGTAACCCGGCGTAGGTCGGGCAATTAAACCGTGTGTCGAAAAGGCGTAACGATGCCATCTGCTGGATAGGCGTGCGCTTATCCTTTGCCAATGTCGCGGGCGACACAGCTTTTGGCAGATACTCATTCTTGAACAGTTCCACATCAATATCATCAATCGTGGCCTCACGGCACGGACGACCATCGAAAGAAGAACTATGTACCTGCCCTTTTTCGGTCAAAATCCGTTCCTCCTCTGTATTTGCCTCGGCTTTTCTGGCGCCGATTCTAATCCAAATCACACCCTTGTACCTGACGGGAGTATCCTCGCTTGGCTGAACTTCGATAACCGCTACTTCTCCCTCTGGAAAAGACTCCTTGTATACCATCATAGCGGGTGGAGAAAGTATTGTTCCCGAATTGCGAAGCGTCTCATCGGTTTTAGATGTGTCGGAACTGCCCATGTACCGTTCGATCGTGACGAGATTGCTATGTCCGAGGATGTTTTTTATGGCTGAACTTTCTGCACCACCTCCTGCGCGATGTGTGCAAAAGCATGGCGACTGATGTGCATCGTTAGATTGGTGTTAATCTCAGCCTTCTCGGCAATCTTCTTGAAATAATTACTCTGTTTTATCTTACTCTTCGATTAGTTCCACGGGGCATTCATCCATCTCAACCTCTCCCTCCTCCACTGCGACGGTGGAATTAATGTGATCCCGATATTCTTTTGAACAGATTGCATCGAAGCGTGCAAGATCTTCATCGGAGAAAGGAATGCGTTCGTCAATTCCATTCTCCTCGCAAAAAGTCAACACTCGGGTCATATTATGCTTAGATAGGAATCCTGCCTGATCCGCATTAGACATACACTCCAAAGCGGCGGAAAGGTACTTCCCCCTATCCTCCCTGTTTTCGTCATATCTTCTCCACATTTTTTCAGCTATCACGTCATAAATAAAAGGTAGTTTCTCGCCGAATAGCCGGACTTTTCGCATATAATCGTCTGAGATGTTGACAAAGGTTTTGTCAAAAATTTGGTCGTCATCTATAGCGAGACAAGCGAATCCGATAAGGAACTCATCGCTCCTTGAGTCCGGGGTCAATCGGGAATATATGAATTCTTTCCTTTCGTCAGTTTTTTGTCTGAGTATGTCACGAAGGGAAACAATCCAACTGAATTTCGGCGTTGCCGGTTCATCAATCATTCGAATCACATCTTCTTCAGAAATACGTCTTTTATCCAGTCCCTCCATAAGATGATTGAGCAACCCGAATTCGTCCGTTGGATTGGATTCATAAGCAGCTTCTGCAATTTCTGTTGCGGATCTCCCGGCTTCTTCATAGCTCATTATGGCATTAAACATGCTTTTCTCAACGCCACCTTTACCATAACGGTAGCACTCTGCAAGAGCCTCATAAGCCCACGGCTCTTTCCATCTCGCATGTTCCACGAGATACGGAATTGAGTCAAGCCAGTTGCTGTTGTATTCCTGAATACTGATTTTCAGGCCATCAGGAACAGAAACTTCAACAGACTCTTCGGTGTCAATGTTTCGGATAATCACTTTATTATCGGCAAAAGAATAGAATGCCGACATGATGGTCAGCAAGAGAATGCAAATGCGATTATTCATTGTTATTTTTATTATTATTTATGATTGTTTGTCTTCGATATTGATGCTTCGTCTTGCTTCCGCACTTTGTCAAGGATATGTGAATCAAGTTCCATGCCGGTATAATAATGTAGTTTTGATATGACATCTATGGCTTCTTGGTCCATGAACCCATAGATGTTGAGTTCCATGTCGCTTGTCATTCCGAAACCATCATCGTTCATCCGATAGTGGCCATCAGGAATAAGTTGCCATCGAATTTCCGCTATACCGTTCCGGTATCCTCTGATGAAAGACGGAATTTGGAAGGACTAACCACGAAGGGTTTTCTGCGCGTGTTCCGTAAGATTTTTCATGTAATCCCAGTCAATCCAGTTTATAGATAAGTATGGTGAAGGTTCACGACCATTGCGTATAGCTTGTTTGCATCTGTTTAGATTGTATCGGCGCACATACTTTTTACCCTCTTCCAATGAAGTACGGGGATAGTCAAAATACTTACTGAACAAACGCTTCCGATAAGAGCGGCTCAATATGTATGTTTAGTTTAATTCACTTGTATAATTCGTTCCAGAACTCTTCCGGCAGCCACACATTGGTGAGTTTAGATGCGTCCCGGAATAAAGGAGCAATGTCACCATAATCCCAAAGCCCGAGACCGCACCCGACAGGTGTAACGAGGAATTTCAGATTAGGATTGGCAGACGCGAACTCAGTAAAACGGTTCACGGCATCCCGAATCCAACCCAGCCCGACACCGGCTGTCGGTATTGCATAAGATTGCCCCTGCAATCCCTCTCCTTGGCCAACAACAGCTCCGAAATTTTCCCGGGCAAAATTGGCCGCTCCCTCATAATGCCGACCGGAACGACGACATCCGAATACAAAAATCTCATCATCCTTCAGCTCGCTAATCCAATGAGGAGTAACGTTTACTGTTTCAAGCCGAGAATCTTTGCCATTTATAAAATCCGATATGCTCATAGTTTAGCGTCTTTAACATACATATAGGATGGTGAAATCCCCCCTTTTATATCATTCGGAGGCGATAATTTTGTGATGAATTTAGTGCCTTTTGATTGGTTTATTCAAGTCCGTATCTTCGTACGACATACATAATATGGCATTATGAAGGTTTGCACTTGCTCATTATTAGATGATATCGGCAAAAGACTTCGGGAGAATGATGTTGTCAACTACGGAAGCGGATTGAAACAAGGGAGCAATCTCTTTATCCTTAAAGCCGGCGATGCCACAACCGATGCGGGTCACATAGAATTTCAATTCGGGATGCGCCTTGGCGAAAGATATGAACTCATCAACGTATGGCTTGATTGTCTCTACACCGCCCTGCATTGTGGGTATGGCGTATGATTGGCCTTGCAGTCCTACGCCTTGCCCCATTATCGCACCGAATTTTTGTAGAGCGGCACGGGCCGCACCTCCTCCATGGTACCCGGCAAGATTGCTGCCGAACACGAATACCCCGTTAGGTTTAAGCGAATTGATGTTTTCAGGAGTGTATTCCATATTATAATAGTTCAGATAGTTTTACATCAAACGGTTGGTGGTTCATGTATCGTTCTTTCATCTGCTCGGGAGAGGAGAAACCACCGAGGTCATCGGCCACAGAAAGAATAACATCCAGGAGTTCAAGATTAGTCAGGTACTTCTGAGGAATAGCATTGTACCCGAGTATCGCGCCGATAATGTTGCCTGCGACCGCTCCGGTTGAATCACTGTCGCCGTCATGATTTACGGCACAACGGATACACTTTTCAAAATCATCTATGTAGCGCATCACGCTAAAGACAGCTATTGCCAGTGTTTCTTCCGCCACCCAGCCTTCGCCAAGTTCCCGGATTGCATCGGTATCGGACTTGTCGGAGACGGCAAAATCAAGGGCTTTTTGAACTAATTCCTGCAATTCAGAAAGGTGAGTCTCTTCCTTGAAGTACAGATCGAGCAACTTGAAGACGCGATTGATGACAATAAACCGGAACTTCTCCTGATCTACGTTATCATGGCCAATGCAATCTGCGACTATCATGGCAAGAGCCATTGAGGAATAAGTGCTCAGCGGGTGCTTATGTGTAATGTCCGCGGCGTGTCCGGCAAGATAACCGGCATGTTCCAGATCAAGCAATCTTAGATGAGATGCTGAGAAAATTCCGATAGGGGCTACTCGCATAATACCTCCGCACCCTTTCGAGTTGTTGATTACCGGTACTCCATTAGGCAAAGAGATAGTCTGCAATGCAGACAAGCAAGTATTACCTGGAGCGCGTAGTGCCCACAAAGCTTTTACATGAGTAAGCCAGCTTTTCCTCATTTTCAGCGGTGCGTAACTTTGTGTATAATACCAATGTTCGTAAGCTGTTGAGATGTAAGGGATAATATCTTTCTCAAACGTTTTCCCTTCGGTTATGGCCCTAAGCAAACCTTCGGCTGTGAAAAGCGACATCTGGGTATCGTCGGAAAATTCGGCGATCCCAGCGGGATTAAGGTCATAGGCTACTATTCCGTTCTCGCCATACTTCTTACGGATAGCATTGAGCGAAGAAAACTCTACAACGTAGCCAAGAGCATCGCCGATGGCTCCACCAATGAGTGAACCACGGCATTTATCTTGAAGATTATTTGTCTGCATTGTATATTATATCTTTGAACTACTCGGATACAAGACAAGTCGAAGTCCAAGCGACCCGGTTTTTACATTACAGTGGTCGAACTCGCGAAACTCATCATTGCATTTGTCTTTCTCAGTCTCATAGCTTCCTCCTGCCACAATAAACAAGGGGTCGGACCCGCTGATAGTCCATTCGGAGACATTCCCAAGCATATCATAGACCCCAAGACTATTAGGTTTTTTCTGCTTGACATTATGGGTGGCATTTCCGGAATTGTCCCTATGCCATGCAAAACTATCCAACACTTTTTCGTTAACAGGAAGTTGTTTGCTCAAATAGCCGACATAAAGCCATTGCGGATATGTCGGGATATAGAAATCAAGTCCCGACACTGAATCCAGTTTGTTTACAAACTCCATGCTTTCAACAAGATCAACATTTTCTACCGGCAACGAATCTCCACTCTGGTTAACAGAAGGGTTATCTCCCATTATCGCCGACCAGAGTCCCTGCGTCACTTCCGTTTCACCAATATAGAAATCGTTCAGGTCAATGGTTTTCTTAAGACCCTTGCAGTCGATTTTGCCGCCCTTCACGCCAATCATCGTAAACTCAACTCCATTGACATTGATGATTGTATCTTTCGGCGCGACACGACTCTCGTCAGGATAAACCTTAGTCTCCTTGAACTCAGGATTAAGAACATCCTTAAGGAGAAACACTCCGATTACGCATGCACAAAGCAGAACTATGCCACCGACGATCCATGCTGTGATTTTATAACCTCGTTTCATAATGTTTTCAGCTAATTTGATCAACTTCGTTACTCAGTTTTGTGATAATCTCCCGGCAGCCACGCTCAATGGTGTCAAAGCAGGTGCGATAGACATGTTCTGTTTGATAATGTGGATCCTGCAAATCCGATGACTCGCCGAAACAATAGTCGTTGAAACGCACTATGCGGTTCCAATGCGAGTATGTCAGCAATCTGGTAACCTCGTTGCGGTGATGCTCGGTCATCACTATAATCCTATCAGCTAAATTAAGCAATTCTTCGGTCATTGCCACGGCTTTGCCACCCATTTTATAGCCATGTTCAGCAGCTATGCGGCACATGGTCTCATCACGGTCGAGTTCTCCATAAAACTTCGTTCCACATGAAGCCACCTCAACACCGTGGATGCCGTTATCAACGAGCATCTTCCTTAGGATTACCTCCGCCAGCGCCGACCGGCAGGCATTGCCGGTGCAGACAAATAACACTCTTAATATCTTTTCCATATTAGCCGATTATTTGAAAGTGCATAATCTCTTCTGAGAATGTCAAATATTTTGAGCGACCCATAAAACATAACTAATGCTGTTGCCGATTCAGCAAATGCTCCGCCCAAAATTTCTTGATCTGCGCTCCTGAAACTACGTTTATTAAGAATCGACATTGGGAAGCCGTATTCATGCCACATTGTATCTGGAACAGCGAGGATTAATTCGATAACTGGAGAAACCATGCTATCCGTTGGCAGTGAGATTTTTGGTACTTTATTGAACAGTTCTATGGCAATCCGCCGTTCTTCACTGCCATAAGCGGATGGCTTAACTGAATTGGCGACAATATTGGGATACTTGCCTAAAATTTCTTGATATATAATCTGGATTTCGTCCATAGCACAAGGTATATATTTATGTTTGGAAGTCAAAGTCATTTTCATCGTCAAGGCGACGCACTTCGTCAACACCGTCGATGGTGGAGATATGGTTGATAATGGTTTTGAGTTCGGTGTAGGAGTGGACGCCGAAACGGATTTTGCAGATCACGATGTTGCGGTCGGTCTTGGTGTTGAACGACTCCATAGAGAGGTGGAATGTATTGGTGATACAATCCACAAGGTCAACAAAAAGGTGGCTGCGGTCAACGGCCCGTACTCTCAGTGTGACGGGATAGAGAGTCTCGTCGGCTTTGAAATCAACCGACACCACGTCGTCTCCGTATGAGGAAGCCAAGCTGATGGCGTGGCGACAGTCGCGTTTATGCACGGTTATCAGCTCCGGATTGAAGTGGTTGCGGATACCTATGACCTCCTCATCGGGGATAGGGTTGCATTCGGAACAGCGGCAGTAGGTGCTATCCGGCACAGATTCCAGATAACGCTGAATTGATTTGCGAGCCTTGAATGTATGGGCGAACGACGCCCAGTCCTGTTCGGGATGACAACCGGGATCGGTAAATATCTCCACGACGTCGCCGCGTCGGAGAGTGGTGTTGACAGGTTCAAGCCGACTGTTGATTCGGGCATATTTGGCGTGGTCACCAAGTTCCGTATGCACCTCGTAGGCGAAGTCAATCACAGTGGCGTTCTGCGGAAGGATAATTTTCTTTCCTTTCGGAGTGAAGACTTGTATGTCATCATTGTAGAAGGCCGTGATTATGTCTTCCATATACTTCTCGTTTCGCTTCGGGCCCGAGATAGTATCATGAAGGACAGTGCGGAACTTCTCGATCCACATCTGGATGTTGGACTCATTGCGCTCAGCCACACAGCCAAGCTGCGACTGGCGTATCATGGCCTCGCTGCTGATATGCACTTCCTGCCAGCGTCCGAAATCAGGGAGAAGTTTCACATGGATGCTCCGGTAGCCGTTCTCCTTGGGCGAGTCTATGTAATTGCTCATGCTGCAATGCTTCTCCTTGAAACGGTCGGTCAGGATGCAGTAGACTCTCATAGCCATTTCCTTCTCACTGAGTGATGTCTGCGTCTCGTCGAATACGACCTCGACAAAGTGACGGTATTTCAGATGATTGAAATCATCGCCATATTTCTTCATCTTGCGCCAGAGGCTGAACGGACGGCGATAGTCAACGTACACACGAGCTTTTATTCCGGCAGCCGATAAAGTTTCCGCAATCTGGCTACGGAAAGTCTCCAGATTATCCTTATTTGCTTCGACATGACGGGCAATGAGAGAGGAAATCTCCTCATATTCGTCGGGACAGCGGAACCGGAATGAAAGGTTTTCCAGCTCTGTCTTGATATTGTAGAGACCGAGACGGTTTGCGAGCGGAGCGTAGAAGTAGTCGGCCTCGCCGGCTATCTTCATCTGTTTTTCCGGCGTCATCGATGCCAGGGTGCGCATGTTGTGGAGCCGATCGGCAAGTTTCACAAGTATGGCGCGAATGTCATACTGCATCGAGTTGAGCAACTGACGGTAATTATCAAGCTGTTTGGACAGTTCATAATCATGGGTTGGCTTTTTGGTGACAACCTTCACAAGGAAAGCCACATCATCACCGAAACGTTCGCGGATGTCCTCTATTGTGTAGGGAGTATCCTCCACGACATCATGCAGGAAACAGGCGATCACAGGATTTGCACCAAGCATCAGTTCTTCGGCCGCGATATTGGCGACTGCTATCGGATGGAGAATGTACGGCTCACCGGTCTTGCGTTTCTGATGAGCGTGAGCTTCACTCGCCAGTTCGGAAGCGGCGCGGATACGTACCATATCTTCAGTTGATGCACGCTTTGCCATGACCCCGAAAACATGGTCGGCACGTTCCTGAATTATTCGGTTGTAATCGTTCTGCATGATAAATGACTGTCTGAATAATCAAAATTACTAAAATCTATTGGTAGAGAGACTCAAAGACATCTAAATCTCTCACTTGCCGCGATGGAAAATCGTTCTGAAAAAAGAAATAATCGGTTCTCGGTTACGATAAAGTATGTATCCTACAATCGCTATCCATACAAGTGCCATGTTTAGCTCTCGATGATTTCATATTCAACATACTCCGGACCCGAAGAAGGAACGACAGAAGAGGAGTCAAACCATTTGTCGAGCTGCGAATCCGCACGCGCTTCCATCTCCGGAGTGATGTACTTCGACATCTTCTGCACGAGGACCGCCAGCGAGGCCACTTCATCCAGCCACCCGATGATGGGAAGCCGCTTTGAATCGAGAATGTCTATCGGGAGGATAAGATAGGCGAGCGAGCCGAAGATTGCCCACTTGTCCTTTCTCGGAGTGTTCTTACTTCTCATGACGTACCACATAAGAAGGACGGGACGGGCAGCGGCGCGACCGGCTTTTCGGCTCCAGTTGCAGATGCTCTCCCAGAGAGCGTTGTAGTCAAGATTGAATATTGCCATATTTTTATAGGTTTTAAGTTCGACGTATATAGTATAAGATGTTGAATTAGTCTTGATTCTATCTTGAAAAAGAAATTTTTTATTGATGGTTTCTCGCGGTGTCCTTACCATCTCTATATCGGCATGAGAATAATGGCTAAGAGAATGTTTGGATTTAACTTCCATTCACACGAAGAGTATTTTTTGAGATGTTTCCGCAAGTTGAGGAGGGCGCGGTGCGGCCACCGTAACCGACGAAATCTTGGCGGGAAACCATTAAGAGAGAGCATAACCAAGCTTGCTTGGATTATGCCGAACGTGTGGGTTTACCTGAAAGGAGACAGCCCCAAAAGACCTTCGGGGGGATAGAAAGAATTTCCAAGTAATCTCTCAATTATAAATTCGTGTTAAATTCAAACACTCTCTCAGTTTTATTACCAACGTCTACCTGATACTATATGACCATCATACATTAAGACAACATAATAGTATTGAGATGAATCGAGTCTTCTATAAAAGTCCAGTCTTTTGGCGCCAGTCCCTTTATAGAATGTAAGAGTATGGGTACTTGTAACTATTTCGTTGTTCTTTTCGTTGACAGCTTTTAAGGTTACAGTCACTTCTTTTTCTTCCCGACAGAAGTAGTCAAATTTAAACTGATTTGCATTAACTTCACAGCTAGTGACTACAAATGGAGAATACGAACAAATACTTTGAAGTGAACTTTCAACCTTCTCTTTAGCTTTTACCTCACGGTTTAAACTGTATTCAAGGTTGCTCACAGAATCTCTAAGGTTGGATATTGTAGAGTTCTTACCAACTATGATTGATTCTTTCTCAGAAATTGTATTATTGGCCGTATCTAATTTATTCTGAGTATTATTTAGATTCTCATTAAGGAAATAAATTCCTACTCCACAAGCCAAAACTATTAATACAAGAAAAATAACATTTTTAAACTGTTTCTTTTGTCTCTGAATTTTCCTATTTTGCTCTTTTAGCTCTTCGATTTCTTTGATTAAAGCATTTTTATCTGTATTGAGTTTTTTAAGGACGTTCTTAAAACTTGTAGTTCTTACAGTATCATAATCAGATTCTTTTAGAACTATAGTAAAACCAAAACGACACGAGGCTGTTGCTATGTCAGAGACTGGATCTGTATCCTTGAATAGCTTCCGAGAAGATATAGCGACGGAAAAGTCAATAGGGGGTAGTTTCTTGAGATTCCTTAAACTATTTACCTTAATGTGTAAAGAGTTAATAACCGACATTACCTCCTCTTCCTCACTCTTTAAGGATGGAAGATTCGAGGTCACCTCACCATTATTGGAAAGATTGATAATCACTCCGGCCTCAACTAACTCTTCGATTTCTTTTTCAAACAATGAGAATAGAGATTGAAGCTGTGTGAAGTAATATCCATTTATAGCTATAGCAAAACCGATGTATTTGTTCTTATCAAATTTTCTGATATAGATGTAATACATCATGTTTTCATCCCGATGAATAATCAATTGAGATGGTGCAACACATTGGTCTTGTATGTCTCTAAACAAATTTGAAGAACTGTCTTCAGGATATTGAGAATAACCATTAGACAATTCTCCAAATATATACGTGGAGTTGTTCACTGTTTATTTCTTGTAAAAATTAATGGTCTTTTCTACATTGTCAACTTCGACCGAGGCCAATTCGTCTAAGACTGCATTTCCTAAAAGAATAGGAGCATCTTGATTCAAAGCAACACTTGCCTGTACGTCCTCAAGTTTTATGAGTTCATCTCCGCTGCCGATTTCTATTTGTTTAATGTTTATCAACCCATTTTGAACAATAGAGCCATCAGCAATAGTCGAGTACGAAACCCCTAATACATCTTCTTGGCTAACTTTCCCGTTCTTTGCCAAAGTTTGGAGTTCATTGAGTGAAATATGTAAGCCTGAACACCCAGTATCATATATCATGTTCATTGTAACACCATTCAACTTTACAGGTATCGCCTTTACCCCTCCAAATTCTTCATAAGGTATAGAGATGCATGTCTTCGTTGGTCGGTCAAGGTTATAAGGAGGTTTAGATGCTTTCTTCTCGCATGAAGTAGCCGCCATTAATAGAAACATCACAACAATAGGAGTGACGAATTTATTTATTATGGAATTTTGCATATGCGTTGTTTAACTGGTTGTCCATTAACAATGTATCTAATCATTACATTTTTCCCACGACTTGATGAATCTGTAATTATAAAAGAGTTGTCTTTATTTATTTCCTCTCCTTCATTTATATATACAGACCAATGTCCATTAGGAATATTTGCAGGATTACCTTTCTTTGTTACTGATAATGTATAGTTTTTGTTTAACTCAAGATTATCACCGCCACCTCTTATATTTAAGATACATTCTTCCCAAGAATCGTAAGAGGGAGCAGATTCTTCAGAATCTCCGGTACTTTCTTCCTGATCATAATTTTGCAATGTTGTTGTTTCGGAATAAGCTCCGACTTCTTCTACATCGAGTTTAGGATTGTTTTCAGAAGCACCGTCGACCGCTGATGGCTTCAAAAGAACAGCCAAAATAACACAACAGCAAATAAGAACAAGACCAATAAGTATGCTATTAAGCCAATCTCTCCATACTGTATTTTGAGACTTCTTATTAACATCTTGTTTTTCTTCCATATAATCGTTACGACTCCGCGAACGATTTTCAGGAAATCGTCCCGCCAAAAGGCGGGTGAGCTTTTGGAAAGGCTGATCTATAAGTTCAATCGAGCTTGTAGCATCCTGAATCTTTTGTTTTAACAAATCTCGCTCACTTGTAACGTTGATTAGATCATTTTGAAGTTGGTCTATTTTACTTTTATATTTCTTCTCTGTTGTTGAAGCCGAAGTATGTAATTGATTCGTGAGTGACTTGTTTTCTTGAGAAAGTGTCGCTATCTCAGTTTGAAGTTGATCGTTTGATGAAAGAAGGGATTGTTTTTGAGTTTTGATAGCTGCTAACTCGGCTTCAATCGCACCGCATCTTTTAACAGCAGAATTAAGTTTAGGGGATACTATAATCCTGTTTCTAAACAACATATCCACAAATTCCGGACTATCTACATCCCTAATACTTACAATTTTAGTCTCACTGGAACGAAATGTGTCTATTGGATCGTTTATATCTTTGAGATTAAGATACATCACATTTTTATCAAATGCCATTAACATTTGATCCGCCACATTCGCATCTTCTAATTGTAGTACCCTATATTTTAAACATCCGACACTCTTGCTTTGAACGAATAGTGAAGGCTTTGCAATTTTATTATATATCTGATCGAGAAGGTTATATAGAGCAATAACCGAGCAATATTGTCCTTTAAAACTAACTGTAATAGCAAAAAACGAGCCTTCTCGCTCTGCATTATCTCGGATGCCCTTACTTCGCATATATGTATAATGTACAGTCCTGTTATGAATCTCAATTATCATATAAGATTCATCAGCAGACGCATTAAGATATGCGTTAGAATACATTCCACTCAAATAGTCACTATATGCGTCACTCTTCCATATATCCTGACTATATGGTTTCCCGTGTATATGAAAATCGTATCCCTGCATATTCTATCCCTTTATACATTTTTTCAATGTTTCCCATAGCATCTCAGGGAAATAGTCTTTGCTTTCCGTATAAACTTTTTCTCCCTTTTCCATGGAATACGTTCCTGTGGAAAATGGAACAAAAGAGTAAGTGAAATCCTTCTGCAACTAATATGCAAACACATAATATATCTGATAATTAGTGATATA
>ERZ836877.4201-NODE-4201-length-15139-cov-7.469637_pt1 | contig 15139 bp, 9 predicted proteins | sample MGYA00519469_ERZ836877 | MGnify/ENA primary metagenome ERZ836877 (study PRJEB31850, sample SAMEA3708809) | human gut metagenome | biome: human gut; feature: human-associated habitat; material: faeces | place: China | collected 2014 ... | reverse complement strand
TCGGCGGTCTGGCCAACATGCAGAAGATCAACGAAGCCAAGGCCAAGGTGCTGTACGATTACCTCGATGGGCAGGACTTCTTCACCAACCCCGTCGAGCACCGCTACCGCAGCACGATGAATGTCACCTTCACCAGCCCCAACGCCGATCTGGACAAAAAGTTCTGCGCCGAGGCCGCAGAGGCAGGCTTCGTCAACCTGAAGGGCCACCGCCTCGTCGGTGGAATGCGCGCCTCCATCTACAACGCCATGCCCGCCGAGGGCGTTGACAAGCTGGTCGATTTCATGGAGCAGTTCCGGAAGGAGAATGCGTAATGTTTACCATCAAAACCTTGAACGCCATCAGCCCGGTGGGCCTGGCGAAGCTGAACAAAAACCTTTTTGATGTCTCGGTGGATGCCGACGCGCCGGACGGGATCCTCGTCCGCAGCGCCGACCTGCTGAACACCACCTTCAACAAGAATCTGCTGGCCATTGCCCGCGCCGGTGCCGGTGTGAACAACATCCCGCTGGACCGCTGCAGCGAGCAGGGCATCGTGGTCTTCAACACCCCCGGTGCCAACGCCAACGCCGTGGCTGAGCTGGTCGTCGGGATGCTCATTGCCGGCAGCCGCAATGTGGCCGCCGCCGCCCAGTGGACGCAGGGCCTTGCGGGCGACCCCGCTCTGGCCAAGAGCGTGGAAAAGGGCAAAAAGCAGTTCGTGGGCAACGAGATCAAGGGCAAGACGCTGGGCGTCATCGGTCTGGGTGCCATCGGCTCCCGCGTGGCCAACTGCGCCATTGCGCTGGGCATGGAGGTCTACGGCTACGACCCCTACATCTCCATTGATGCCGCCTGGAACCTGAGCAGCCAGGTCCACCATTGCGTGAACCTGAACGACATGCTCCCCCTGTGCGACTACATCACCATCCATGTGCCCTATCTGCCCACCACCAGGGACACCATCAACGCCCAGACGCTGTCCCTGTGCAAGGACGGCGTGAAAATCCTGAACTACGCCCGCGGCGAGCTGGTGAACACCCCCGCCCTGCTGGAGGCGTTGGAGAACGGCCGGGTCTCCGGCTACATGACCGACTTCCCCGCCGAAGCACTGCTGGGCAGGCCGGGCGTCATCTGCACCCCGCATCTGGGCGCTTCCACCCCGGAAGCCGAAGACAACTGCGCTGTCATGGCCGCGCAGGAGATCAGCGATTACCTCAAGAACGGCAACATCACCCACTCGGTGAACCTGCCGGAGGTCGTCCAGCCCCGTGCGGGCGGCCGGCGCATCTGCATCATCCACAAGAACGAGCCCGGCATGATCAGCCAGATCACAGCGCTGACCACCGAGGCCGGTCTGAACATCGAGAACATGGTCAACAAGAGCAAAAAGAACATGGCCTATACCATGCTGGATGCCACCGGTGCCGTGAACGCGGCTCTGGCCGACAAGCTGGCGGCGATTCCCGCTGTCATCCGGGTGCGCATCCTGTAATTTTCTGCCATTCTCCGTTTCCTATATTCCTGATCGCTGCATCCGCAGCCCAAAAAGCCTGAGGCCTTTTCTGCAAGGTCTCAGGCTTTTTGGGCTCTATTCTCCCGCAAAGAGGACGGTGCGGCCGTCCTCCTGCGCCGTCTGCATCGCAAATCGGACGGCATCCCGCCCGGTCATCGGGTCCACGATGCCCAGCGTGATGCGCCGGTCCTGCTCCTCCCACCAGCGGCCCGGCACACCGGCCAGTTTCGTTTTCACGGTCTGGCAGCCGCCGGGCAGCAGATCCGGCAGAGAAAGCGCCAGCGGCTGGGCCTCCACGGTCGTGCCGTCCGCCTCCTCCACATAGACGTTCACGGGCCAGTCCCAGTAAAACGGGGCCGTACCATCGTTCGTAAAAGTCAGGGTCAGCACCGTGCCGCCCGTCACCCGCCGCAGCGACGCTTCCGTGACCCGCAGCCGGTAGCCGAGAGCGGCCAATACGGCATCATATCCCTCCCGGAAAGCGATTTCCGCCGTCTTCGGCCCCAGAAAGCTCATGTGCGACTGCCGGATGAGGGAAACGGTCCGGCTCAGGTCGGTGGTGAGCAGCTGCTCCATCGAAAGTCGGCTGGTCAGCTCCCCGCCGATGGGGGCCGTCTGCCAGGCATCCGGCATGGGGACCAGCCCCTCCGGGTCGCCCTCATACCAGCCGCCGCAGGCGATCCAGCCCAGCCACTCTTCGGTGTCTTCGGGCAAGCCGGTCATGTCGTTGTAAAGGCCGAGCCCGTGTTCGGCCGCGAACCGGAAGGGCCGCCGCATCAGCAGCGCAGCCTGCGGGAATGCCTCCCGGTAAAGCGCCGCATAGCGGTCCCGGACAGCCTCATCGGGCATGGAGGGAAGCCCCTCCCCGGACTTGACGTGCCACTCGCCCCAGTGGCCGAGGCTCCCCAGCTCCACATAGCTGACGAAACCGTCGGCCCCCAGCCGCTCCCCCACCGCCCGCAGCAGCCGCTCGTGGGCGGCAAAAAACACAGGGTCGGTGTAGTCCGGCGCATAGCCCTTTCCGTAGGCGATGTCGTACCAGCGGCCGGTGCCGGTCTGTTCATAGAGCCAGTCCGGGATGTCGAGATGTGCTTCGTCCCCCGGCTCATCGCAGGAGATGCGCAGCACCAGATGGACTCCCTGCGCCCGCAGTTCCGCCAGATGGCAGGTCTGCTCGATGGCCTCCCAGGCGTAGGCCCCCTCTTCGGGTTCCAGCTGCCGCCAGGTCAGTCCCAGATAGCGCAGGGTGGCACCCTCGGTGCCGCTGTCCAGCACACCGGGCGCATAGCCGATCTGCGCATTGGGGAAGGCGCTCTCGTCCGGCAGATAGGTCACGGTCCGCTTCCGCCCCGCCCAGACCAGGCACCCGGCCAGCAGCAGGCAGGCGGCCGCCGCAGCGGTGTGCCGCTTAGCCATGGTATTCTCCGTTGTACTGGATCATGGTCACGTCCTCCACGCCCTCGATCTCCTGCAGCCGGTCGGTAACATCCCGGACATCGTCCCTGCAGCAGACCTCCACCGCCATCTCGACCGCCTCGCCCCGAAGCGTCTTTGATTTGACCGCGTACCGGTTCCGCCCCAGGGCACGGACGATTTCATCCCCCGGCTTTTCGCCCTGATAGTGCAGCACCGCCACATAGATGCGGCCTGCCGTCTGCCAGCGGGAGAGCAGGGCGAGGACCCCGATCATCACCGCAGACGCCGACGCGGCCAGCAGGTACATCCCCGCGCCGGTGGTGATGCCCGCCGTGATGGCCCAGAACAGATACAGCAGATCCAGCGGGTCCTTGACCGCCGTGCGGAACCGCACGATGGACAGTGCGCCCACCATGCCCAGTGAGATGACCACATTGGAGCTGATGGCCAGCGTGACCATGCAGGTGAGCACCGACATGCCCACCAGCGTCATTGCAAAACTGCGGGAAAAGAGGACCCCCGCATAGAACCGCTGGTAGACCCAGTAGATGAGCGCCCCCAGCAGCACAGCCGCCAGCAGAGCCGCCGCCATCTGCGGGACATTGTAGGGACTGAAATTTTCCAGCACCGATTTTTTGATGAAATCCTTCACACTCATAGCGTTGTTCCTTTCGCATTGGTTCAGCCCTGCCAGCCGGAACTGCCGTGGCAGTAGGCCGTTTTGTCGCAGCAGAGCACATATTTGGACACGGCCGTCCACTCCTGCGCTTTGGGCGGCAGCAGCTCCCGGAGGGTCTGGGGCAGAAATTCCGTAAACTTCACCTCCATCACCAGGGTGCCGGGGTCCAGCACCGGCAAAGTGGGCAGGTGCGGGTCGAACAGGTCCCAGCCGCCCACTGCCGCCCGGACGTCCCGGTCAAAGGTGATGCGCACCGTTCCCTCCTTCTGCACCCACGGTTCCCGCTCGTAGTCCACGACCACGCGGGGCCGCAGCAGGTTGGAGACGCACTCGAAGTAAAACTCCCGGCAGAGCGGCTGCGGCGAAGCGAGCAGGAAGCCGTAGTCCCCGCTCAGAAGTTTCTCCAGCTCCGCACGGGTGAGGGCGGCCTCCTCTTTGCAGATCCAGCTGCCCACTTTTTTCTTCCGCTCCAGCCGGATGACGGCATCGCTGCCGTTGTAGATGCGGATGCGGTATTTTTTGCGGGCCAGGATGCCCGCATCCTTTTCGGCATAGGCGGAGTTCCAGCAGTCGTCAAAATAAAGGCTCCGGATGAGATACCCGCCCGGCCCGGCGTGGGCGTCCCGCTGCAAAAGCGGCGCGAGCCGCAGCTCCAGCGCCGCCTTTTCGCCGTACGAGATCCGGTACTTCAGCTCGTGGCGGTAGCGTTCGCCGGTGCGGGTGCGCAGCTGCGTTTTTGCGTGGACCGGTGCGGGGAAGATGGTCTCACTCTTCATACAGGTCCTCCGTCACGCTGCCGTCGGCCTCCACAAAAAAGCTCTTCATGCCGTAGGCCTTGCCGGTCTCCATCACGTAGTAATCAAAGGCATCCTGCGTGTAGCCGGAGGCGTTCGTCGCCCGCACCCGCAGGAAATAGTGCCCCGCCGGGAGGGCATAGACCACCGTTTCCGGCAGCCGGATGTCCGCCTCCGACCAGAACGTTGTCGTGAACTGGTAGTCCTTCGCCAGCTCGGCGGTGTAGACGATGTCCTCGGCGTTCAGGTCGAACGAGGCATCCCACAGCAGCCTCAGCTGTTCACCGGCTGGCTCCGGCATCCCGATGTAGAACGGCATCGGCTTGTGCAGGCTCTCACGGTAGGCATCCCGGTTCTCGGTGATCTCCCGGTGCAGCCCTCTGGCCACGGTGTCGTACTCAGTCCGGCTCAGCGGCTCGTGGAGGATATCCGGCTGCTGCCAAACGAAGGGCTCCACCACGCTGCGGTACTGCGCCGTCATCTCCCCGATGCGTTCCGCGCTGCAAAAGCGGAATAGTTCCTCCACGGCGGCGTCCAGCTTTTCCCGGAAGCACCGGGTCTGCAGACAGCGGCGGAAGAGCACGTTGCCCCAGTAGTTGCTCACGCCCCGCTCCCAGCTCAGGCTGTCGGAATAGTTCCGGAACGCCCACTCGGTGCGGGGAAGCATGGCGTCGTTGTCCCAGTCGAGGATATACCACCGCGCGCTGTTCAGCGGGCTGTAGAGGTACATGTTCCGGCTCTGGGTGTCGGTGTTGCCCATCAGGAGCTGAAACGCCATCCAGTAGGCGATGTTCTCGGTGTCGAAGGTCGTCTCAAAGAGTTCCTCCATCGGCACGGTCTCGTCGTTGAGCGCTTCCAGCATTTCGATGAGCTTTGTGTGGTCGTCGCTGCCCTTGATCTCCAGATGCTGTTCAAAGGCGACCGGGTCATAGGCCGGGTCGGTCTTCCGGCGGATGGCGTCCTCATACCGAAAAAACTCGAAGAAGTTCACCTTGTACAGCTGGCCGTTCTGGTCCAGCCCATGGGCCTTCAGGGCGGTCGGGTTCAGCTGCTCCACCTGGGTATAAAGCCCATAGTCCACAAAAGCCCCACTGTCCGCCTGAGTCAGGTCCTTCACATACAGATGCACGAACTGGGTGCGCAGGCCCACCATCTGAGGGATGCCCCGGATGAGGTCATACGCCATCTTGTTGCGGAAGCGCAGGCCGTCGCCCTGATGCTTGTTCAGTGCAATGGTCCGCTGGCCCCGCCAGGTCCCCTTGTTCTTCTTCAGCTTGATCTTATAGTTTTTCTGGGCGTTCCGGCTGGACGTCTGGCCGCGGATCTGGACCGTCGCGTTCGGCACCGTCTCCCCATAGCCCACCTCCGAGAGGAGCGGGCCGTTCTCGTCTCCCACCTGCAGCAAGGCCGCCGTCTGGTAGCGGGGCACCTGCATGTACTCGTAGTCGTAGACCGAATAGGAATTGATCTCCGCCCAGGTATGGTCGGTGTTCTCGGCTTCGTTCCCACGGGTGACGGTCAGATACATGGTCACAACGCCGCTGTCGTCATAGACCGTATACAGCCCGTCATTGTCCCGCAGGTGGATGCTGTCATCGGGCTGTTTTTCCACCGGCGTTCCCGAAATCGTGGAAACTTCCTCCGACGCCGCCGTTTCCTCCGCCGTGGGCAGAACGCTGCACCCCACGCAGAACCCCGCCAGTGCAGCCCCCAGGGCCAGCACTCTGCGGCGGGGGATCGTTTTTCCCTGCATCATGCTTCCTCCTTTTTCTGCAGGCTGTGCCGCTCCAGAAACAGCCCCAGCCGGGTGAATGCCCCGGCCTTTTCCTCGGCCACGACGGGCTGCTGGCCGAGGATGCGGTAGGGCAGGTTCCGGGTGAACCGGTCCAGCCGCAGCAGCGCCGTCAGGAACAGCACCGCTGCCCCGGCCAGGAACCCGAAGCCGTAATACGCCGGGTCAAAACGCAGGGACAGGGCCGTCAGCCCCGCAGCCGCTCCCGCAAAGCTCAGCGCCGCCCCCAGCGCCCCTTTGTAATCTGTGAAATAGAGCAGGATGAGCAGCACCGTGTTGCCCACCGCATACAGCCCATACCCCACGCAGAGGGTGCGGAAGTATCCGTGCATCAGGTCATTGAAGCCGAGCGGCAGATACCCCATCACCAACGCTTCCAGCGAGATGACCCCTGCCGTGGTGAACAGCTGCTTGAGGGCCGTGTAGAAGAGTTCCCGGTTCAGCACCGCCAGCATCTCTTCCCCGGCGGCGGTGATATCGCCCACCACGCCGCCGTCGTTGAACAGGCTGTAATAGGTGCGGTAGCGGGGGTAGAACTGCACTTCCACCGACACCACGAAGTTCACCGTGGTGACCAGGATGCTCAGAAAGGCCAGCAATGCCGGGACGTCGTAATACGGTGCCCCGTAGAACAGCCCCTTCACCTGCACACCGATGGGGCCCAGCCAGACCAGCACGAGGTGGGCAAACAGCCCGATGTCGGTGCACAGGCCCGTCAGGGCCAGCGGCAGAAAGCGGTCCACCCAGCGCAGAAAGAGCCAGGGGCTGCCCTGCCGGTCCGGAAAATAGCGGCAGAGCCGCCAGACGTCCAGCATCAGCATGACGCCGTACCCCAGCGCCACTGCAAAGAGAAAGCCTTCCAGCGCCGGAGCGCGCGCCAGCAGCACCAGCAGCGCCCCGGCCCCGAAGGCCGTGCCCACCGCCGCCGCAAAGGCGATGAGGACGCTGCGGTAGTCCTTGAGAGCGGTCAGAAAGCTCATGGCGTTCCAGTTCACGATCATCTCCGCAAAGAGGGCCAGGCAAAGCAGCCCCTGCAAAAGCGTCGCACCGGACACCAGCAGAAACAGCCCGTACAGCCCACATCCGCCCGCCAGCAACAGAGCGTTCGCGCCCCAGAATGAGGGCAGCACCAGCTGCTCCTGCTCTTCATAGAGCATGTCCGCCAGAAACCGGGTCACCGGCATGGCAAACAGGCTCGTCACGGTGAGCGAGGCCAGCAGGGTGTCCGTCACCATGCAGACCAGAAGGTCCTGCTCGGTCTTCGCCGCCCCGGCCCAGCTGCAGAGCACCAGGATGCCCAATTGCAGCAGCACACCCAGCAGCATCGGCCCGGTGCAGAGGATGCCCGCGCAGCCGTAGGCCCGCAGACCCGCCAGCAGCCCTTTGCGGCGGAACAGCTTTTTCAGTTCGAACCCAATTCCAGCCATAATTCCTCCGAATCCGTTTGATCCGGCAGGCCGTGCGCCTGCGCGGTCTCTGCATACAGGGCACGGTACTGCTCCAGCATCTGTTCGTAGCGGTAATCCTGCGCCACCCGCTTCTGCCCGACCGCGCCCAGCTTCTCCCGCAGGGCACGGCTCGCGCAGAGCTTCTCCATCGCGTCCGCGAGGCCCTGCCGGTACATGGGCGGCACACAGTACCCGGCCCGGCCCAGTGTGTCACCGGGGGCTCCTTCCAGCAGCTCCCGGCAGCAGCCCACATCGGTGGTCACACAGGGGCGGCGGGCCGCCAGCGATTCCAGCACCGAGAGCGGCTGCCCCTCCGAAATGCTGGTCAGGACGGTGAAGTCCAGCCGGTGCAGGTACGCGGCGCTGTCCACCCGCCCGGTGAACCGGACGTTCTCCAGCCCCAGCTGCCGGGCCAGTGCCGTGCACTCGGCCGCGTACTCCGCATCGTCCACCCCGCCCAGGATGTGGAGCCGGACGTTCTTCCGCCGGGCGCTCAGTTCCCAAAAGGCATAGAGCAGGGTCTTGATGTCCTTGATGGGAGCCAGCCGCACCAACGCCCCGATGTCCACCCAGCCGTCCTCCGCCTTGAGCGGGATGCCGCAGAAGGTCTCGTACGGGATGCCGTTCGGGATGACGACGCACTTTTCCGCCGGGCACCCCATCCCGATCTGGATGCTGCGGGCGCTCGTGAACAGGCTCGTCACCCGGAACGCCTGCCGGTAGATCTGCTCCGACAGCATGTAGAAGAATCGGATCCACCGCTCCTTGAAATCCGGCCGCACCCACTCGGCCCGGATGATCTCCTCCTCCCGCTCGCGGGTGTAGATGCCGTGTTCCGTCAGCAGCACCGGCCGGTGAAAGGTACTGCCGCCCCGGCAGGCCAGCAGCCCGCCGTATCCGGTGCAGATGGCATGGTAGAGGTCCGCTTTGGGCACCTCCCCCGTGAGCAGATAGAGCACTGGCAGCAGCATGGACCGCACCGTGTGGAACGCATCCGCAAAGGCCGTGTAGGGGTACTCCTCCGCGCAGATCTTTGTGAACATCTGCATGAACGCCCGGCTCTGCAAAAAGGCCAGCGGGTGCGCCTTTTTTTCGCCGAACAGCCGGAACAGCACCGCCCAGTCCGGGCTGCCCAGCCGCACCAGCTCCTCCAGCGCGGCCTGCTCCTCTTCGGTGAACGGCTGCGGCTTTGCCTCCCCGCGCAGCCGCAGCGCGTCATCCAGAAATACTTCGTGCACTTCCACCACGTTGGGCGGCAGCTCATAGACGAAGCGGCCTCTGTCCTTCGCGTTTGCACCGATGACCCAGAGAACAAATTCATGCTCCGGCATGGAGCGGATGCAGCTGTGCATCCAGGTAGATACCCCGCCATAGACATACGGGTAGGAACCTTCCAGCACCAGACAGATGCGCATGGTTCACCCCTCCTTTCGTTCGATGGTCACGACCGTGTTTTCCGCCTTGAGCAGGTAGAGTTCCCCGGTCAGGCAGGTCAGCTGCCCGCCGGTCACGCGGCCGGGCACCCCCTCGTTCGCGCGGAACAGCAGCCACGCTTCGTCGGTGAAATTGCCCAGCGTCAGGGTCCAGGCGTCAGCGGCGCTCTGCAGCGTCACATTCACGCCCGAAAACCGCTGGATGGCCCCGGCGCACTCGCTGGCCGTCTGCATCCGCAGGCCGGGCGCTTCCGTCGAGAGCCAGGTCAGGTAGCGTTCCAGCCCGCCCTTGTAGACCTCCCAGCCTTCCGCTGCGCCGCGGTCCACGTCCAGCAGGTCATCCGGGTGCATGAAGTGGGTGCTGACGAAGTGGAAGTTCAGCTCGCTCAGCGCGGCCAGCTGCATATAAGGCTCGTTCACCATGCCGCCGGACACGATGCGCGGTTCTTCCACGATGCCGTCCGCTGCCACGCCAAATTCCTGCACATAGGGCAGGTCGGTGCCGTCTTCGAGGTAGGAGCTGGCGATGGTGCGCACCTGCGGCACCCGCTGGCCTAAGATCGTCCGCCCGGAGGCCGACAGGATGTTGGACGGCGGCACATACACCGAACCGGCGGCATAGGGCAGGACCGCCCGCTGGAACGCCGTCAGCTCGTCCATGGCTGCGACGATGGCGTCGGCGCTGGGCCATGGGTTGTAGTCGTACAGACCGGCGTAATCGGTCTGTGGCAGAACGAGGGGCTGGTGGTTGTAGCCGTGGAAGCCCACTTCCCCGCCCTGCCGCAGCAGCAGCCCGCCAAAATAGCGGAACGGCTGGGTATCGCTCTGGCGGAGGGGCGGGTCGGTGGTGTCGTCCTCATAGTTCTCGATCATGACGCCCGTGTACCGGATGCCGAACCGCTCGGTCAGCTGGACGAGGTCCGGCCACCAGACCTTGGCGTAGAAATCCGCGATGCTCAGGCCGTAATCCTGCCGGATGTACTGGCCGTCGCCCTCCGGCACCGGCGAGGGAAAGTCGTCCAGAAAAAAGACGGCGCTGTTGAGCACCGGGTAGGCGCAGGCCTCCCCCAGCAGGCTGTACGAGGCCGCATAAAAGCCTCGCATGACCTTGTCGTAGACGCCGATGTTGTCCACCACCACCCGGCCCTCGCCGAGTTCGGTGCTCCAAATCAGCGGGACGCCCTCGTCCCCGGTGACGGCATACACCGCCGCATCGTCACGCAGCTGCACCGCCATGGAGGATTCGAACGGGTCGCTCAGCTCATACCGCTGCCCGCCGCCCAGCAGGAAGCCCTCGGCCGGCACGATGCTCTCGGCCGTTTTGCAGTTCCACGCCGAGGCCAGCACCCCAAGTTTCTGGGCCACCACATCGAACGCCCCGCACTTTTCGGGTGTCATCGCAAAGAGAACATTGCCGCCCTGCTCCACCCAGTCCATCAGGTCGAGCAGGCGCAGGCCCAGCGGCTCGAAGTTCGGCACCAGCACCACGATGGTCTCGTAGTTTTCAAAGGCCGGAAGTGCTTCCGGAGCGGTGTCGGCAAGGTCTGCGGCCTCGGCGGGGACCTTCATATCCTGCAGGATCTGTTCCAACTGTTCTTTTGCCTCTGCCACGCTCACCTGGCGGCTGTCGCAGAGCAGCAGGCAGACGGGGGCCTGCCCCGCCAGTGCTTCTTCCTTGGTCAGGGCATGGTCGAGCGCCCCGATCTGAACATGGGCCGCGGTGTACTGCACCCCGCTGCGCTCCGCAAACAAAGCCCCTGCCAGCAGCAGGAACACCAGCCAGACCAGCAGCAGCCTGCCCCACCGGAACCGCCCCTTCCACAGCCGGTTCATGCGGCACCTCCTTTCCAGAACGCCAGTTCCTGCCGCCCCGCAGCGCTCAGGTAGACCTGGGTGCGCTCCATCTGCTGCAGGATGCTCCGCACTTCGGCACCGCTTTTCCGGGCGGCGGCGCTGCGCAGCCGCAGCAGCCAGGGCGTTTCCCGCACCGGCCAGCGGCGGACCAGCTCTTCCAGCGTCTGCTCCGCAGCCTTGTACTCCTGCAATTGCAGCTGCACCTCTGCCAACCGGCAGCCGAGGCTGTAGCCCTCCTCTTTGGGGCTATCGACCAGCTGCAGCTTGAGCAGCCGCTCCAGCTGTCGGCGCTGCAGTTCGGCTGCGCGGCCCTGCGCCAGCCCCAGCTTCAGCGAGCGTTCCAGCGCGTTGGCGTAAGCCGCCAGCACTTCCCGGTCGTTCGGGTCGTCGGCAAAGCGGCGGGCGTCCTGCTGCAAGGCAAGGTCCGCCTGCTTGGAGATCTGTGCCATGGCCGTGGCCGCGTAGTGCACCACCTCGCTGTCGTCGTTCATGCGGGCCTGCTGCAGCAGGTCGTAATACTGCACCGGGTCCTCCGTGAGCACCGACAGGATCAGCTTCCGCCGCTGCTCGGCAGTGTCCAGGATCAGCGCCTCTTCCAGTGGCACCGTTGCCGCCGTGCCGGCCCGGTCTTCGACCCGGATGCTGCGGTGGAGCTCATCGTCTACCCGCAGTTTTTCCACAAGGTCTGCGTGCAGTCCGTTCCGTCTCATACCCGCACCTCCTGCTTTGCTGCGGGCTTCGTTCCGGCCCGCACCATGGCCGTTTCGGCCAGCCCGCAGAGGATGCGGAACATGTTCTGGTAATAGAGCGACAGCTGCTCCCCTGCCGCATCGTGCAGCAGGATCAGCGCCCGCAGCTCCCCGTTTTCCCGCACGGCCGCGCCGAACATGGGCAGGCCGGGCGTCAGTTCCCGGTTCACCCACAGCCCGTCCTGCTCGATGCCACGCAGCACCGGGCCAAGGCCCGTGCCTTCCAACAATTGCGGGCAGCGGGCGGCAAAGTCCGCGCTGCAGGCGGCCCGCCGGGCCAGATGCCGCCGGGCGTCCACGCGGTAGACCGCCGCGCTGTGATTTTCGAGCACATCTTCCAGCACTTCCACGATCTTCTGGGGCAGCTCCTGCGCCGGGGCCGCGTCCAGCGCTTTGGTCACGGCATACACCTTGCCGAAGCTGTCTCTCCGGCCCAGGATCTGCCGCCGGAACGAGCGCTTGTCCTCCAATGTATCCTGATACAGCTGCCGCACGAACCGCAGCCGCTCTTCCAGCAGTTTCTGCTCCTCCTCGGCAAAGCGGAGGTCCTCGGCGCTGCGCAGCTGCACATAGCCGCACACCGCCCCCACCACGAAATACACGAGGAAAGCCAGCCAGTTGGACGGCTCGTAAAAGAGCAGCAGCGGCGACGCGCCCTCGGCCCAATAGCCCGCCGCCAGCGAGAGCGACGCCAGAAACGCCGCCGCCACGCCTGCGTTCAGGCCGTAGACATCGGCGATGAGCACGATGAACGCCAGCCGGAAATCCACCACCCGGAACTGTGCCTGGGTGCTGGTCATCCGCACCAGCAGTTCGGATACGCCCCAGGCCCCCAGCAGTTCCAGCACCGGGACCAGCAGCCGGTGCCGCGCGGCAAAGCCGCTGAGCCGTTCCGGCCATTTTTTGCGGCGGGGCTGCTTTTCCTGCCGGAAGAACCGGGGCAGGTCGTCCAGCAGGTCGTACCGGGGGAACCACCCATACGCCCGGCGCAGCTGGCCGTCGTCGGGCGGATACTCCCGGATCAGGTCGCTGCCGTAGGTCACGGTCAGGCCGGGGCAGAGGGCTTTCCACGCCTCGCCCAGCTGCTCATAGTTCCAGTGGAAGACCACCGGGGCGGTCAGACTCTCCCACTCCGGCGTCCAGTTGTCGAACACCCGCAGCACCAGCTCGGACAGGTCTTCCATGCACAGAGCCGCCACCGGGGCAAGGGCCTGCTCTTCAAAATGCAGTTCCCCGCTCTTCGGGCGGGTCAGCAGCTGCGCGATGCCCACCGGCGCACCGGTGCAGTCGGTGCCGTAGAGATAGGGCAGGTGCAGCACCTTGATCTGCACCCTGCTCGTCTCGGCGTAATGGCGGCAGAGAGCCTCCGCCGCCTGCGCCAGCACCGATTTGCCGATGAACGGCGTCAGCACGGCTTCCGGCCCAGCCAAATAAAGCAGCTGGCTGGGCCGCTCCCGGTTGGCCTGCAAAACACGGCGCAGGCGGTCCAGTTCGCCCTCCTGCTCGCTGTGCGGGGTCAGATACTCCGAGAAATAGACGATGCGGTCAAACTCGTAGCTGTCCACCAGCTGGCCGATGCGCTCCTTGCTGTCCAGCGTGATGGTCCGGATGCGCGGCGGGTGCGGCTGGCCCCGTGCGCAGGTAATGAGGACATGGTCCTCTGGGAACGCCATCTCCACCCAGGCAGGGGTCACGAAACAGGTGTTCCCGGTCAATAGAATCTCCACAGCAGTTCCTCACTCATCCTCAACGTTCTACCGGCCCGCCCCCTCTCCGGCAGGGGCGTTCCGCTAGGGCAATTATAAGCGGTGTCCGCCGCAAGGTCAAGAAAAAAGATGCGACAATACGCATATTTTTGTTCACTGTTTCGATTTACTTCGGATGCTTGCCCGCGCATTCTGCAGCATCCGACAGCCTTTTGGGCGCAGCATTTTCACACAAGTCGGAGGTGCACGTCTTCTTTCGGGTCGCTCCACTGCGCCGCATTTCGCCAAAATCCACATGGATTTGCAGAAACATTAACGAACTTTATGTTGCGTTTGTTCCAATTTTGCTGTAAAATAAAAAAATGACAGCCTTGGAAATATCAGGAAACTGTGAGGACGATAGTATGATGAAAAAGCTCTCCCGCCGCTCGTTTCTACAGGCCACCGGTGTGCTGGCAGCCACGGCAGCGCTGACCGCCTGCGGCGGCAAGGCTGAAGCCGACAAGAGCAGCAGCCAGAACGGCAAAATTCAAATCACCTTTTATCTGTGGGATCGCTCCATGATGAAAGCGCTTACTCCGTGGCTGGAAGAAAAATTCCCGGAGTATGCGTTCAACTTCATTCAGGGCTTCAACACCATGGACTACTACCGCGATCTGCTGAACCGTGCGGAGCAGCTGCCGGATATCATCACCTGCCGCCGCTTCTCCCTGAACGATGCGGCTCCTCTGGCAGAGCACCTGATGGACCTGAGCACGACCGAGGTTGCAGGTACGTTCTATTCCAGCTACCTGAACAACAATCAGGAGCCGGATGGTGCGATCCGCTGGCTGCCCATGTGCGCCGAGGTGGACGGCACGGCTGCCAATGTTGATCTGTTTGCGCAGTACAACATCCCCCTGCCCACCAACTATGCCGAGTTCGTGGCGGCGATCGAGGCCTTTGAAGCGATCGGCATCAAGGGCTATCAGGCAGACTGGCGGTATGACTACACCTGTCTGGAAACCATGCAGGGCAGTGCTATCCCGGAGCTGATGAGTCTGGAGGGCACCACATGGCGCATGAACTACGAGAGCGAGACCGAGGACGGCTCCACCGGTCTGGACGATGTGGTATGGCCGAAGGTCTTTGAAAAATACGAGCAGTTCCTCAAGGATGTGCGGGTGCAGCCCGGTGACGATCGGTTGGAGTTGAATCCCATTGCCAAGCCTTTCTATGCGCGGCAGACCGCCATGATCCGCACCACCGCAGGCATAGCGGATGTAATGCCTGACCAGTACGGCTTTAACGCATCTATTCTGCCCTATTTCGGCGAGACTGCCAACGATAGCTGGCTGCTGACCTACCCCATGTGTCAGGCGGCAGTTTCCAGCACAGTAGCGCAGGACGAAGCAAAGCTGGCTGCTGTGCTGAAGGTACTTGAGGCTGTGTACAGTGCAGAGGGTCAGAGCAAGATGGCTGGCGGTGCTGCTGTACTGTCTTATAACAAGGAGATCAATATTACCTCCTCCACTTCTCTGGAACATGTTGCGGATATCATCAGCGCAAATCATCTGTATATGCGTCTGGCCTCCACCGAGATCTTCCGCATTTCGGAAGATGTAGGACACAAGATGATGACCGGCGAATACGATGCCAAGGCCGCATACGATGCGTTCAATGAGCAGCTGGTCACCCCCAGAGCGGATCCCGAAGCCGAGGTGCTGTTCACCCAGAATACCGCATACTCCATCGACATGACCGACCACGGCAGCGCTGCGGCTTCCTCGCTGA
>ERZ836877.4193-NODE-4193-length-15163-cov-9.061888_pt1 | contig 15163 bp, 13 predicted proteins | sample MGYA00519469_ERZ836877 | MGnify/ENA primary metagenome ERZ836877 (study PRJEB31850, sample SAMEA3708809) | human gut metagenome | biome: human gut; feature: human-associated habitat; material: faeces | place: China | collected 2014 ... | reverse complement strand
TCTCCAGTTCCTTCGACTTTCCAGCGGTAGCGATAATGAATGCACCTCCAAACAAAATCCATAGTGTTGCAATATTGGCAATAGAAAACGCGGCCGCCCAGTTTCTGGACAGCCGCGCAAAATTCACACAAAGCCGCGATCTGCTCAAAGAACAGATGCACTTGGGTATAGCCCGGGGATTCTGACCCCACAAGGCGAGCGCGGCACAGGCCGTAGCTGCTTTCTTTACCCAGCTATTTTACCACAGCCGCAGGGGCCTGTCAAGCACTTTTTATGCGTTTTACGAGAAAAATATGAATCGTCCTCATACCTCGATCAACCTGCCCAGTTCCAGCGAGTAGATGCCTTTATAGGTCACCGGCTTCGGGGCAAAGCGTTTGCCGACGGCCAGCGCGTACAGGTCCAGCTGGGGTTTGTAGGCCCGCACAAAATCCGCGGCTGTTTTGCGGCGGTCGGTCTTGTAGTCCAGCAGTTCCAGATGGTCCGGGTACACCAGCACAAGGTCTGCGATGCCCTGCACCAGCACCTGCGCTTCCGGGGCCGTGTCCGGGGCCGTACTTTCCTGGGCGGCAAGCACCTCGGCGGCGGGCAGTGCCGTGATGAATGCCAGCTCCCGCAGCACCTGCTGTGCCGCGCAGATCTTTGCAAAGGCCTCGCTCTGCACAAAGCGGCGGATGCGCACGGCATCCAGCTTTGCGGCGATCTCCGGTGCGGTGAGCTGTGCAGCCGCCTGCCGGTCACGTTCCGCTCCGATGGCTTCGTCCAGCGTCCCGGCTGCTTTTGCCTCTTCCAGCGCCGCAAAATCGGCGTGCTCCAGAAATGCATGCAGGGCCGTGCCCATCTCGGCGGCGGTCAGGCCGTCTTTGGAGAGGAAGCCCGGCCGCTCCAGCGTGGTCTGCTCGGCCTTGTGCACGATGCTGGTCACGCTGACCTTGGCAGGCACCCGGGCAAGGTCTGCCGCCGGGTACTGCCAGGCAAAGCCCGCCCGCAGCTGTGCCACAAGGGCCGGGTCTGCTGTTGCCGGAGCGGCCGGCTCCAGCTCCTCAGGCTGTTGTTCCTGCTCCGGCTGTGTCGTTTCCGGCAGGGTGATAGTCACCGTGCTGCGGGTGTCCGCAAAGGGCAGCTCCAGATCCCCTGCCAATCGCCGCAGCGGCCCGCCGCAGGGGTGCACCAGCAGCGCCGCCCGCAGCCAGTCGGCAAAGCAGTTTGCCTGCCCGTGCAGGGTGGAGCCCGCTCCCGCCGCCAGAAACGCCGCCGCTTTGGCAAAGGGGTTGGAAGTCTTGCCGATGCCCAGCGGCACCGTGAGGATGAGCCTGTCCTGTGCGCGGGTCAGGGCCACATACAAAAGGCGCATCTGCTCGCTGCGCAGCTCCTGCCCGTGCACCTCAGCCAGCGCGGTATAGGCCGCCGTTTTATAGGCGCCCTCGCCCTGTTCCGGCCGCAGCCGCAGGCCTGCCCCGTATTCCCGGTGCAGCAGCACCGGCTGCCGGGTATCGGCCGCGTTGAACCGCCGCCCGGTATCGGCCACGAACACCACCGGGAACTGCAGGCCCTTGGAGCGGTGGATGGTCATCACGGTCACACAGCCGGGCCTTGCCCCGCCGGGGGTGGTGTCCTGTCCGGTGGAACCGGCCAGCGCCGCCGCGTCGATGGCGCGCACCAGTGCCGAAATGCCGCCCGCACCGGATGCCGCACAGAAAGAGGCGAACCGCCGGGCATCCTCCCGGCGGCGGGCACCGTTCTCGGTCACCCCCAGTGCGGCAAGGTAGCCGGTGGTGGCAAAAATTTCTTCCAGCAGCTGCTCTGCAGGCACGCTGCGGGCCATCTGCCGCAGAGCCGTGAGCTTGTCGTAAAAATCGTTCACCTTTTGAGTAAAGGGGTCCTCTGCCGGGCCTTGCCGCGCCAGCAGCAGCGCACCGTACAGGCTCATGCGGGCGGGCTTTCCAGCATTTCCGGCGTTCTGTTCCTTCTGCAGCGCGGCGCTCTGTGCCCGCAGCCGCACCAGGTCGTCATCCGTAAAGCCGAACACCGGCCCCAGCATGGCCGCAGCCAGATAGATATCCTGCGCCGGGTTGTCGATGACCTTCAGCAGCGAGATGAGCGGCCGGATGTGGGGTGCTTCCATCAGGTTTTCCCGGGCGTCGGCATACACCGGGATGCCCCGGGCCGTGAGAGCTTCCACATAGGCCGGGAAGTCCCCGCGGGCCGAAAGCAGGATGCAGCAGTCCTCGTACTGCACCGGGCGGGTCGTGCTGCCCTCCCGCACCGGCTCTCCGGCGGCCACCAATTCTTCGATGCGCCGGGCGATCCATGCTGCGTCCGTCTCCGCTTCATCGTCCGGCAGAAACTGTGCTTCCACGCTGCCGGAGTAATCTCCCGGTGCGCCGCACACCAGCCGCTGCCCGTCGCCGTAAGCCGTATCGCCCAGCTGCGGGGTCATGAGCTGCTCAAAAATGAAGTTGATGCCCTCCACCACCTGCGGGGCCGAACGGAAATTGGCGTCCAGCGCCAGCAGGGCGTTTTGCCCGGCAGTACCCTCCGGCGGGCGCGGGCGGGCCGCCCCGCCGGGCAGGGCCGGCCAGCGGTCCAGCTTTTCCCGGAAGATGCTGGGGTCGGCCTGCCGGAAGCGGTAGATGCTCTGCTTCAGGTCGCCTACCAGAAAGAGGTCATCCCCCGCCGGGGAGGCAAGGCAGCGGTACAGGGCATCCTGCAAAGCATTGGTGTCCTGATATTCGTCCACCATCACGGCAGCATAGTTCTGCCGGATGCTCCCGCACAGCGGGGTGGGGGTGCCGTCCGGGCTGCGCAGCAGCCGCAGGGCAAAGTGTTCAAAGTCGCTGAATTCCAGCAGCTTGCGCTCCCGCTTTTTGGCCGAGAACCGGGCGTCGAAATCCCGCACCGCCGCAAACAGGGCCTGCAGCCGGGGCAGTGCCGCCTGCCGGTCGGCTTCCGCTTCTTCCTCGCTGCAGGAGACAAGCTCGGTGATCTGAGCAAACAGGTCGGCGGCCTCGTCAGCACGGGTCTTGATGGCCGTCTTGTGGTCGCCCTTCAGCCGTTTTTTCATGCCCTTCAGGCCGGGCTTCTCTTCCATGCCCAGCACAAAGGGAGTGAGCCGGTCGTACAGGGGTGTCCACTCCCCTGCCTGTGCCAGCCGCTCCACCTCGCCCAGCAGGGCGGCAGAGCGTTCCAGACGGCCCTGCGCGTCGGCGTATTTTTCGGCCACCGCCGCTTCCGCTTTCCGGATGGCCGCCGGGGTCTTTTTTTCTCCGGCCTCCGCCATTTCCTGGGCATAGTCCTCCCGGCAGTCCTGCTGGGCGGCGCACAGCAGCTCGCGGGCCGCCTTTGCCTCACGGGCTGCCTGCGCCAGCAGCAAGTCATGCCAGCAGGTGGCGTCAAAGCCGTTTTCCTGCTGCCATGGAGCCAGAAATTCGTCCAGCTTGCGGTCGTAGTCCGGCAGTGCCCGCAGGAAATCATACACCTGCAGGATGGTGTCCCCCGCCGGTTTGTCGGTGCGGCCCTTGCCGTACAGGTCGGCAAAGGCGCAGAAATCCGGGTCCGCGTAGGCGTGCTCCAGCGTTTCGGCCAGTGCCGCCGTGCGCAGCAGCTCCACGCTGCCGGGGTCTGCCGGGGCAAAATCCGGCGGGATATCCAGCGCCTGAAAATGCTTGTGCAGCAGGTCCAGACAGAACGCGTCCATGGTGCAGATGGGTGCACGCTGCAGCAGCATGCGCTGGCGGCGCAGGGCCGTGTTGCCCGGCTCCTGCTGGCAGCGGCGCAGCAGTGCCTGCCCGATGCGGGCCCGCAGCTCCGCCGCCGCCGCATTCGTAAAGGTGACGATGAGCAGCCGGTCGGCGTCCACCGGGTGCTCCGGGTCGGTGATGAGGCGCACAGCGCGCTCGGTCAGCACCGCCGTCTTGCCGCTGCCGGCCGCCGCACTCACCAGCAGCGCCCCGCCCCGGTCGTCGATGGCGGCACGCTGGGCAGGCGTCCATCTGGGTTCGCTCATGTCGGTTCCTCCTCATCCTCTGCTGCTTCCGGCTCAAAGGGCTTTGCCGGGGCTTCCAGGCCCCGCTCCCCGATGCCGGTCTCATGGCAGCAGATAAAATCATAATCGCACCAGGCACAGGGGCTGCGGTTGGTGCTGGCCACCAGCGGCTCGGCAGCGATCTGCCCGCCGTACAGCTGCTCGCCCATCCGGGTGACGAGGTCATCCAGATGCAGCCGGATGCGGTTGAGCTTGGCGATGTCAGCACGCTTGTCCTTCTGGTAAGGGCTGGGCGCGCCGTTGCGGTAGCCGAAGGGCAGATACCGGCCCGTCTCATCCGCGTCCATGGCATCGAACACCTTCTGTTCGTCCCGCACCAGACCGTCCAGCTGATATTCCACGCTGCGGGCGGCCTTTTCGCGGGTGGTGGTCTCCGGGGCGGGGTCGGCCAGCAGATACAGCACGCCCGCCGGTTCCGCCCCGGTAAAGCGTCCGCTGGGGTCGCGGGTCAGGCTGAACAGGTACAGCAGCATCTGGCAGTCCAGCCCGCAGTACACTTCTTTCAGGTCCAGTTTCTTGGTGCCGGTCTTGTAGTCCACCACCCGCACCCAGCGGGTGCCGTCCTCTTCCACCCACTCGTCGGCGCGGTCCACCGTACCGATGAGCTGCACGGTGCGCCCGTCCGACAGGTGATACAGCTGCCCGGGCACGGCGTCGGCCCCGCTGCCGATCTTCAGCTCACAGGCCACCGGACGGAACCGGGACTGGTTCTGCTCGTCCCGCAGGTAGCACAGCAGGCCGGTCATGCTCTTTTTCAGCCGGGAGAGCAGGTAGGCAAAGCGGGCCGTGTCCTCCGGCAGAAAGCGCTTTGCATACTCGTCCACCAGCAGCCCGGCCAGCGCGGCCATGGCTTCGTCGTCCAGTTCCAGATAGGGCTGCAGGGCCGCACAGGGGTTGTCCGGCCCCGGGTGGGGGTCCAGTGCCATCTGCAGCACCCAGTGCATCAGGGTGCCGCTCTGGTCGGCGGAAAGCTCCGCCCGTTTGCGGGGCTTCAGCCCCAGCACATATTGCAGAAAATAGCCGTACCGGCAGGTATAGTATTTTTCCAGCTGGCTGGGCGAGACGCGGAGCCTCCGGCCCAGCAGCGTTTCCAGCGCGGGCAGGTCGTACACCTGCCGGGGCGGGTTCTCTTCCATGCGGTGCAGCAGGGCAAGGCCCTTCGGCTGCCCGGCACCGGGGGTATGCAGGGCCTCGGTCAGGCTGGCGCGCTCCACATCGGTGAGCAGCCAGCCGCCGCCCAGCGTGTCCAGACCGTCCGCCGGGGTGGCGGCAAGGTCGGTCAGCTCCAGTTCCGGGGCAGCCGGGTGCAGTGCATCCACAAGGGGCTCCACCACCGCGCACAGGGTCTGGCCCTGTCCCTTGGGCCAGCTGAGCCACAGCCCCTTTGCCGGGGCAGTGAGCGCTTTATAAAAACACACCTGCTCCCGGATGACCCGGTTCTCAAAGCAGTCCGGCAGTTCCACCTGCTGGGCCATCAGTGCGTCACGGTCGGCGTGGGTCAGCAGGCCGCTCTCGGCCGGTGCACAGGGAAACTCCCCTTCTGCCAGCCCCAGCACGAACACATAATCCGGCGCGTCCAGACGCATCTTGCCCGCGCTGGCCAGCACCACGGCGTCCAGTGTCTGGGGGATATGCCCCAGGTCGGACGAACGCAGCAGCAGGCCGAACAGGTCCTCGTACTCAGCCACGGTCACGCTCTGCTGCCCCAGCAGGCTGGCCATCTCGTCCAGCAGCTGCATCACCACGTTCCACTCGCGGGCGGCTTCCTCTGCCGCCGGGATGCCCCGTGCCGCGCGGATATCCTCCACCAGCCCGGCCTGCTGTTCCTCGGCCCCCAGCTCCTTCAGGCAGAAATAAACAGCCCGGCTGATCTGCTCCGCGTTGCCGCCCTTCACCTTTCCGCGCAGGGTGTCCACGGCGTTCACCAGCTTCCGGCGGGCGTCCTCGGCCCAGGCAAGATTCTGCCGATCCTCGTCGGTCAGCTCGTTTTCACCAAAGCCCTTTGGGTTTTTGGTGAATTCGGCCCGCCAGGCCGCCGCATTGGGCGACCAGGTGTAGGCATAGTTTTCCAGCGCACACACCTGCTCTTCCGACAGCGCACACAGCCCGGTCTTGGCCAGCACGGTAAGCTGCTCGGTCATGTCCGCACCCCGCAGCAGGGCCAGCAAGGCCCGCACCGCCGTGGCCGGGGCGCTGAACTCCGGGGTCGTGGGCTCGTCGCAGTACAGCGGGATGTCCGCCATGCGGAACTCATACCGCACGGCCGCCCGGTATTTTGCAATGTCGCGGCAGACCACGGCGATCTTGCCGCACCGCACGCCCTGCCGCATCAGGCGGCGGATGGCGGCCGCCGCGCACCGGGCTTCCTCTTCGCGACTGGCTGCCGGGAACAGCCGCACCTCTGGTGCCTGCGTCACTTCCGTGCCGTTTCCTTCCAGCAGTGCTGCCACTGCCGCAAGACCCGGTGCATCCTTGTGGCGCAGGTCCCGGCGCAGCAGCTCCGGGGCATGGACCTCCGTGCCGATTTTGCGGGCCAGCTGCCGCAGCTGTGCGGCCATCTGCTTGGCTCCGGCAAACAGCCCGGTGTCCCCCGGCACCAGCGGGGCACCGTCATCGCACAGGGCCACCGTCACCTGCGGCAGTGCCGTCAGCAGTGCCGCCAGCAGCCGCTTTTTGGGGGCGTTGAAGGTATCGAATTCGTCAATGAACACGGCCCGGTCCTGCAAAAACTCCGGCAGGCTGCCCCGGGCAAGGGCCGCTTCCAGCCGGTCCGCCGCCAGTTCCAGCCGGTCGGAGGGGTCCATACCGGTGCCGGCCAGCAGCGTTTCATAGCCCTGCAGGATCAGTGCCAGCTCGGTGAGCTTGCCGCTGCCGGAACCGCACCCCTGGGCCAGCCGGTACAGCTGCTGCCCCGAAAGCCCGGCGCTTTTCAGCTCGTCGATGGTCTCAGCGGCCATCTGGCAGAACGCCGCACTGCGCCGGTGGCGGTAATAATACTGTACCGTGTCCTGCAGCTCTTCCAGCGTGCGGCGCACCAGCACAGCACGGCCCGCATCCGAGAGGGTCTGCACCGCTGCACCACCCTCGGCCGAAAGGATGTGCTCTGCCAGGCTGGTGAAAGAATAGCTGTCCACCATGCCGGAGAGCGCGTCCCCCAGTTCCCGGTAGATGCGGCCCTCGGTGCTGGAGGTGAACTGTTCCGGCACCAACAGAATGCTGCGCTGCCCGGCCTCGGCCCGCGCCTTGATGCGGGCGTACAGCAGGGTGGTCTTGCCGTTGCCGGAGCCGCCCAGAACCAGTTTGAGCATGCTGTTTCCTCCTTTGTCGTTTGGGATGTCCTGCCGTTATTGTAACACGAAACCGCCTGCAAAACTACGGTTTTCTTTGCAATGGGGCGGCGGCTGTGGTACACTGAGAAAAAAGACTGCACAGAAAGGACGTTTGCATGAAGATCCTAGCCGTTGATTACGGAGACAGCCGCACTGGCCTTGCCACCTGTGACCACACCGAATTCCTGACCACGCCCATCACCCCGCAGATCACCCTCAAGGCCCGCAACAAGGTGGCCGCGCGGGTGTGCGAGGCGGCCAAAGAGATCGGCGCTGAGCTCATCGTCATCGGTCTGCCGCTGAACATGGACGGCACCGAGGGCGAGCGTGCCGCAAAAAGCCGCAAGCTGGCAAAGACTGTGGAGCTTTGGAGCGGCCTGCCGGTGCGCATGTGGGACGAGCGCCAGACCACCTGCGCCGCCGCCGACTTGTTGGACGAGAGCGGCACCTTTGGCAGCCGCCGCAAGGAGATTTTGGATTCCGTCAGCGCCACGGTGATTCTGGACGACTACCTTGCCTGGCGCAAGGAGCACCCCGGAGAGATCTGATGTAGAAAGAATGTTTTCACGAAAAAGGGGCGCAGCACAAAGGGCACCTGCCATATGGCAGGTGCCCTTTTGTTCACTGATACGTTTCAATGCTCACGCTGTTGATGGTGATGTCCTCGGTGGGCTTCTGATTTTCATCCACACTGGTCTGGCCGATGGTGTCCACCACATCCATGCCCTCATACACCTGCCCGAACACGGTATCGGTGTAATCCAGATAGGGTGCGCCGCCGACGGTCTGGTAAGCGGCCACCACCTCGGCACGGTAGCCCGAGGCGTTCATCTTGTCCACCAGTTCCTGGGTCACCGACTGGTTCCCCGGCAGGGTCTGCACCACATAGAACACGCTGGCGCACTCGCCGGAAGCATCCACGCCCATGCACAGGGCACCGGAGTAGTGGTGCAGACTGTCGGTGGTCTCCACCGGGTAGCGGCTGCCGCTCCAGATGGTGGTGCCCTTTCCGTCGGTGCCCTGCCCGGCCTCCACCACAAAACCGCTCTCCACACGGGAGACGGTCAGGCCGTTGTAATAGCCCTGCTGCACAAGGCCGGTAAAGTTGTCGTAGGCCTGCGGGGCCTTGTCCGGGAAGAGCACTGCCTTGAACACGCCCGCCGAGGTGTCGAACACCGCCACGGTGTCCCCTGCCGCCGGGTGCGTGAACTGCTCTTCCGCCGACTCCACCGCCGGGCGGTCGATCTTCTGCACCGTGGTGCCGCCCCCGCCGGAACCGCCAAAGCTGCAGCCCGCCAGTGCCAGCACCGCGGCCAGTGCCAGTACCGCCCATCGTTTTTTACGCATAGTTTTCCCCCTCGCTCCATATGCTGTATCAGACGTGCCCGCCGGACACGAAAAAATTCCAGAGCTATAGTATACCATATTCCGTGCCGCAGTGCGAGAGCAAACTGGTGAAAATTTGCAAAGCAATTTCTGTGCGAAAAAGCATCTTGACGAGCAGGCAAAAAAACGCTACACTATATGCAGACCGGACGGGCCGGTACACAAAAGCCCGTCTTATGACACGATACAGGAGACACGATCTATGTCTGACGAAATCAAGAACCCGAATACCGAGGACGAGGAATATCAGCCCGACCTGATGACCCTTGAGGACGAGGACGGCAACGAGGTCACCTTTGAGGTGATCGACGCACTGGACCACAAGGGCGTGCATTATCTGGCTGTGGTGGAATACACCGAAAATGAAGAGGACGCAGAGGATGCCCAGCTGGTGATCCTGAGCGTTGGCGAGGACGACGAAGGCGAATATCTGGACGTGGTAGAGGACGACGAGACTCTGCTGGAAGTCAGCAAGCTGTTTGAGCAGCGCCTGAGCGACGATTACGAGATCGACTGATCGTTTTCCTCCCCCAAATTACCAGGCAAGACTTCCTGCCCGGCTCGATTTGTTGCGGTTTATATGATCCTACTAATCATTCAACGGGAGTCCGGAGTTCTCCGGTGGAATGCAGACCTCCCCGCCATGGGTCGACCATGGAGGCTCGATGAGGAAGCGTGAAACCGGCGACAGGGCACCCACCTGTCCGCAAGGGTAGGTTTGATTGGCCGCAGACGACCGGGCGGGATCTTTTATAGGTTTTGATCCACCGCTGCCCCCTGCCGGGACAGTGTGTGGATTTTTTTATATCGGAACATTTGCACCGGGCACTGTGCGCCCCGGTGCGCGGCAAGCCGGAAAGGATGTGCAATTGCGGTATGAGTTCTGAGCACTTGGTGGGCACTTCGATTCCCCGTTTTACCTTTGACACCCCTACGAGACCCGGCAACGATTTCTACGCCCTGTGTGAGGGGGAACAGCCTCTGGTCATGATCTTTCTGCCCGCTTTTGACCACCCGGTCACGCGGGAATATCTGACCCATTACCTCAAGACCTGCGCCCGCCTGCGTGGTGCGCTCCTCGGCCCGGACGGTGGCGCAGGCCACCCAGGGGGCTGAATTTCCCTTTCCCATCATCTGCGACGCCCCGGGGGTGCTGTACAGCTATCTGGGCGTGGAGCAGGCCCGCGGCCTGCGGAGCTGGAGTTTTGCGGCCCAGCGCATCTACAAGACTGCAAAGGAGCAGGGCTACCGCTATGACAGCTCTGCCCCGCAGATTTTACCGCTGACGCTGGTGGTGGGGCACCTGGGCAAGATCTTGTTCACCCACTCCGGCCGCAGCCAGACCGACCTGCCGGAGGACTGCACCGCCATCCGGGAGATTGCCCGGGAGGTCGCCTCCACCCTGGCCGCCGGGCCGGAAGGTCCCCGGACCCGCTGCTCGGACGAGACCCTCACCCTGCCGGACCTGGTGGGGTGGGACGATGTGGATAACGACCGGTAAAACAGACCGATGCTTACACAAAAGCAGGACACCCCCACTACGGGAGTGCCCTGCTTTTTCAGTTGTTCGTGTGCCTTATTCCTCCATCGTTCCGTCCCCGCCCATCAGTGCCGTCATCTCACGGATACGGTCAAGAGGGAACGGCGGTTCACAAAGAGGCTTCATTGCAATGGACATCAGCTTCATCGGGTTATCATCGGCTGCGACCCGGTTGGAATCCAGCTTCCCACAGCGGCGGCAGCGATGGACAATGGCCCACTCGCCGCCCTTCCGCACCCAGACCGCAACGGGCTCCATCAGTCCGCCGCAGTCCGATGCCCTGTCGCCGGGCTCCTCGTCAACGTGCAGGCTGCACAGGCAATTCGGGCAATGGTTGCGGTGGGCACTGCCTGCCCCCTCGGGAACCACAATGCGTCCGCAGTTCCTGCAGGTGAACACCTCGTTGCAGGCGTGTGTTTTATAATAACCCTTTTCAAATGTCTTGCGTTTATTTTCACGATTCATGATTGATTTTCCTCCAGAATGATGCGTATGTGCGATCATGCGGGAGGTGCGAACGAAAGATGTAGCGCAAACCTCCCGGTTCAGCGCACAATCTTCAATTCACGAGAACACTTCATTCAGCATACTCCTTTTGTTCCAAAGCCTTGCAGAGCTGGATGCCCTGCTTACTACCAGAATATAGCATAGTGAAAAATGCTTGTCAAGGCTGTTTTTCAAAAGATTTGCACATCTGTACGCTATAAAACGGCTGCTGCACGCTATTGTGCAGCAGCCGTTCTGTTATTCCTCGGTTTCCTCGGTGAACAGCCCCGGGATGCCGCACAGGGCCGCCAGACCTACCAGCGTGAACACGATACGGGACCAGATGGAGGCGCTGCCGCCCAGCAGCCAGCCCACAAAGTCGAATTGGAACAGGCCCACAAGGCCCCAGTTGATGCCGCCCACGATCATCAGGATCAGGCAGATTTTATAAAAGGTCTGCACAAAAAAGACCTCCTTCCCTTGGAGCCATTCTGCCCCATGGGAAGGAGGTTTATTCATGGACAGATCAGACGACCCGTGCGCCGCCCTTGTCCGGCTGCGCGGTGTACACCTGCTTCCAGCGGTGCTTTGCCGCCGCAGCGGCGGCGCGGGCGGATGTCTCATCCCGGAAGATGCCAAACACCGCCGACCCACTGCCGGTCATCAGAGCCGTCACAGCGCCCTTTTCACGCAGCAGAGCCTTGATGGCCCCGGTGTCCTTGGCACCGCTGCATTCTTCCAGGGCGTTGCCGGCAGCGGCGCACACCGCGTCTAGATCTCCGGCGCGGACGGCGGCTTCCTGGATCTCACAGTCCGGGTGCACCGTGCTGCCCACCTTGTCGTAGGCGGCAAAGGCCTCCGGGGTGGAAACACCGTAATCCGGCATCACCACCGTGAACCAGCAGTCCGGCACCGGCGGCAGGGGCTTGAGCAGGTCGCCCACGCCCTGCACCCGGCAGGTGCCGCCCATGAGGGCAAAGGGCACATCTGCACCAATGGACGCGCCCAGTGCGCACAGCTCGCTCATGGAGAGCCGGGCACCGTACAGCTCGTTCAGGCCCACCAGCACGGCGGCGGCATCGGCGCTGCCGCCGGCCATGCCTGCCCGCACCGGGGTATTCTTATAAATAGTGATGTCCACCCCCGCCAGCAGGCCGGTGTAGTGGAAAAACGCCAGCGCCGCCTTGATGGCGGTATTTTTGTTGTTGGGAGCCACCAGACTGCCCGGCAGCCGCAGATTCAGGTAAGGGCTGCGGCGCAGCACCACCCGCTCGTACAGGGTGATGGCCTGCATGGTCATGTCCAGATCATGGTAGCCATTGGGCAGCAGGCCCACCACGTCCAGCGCCAGATTGAGCTTTGCCGGGGCCAGAACGGTCACCACATTCTGCTTTCGCATGGAGCATTCCCTCCTCAGTTGCCCTGAACCAGGCCGTTTTCCTGCAGAAACTCCCGGATGCGCTTGAGCGCCTCGGTCAGGTGCTCCACACTGTAGGCGTAGGACACGCGGCAGTAGCCCTCGCCGGATGCGCCAAAGGCATCGCCGGGGATGATGGCCACATGCTTTTCTTCCAGCAGCCGGGTGCAGAACTCCTGGCTGGTAAGGCCGGTGCTCTTGATGCAGGGGAAGGCGTAAAAGGCTCCCCGAGGCTCAAAGCAGGTCAGGCCCATGTCGTTGAAGGAGCGCACCACCAGACGGCGGCGCATGTTGTACTCGTCGCGCATCCGGTCGATCTCGCCGTCGCAGTCCCGCAGGGCCGTGATGGCGGCATACTGGCTGGTGGTGGGGGCGCTCATAATGGCACTCTGGTGGATCTTGGTCATGATCTTGATGATGGGTTCCGGGCCGCAGGCGTAGCCCAGACGCCAGCCGGTCATGGCGTAGCTCTTGGAGAAGCCGTTGACCACGATGGTGCGCTCTGCCATGCCCGGCAGGGAAGCAATGGACACATGGGGCCGCAGGCCATAGTTCAGCTCCGCATAGATCTCATCCGACAGCACCATCACATTGGTGTCCCGCAGCACCTCAGCCACGGCTTCCAAGTCCTCCCGCTCCATCACCGCGCCGGTGGGGTTATTGGGGAAGGGCATGATCACCAGCTTGGTCCGGGGGGTGATGGCTGCCTTCAGGGCGTCGGCGCGCAGGCGGAACTCGTCCTCCTGACGACAGGCCACATGGACCGGAACGCCGCCGGACAAGGTGGTGATGGGCTCGTAGCACACAAAGCAGGGCTCCGGGATGATCACCTCATCCCCGGGCTGGATCAGGGTGCGGATGCACATATCAATGGCTTCGCTGCCGCCCACCGTCACCAGGATCTGCCGCATGGGGTCGTACCGCAGGCCCATGCGCCGCTCCAGATAGCGGCTGATCTCGGCCCGCAGCTCCTTTAAGCCAGCGTTGGAGGTGTACCGGGTACGGCCGTGCTCCAGGCTCTCGATGCCTGCTTCCCGCACGGCCCAGGGGGTCTTGAAGTCCGGCTCGCCCACGCCCAGGCTGATGCACTCCGGCATTTCGGCGGCCAGATCAAAGAATTTGCGGATGCCGGAGGGCCGCATGGCCTGGGCGGCAGGCGCGATCAATTTATCGTAGTCCATCACAGCACCGTGCACTCTCTTTCATCAATTTCATCGTCCTGGTACAGGCGGCCTTCCTTTTTGTAGGTGCGCAGCACAAAGTGGGTGGCGGTGGACAGCACGTCATCCAGCGGGCTCAGGCGCTTTGCCACAAACAGGGCGATCTCCTGGAAGGTCTGTCCCTTAATCACCAGCTGCAGGTCGTAACCGCCGCTCATCAGCAGCACGCTCTCCACCTCGTCAAAGGCCGCGATGGTTGCCGCGATCTCGTCAAAGCCGCGGCTCTTCTTGGGGCTGACGTTCAGCTCGATGACGGCTTCCACCCGGTTGACCCCGGCCTTTTCCCAGTCCACCAGCGTCTTATAGCCCTTGATGATGCCCTGCGCGCGGGCCAGGTCGATCATGGCCGCCACCTCGGCGGGGGATTTGTTCAGCATGGTGGCAATGTCCTCGATGGGCAGCCGCGCGTTGTCTTCCAGAATCTTCAAAAGCTGTTCCATAGCTCGTTACTCCTTCTCATCCCTGTATTGCGGAACTATACTTCAGTATAGCACAGTCCCCCATGGATTGCACCCAATTTTTTGCATAGAATGTCTTTTGCACCCGCAATCTGCTCTTTTTTACAAAAAGTGTGTTCAAATTTTGCCAAATCTGCTATACTGAAAGAGTAACCGTGTGCTGTCTCTTTTTGCGGCACGATCCAATCACAAGAAAACGAGGGTGGAAACGATGAAAGCATTTATTACTGTCATGGGACACGACACTGTGGGCGTGGTGGCAAAGGTCTCCGGCCTGTGCAGCGAGCTGAACATCAACATCGAGGACGTGACCCAGAGCATCCTGCAGGGGATGTTTGCCATGATCATGCTGGTGGACCTGAGCCACTGCAACGTAGGCCACGAGGAACTGCACCGCCGCACCGATGCCCTGGCTGCTGAGATGAAGATGCAGATCAACGTGACCCGGCAGGAAGTTTTTGACGCCATGCACACCATCTGACCGAGCAAAGGAGTACAACACTGCTATGAGTATGTTTAACACCGGTGATATTCTTGAGACCATCGAGATGTTCACCCAGGACAACCTGGACGTCCGCACGGTGACCATGGGCATCAGCCTGCTGGACTGCATCGACCCGGACCCCAAAAAGGCCTGCGAGAATATCTACAACAAGATCACCACCAAGGCTGCAAACCTTGTTTCCACCGTGGAGCACATCAGTGCCGAGTACGGCATCCCCATCATCAACAAGCGCATCAGCGTTACCCCCATTGCCATGCTGCTGGGTGCCTGCCCGGAGGCAGACCCGGTGGATTTTGCCAAGACCCTGGACGCTGCCGGCAAGAAGGTGGGCGTGAACTTTGTGGGCGGCTACAGTGCTCTGGTGCACAAGGGCTTTTCTGCCGGTGACCGCCGCCTGATCGAGTCCATTCCCCGTGCCCTGGCCGAGACCGACATCGTGTGCAGCTCTGTGAACATCGGTGCCACCAAGGCCGGCCTGAACATGGACGCCATCAAGCTCATGGGCGAGGCTGTCAAGAAGGCCAGTGAGCTGACTGCCGACCGTCAGTGCATCGGTGCTGCCAAGCTGGTGGTGTTCTGCAACGCCCCGGAGGACAATCCCTTTATGGCTGGCGCCTTCCACGGCCCCGGTGAGCCGGATTGCGAGATCCATGTAGGCGTTTCCGGCCCCGGTGCCGTGCGTGCCGCCCTGGCCCGCCTGCCCAAGGATGCTCCCATCGACCAGGTGGCAGAGCTGGTCAAGCGCACCGCCTTCAAGATCACCCGCGTGGGCCAGCT
>ERZ836877.4189-NODE-4189-length-15166-cov-14.809212_pt1 | contig 15166 bp, 10 predicted proteins | sample MGYA00519469_ERZ836877 | MGnify/ENA primary metagenome ERZ836877 (study PRJEB31850, sample SAMEA3708809) | human gut metagenome | biome: human gut; feature: human-associated habitat; material: faeces | place: China | collected 2014 ... | reverse complement strand
GGAACGGCGCCGTTCCGGCGCCGGCCCTGCGGGCCCCTCCCACCCCACAAACCATCCAAGGAGCTGAAGCTATGCCATTCCAAGAGATCTCCTCCCCCTCCCTGCGGAAGCTTTTCGTCCAGCAGCTGGAGGGCCTCATCCTCTCTGGTGAGTTGCGCCCCGGCGACCGCCTGCCCACTGAGCGGGAGCTGGCCGATGAAATGAAGATCAGCAAAACGGTGGTACACGAGGGTCTGCGGGAGCTGCACCAGCTGGGCTTTTTGCAGGTCGAATCCCGCAAGGGGGTTACGGTGGCGGATTACGCCCAAACCGGCAGCCTGGAGACCCTCATGGCCATCATGGATTACCACGGCGGCCTGCCGGATAAAAAGACTGCCTCCAGCATTCTGGATCTGCGCTACTACCTGGAAGCCCCCGCCCTGCGGCAGTTGGCGGCCCACCACACCCCCGGCGACCTGGCCGCCCTGCGGGCCCTGCAGCAAAAGGCGGAGGAGGCTTCGCTTTCCGGGGTGGGGCCGCTGGCCGAGGCGCTGCTGCGCTACCACCGGGGGGTCACATTCCTCAGCGGCAATACCATCACCCCCCTCATCTTCAATGCCTTTGCCCGGATCAATCTGGAATTCTGGTCCGACTATGTCCGTCTGGAAGGCATTGCCCGCAGCCTGCACACCCTTTCCCGCTTCACCAAGCTCATCGAAGCCGGGGAAGGCGATGCCGCCGCTGAGCTGCTGCGGCAAGGACTGGAGCGCTTCCGGGCCGCGCTCTACCAATAGTTTCTTTTTACGCCTCGCTCACACTTGGTACAGCGTCATCCTTTTTCCCCGTTTTTCGGCGCGTTAAAGATCCGGGCCCCGGCTCAGGAAAGCCTCCGCGCGCCACCTGGCCAAAAGCCTCTGCCCTAACCGGGAGAGGCTTCGCCCCTTTTTCCGCAAATTCCAGCAAGCCGCCGGTTACGAGCCGCAGGCCGCCCGCCGTTCCGGCGGGCTGGCGGACCTCCGGTCCGCTTCGGCGGCGCTTCGCGCCGCCGGGCCTGCGGCCCGCCCTGCCCCTCCGCAAGACCCTCCAAAAACCACAAAAGGAGCCTCTCCATTCCCGGAAAGGCTCCCTCTTATTTTGCTATTTTCGCTTAGTGCAGCTTGGCCTCGTCCACCATGGCCTTCAGCTCGGCCAGTGCCTTGGGGTCGCACTTCTCCCAGCTGAATTCAGCGTCATCCCGGCCGAAGTGGCCATAGGCCGCCGTCTTGGCAAAGACCGGTGCCCGCAGCCCCAGCTTTTTGATGATCCCCGTCGGGCGAAGGTCATAGTTCCGCTCGATCCAGCGAAAAATCTCCGCCTCAGGAATGGTGTTGGTACCAGCCGTTTCCACATAGATGGAAACCGGGCGGGCCACCCCGATGGCGTAGCTCAGCTGGATCTCGCAGCGGTGGGCAGCGCCCGCCTCCACTATGGTCTTGGCAATATTTCTTGCCATATACGCCGCAGAGCGATCCACCTTTGTGGCATCCTTGCCGCTGAAGGCGCCGCCGCCGTGCCGGGCATAGCCGCCGTAGGTATCCACTATGATCTTACGGCCGGTCAGTCCCGTATCGGCCGCCGGGCCGCCCAGTACAAAGCGTCCGGTGGGATTAATATAATACTTGGTCTCGGCATCCAGCATCTCGGCGGGGATGCAGGGCTTGATGACCCGCTCGATCATATCTCGGCGGAGGGTCAGGGGATCGGCGTCCTCATCGTGCTGGGTGGAAAGCACCACCGTATTGACCCGGACGGGCTTTCCGTTTTCGTATTCCACTGTGACCTGTGCCTTGCCATCCGGCCGGAGATAGGAAAGCTCCCCGTTTTTGCGGACGGCGGCCAGCCGCCGGGTGATGCGGTGGGCCAGGGTGATGGGCAGGGGCATCCGCTCCGGGGTCTCATCACAGGCAAAGCCGAACATCATACCCTGGTCGCCGGCGCCCAGGCCGTCGGTATCAATGGCTTCCTTGGCCTCCAGCGCCATGTCTACCCCCTGGGCGATATCCGCCGACTGGGTGTGCAGCGAGCAGCTGATCTCACAGGTATCAGCATCAAAGCCATACTCCGGTTTGGTATAACCAATTTCCCGGATGATCTGGCGTGCGATCTCGATGTAATTTACCGTGGCCGCGGTCGTTATTTCTCCCATGATGTGTACCGCACCGGGCTCTGCGGTGGTTTCGCAGGCACAGCGGGAATTGGGATCGATAGCGAGCAGGGCGTCCAGTATACCATCGGAGATTTGATCGCAGATTTTGTCGGGATGACCTTCGGTCACCGACTCGGATGTGAACAGAGTTCTCATGCGTCTTTCCTCCATAATTCGGTTTTTCGCGGCCCATTTACGGGCAGCAGAATATCGGCAGTACTTGCCGTATACTTAGGGACTTCCCCATTCTACACGATAGTCCACCCGGATTCAAGCATTTTTCCAAATTTCCCGGTAGCAATTTGTGCTTTTTGTCCAAAAAGCGGCTGTTTGCCTCCGGCGGGAATATTCCTCGGCCAATCGCAGTCCCGCACCCGCGCACCGCGACCCCCTTCTATACCAAATTTCATCTCGCCTTCGGCGTCGCGGAGCCTTTTGCAAAGACATAAACTGTACGCCTCGCCGCCGGGGCCCTACTTTTCTATGAAGAAAAGTAGGCAAAAGACCTATTTAGGCCAAATTGTTAGTCGCCTATCGGCGTCGCGGAGTCACCGGAGAGTGACAGCTTGCACGCCTACCCGGCGAGGGGTTACTTTTCTGTGAAGAAAAGTAACCAAAAGTCACTCGGGGAGGACCCCGAGACCCCCGACGCGTCGGTACATCCCGCCCGGAAACACTTCGTATTCCCGGAGCGGGATTAGACGACGCTGATAAGGTGCCGCAGGCGCATATTAATTTGGTTTCTGTTGAATCCAAAATAAAATGCGCCGCAGGCACCTTGGGAGCGTATCCAGCCGCAGCTTAGCGGCAAGGGGGTCTTGGGGCACAGCCCCAAGTGCGTTTTGCCTACTTTTGCGCATACAAAAGTAGGCCCCCGCCGGGTAGGCGTGCTCCCAAAGCCTTGCACAGGGCCACACCCGCCGCCAGGCGACCACAAACTACCTCCAAAATAAACTTATATTTCCAGCGAGTTTTCCCCTAATAAATCCATATCCTATATAAATCTCACCCAGCAATCCCCAATCCTGTAAACTTTCCATTAAAAAAAGTGAAATATTAACCTTTCTCATGCAAAAAAGGGGCGATTTGCAGGGATTAGTGAAAGGCCTTTTTTCACCGGCAAAAATCTTTTCGCGTCGGTTCTCTCCCCGAATAATAAATTGAGAGCCTTTCGGCCCCACCGGTCAAACAGGGGCGCCGGTTTTGCTTTTCGAAAAGCTCACTCATCTCAGCAGACTTCATCGGGCAATTTGGGGGTCTGCTTTAAGAGGGAACCTGCCTCCCAACAGTACCTTGAAAATTGAATATTGATCTGCGCAAAAAAGAACGGAGAGAAGCTCGCGACTTCCCTCCGGTAAAAAGGCTTATTCTGCTTTGGCGGTGCTGCTGGTGCCGTCCTCTCCGTGCAGGATGCGGTCCAGCTCCTCCCGGCGGGCCCGGCGGTAATCGTAGTACTGCTGCAGCTTTTCCCGCAGCGGGATCTCGGTATGCAGGGCCAGGAAAAAGTGCCGGCGGCCGTTTTCCCGGCCGGCCTTAAAGTAGGCCTTCAGCTCCTCGTAGCGGACCACCACATTCTTCTCGCGGGCGAAGGTCCTTATCTTGACCATGAGGTGGGTGGAATAGACGAAATCGATGGCGAAAACGCCGAAAAACACGCCGATGACAAAGGAAAACGCCAAATTGCGGGAAAGCCAATCCAGTGCCCGCAAAATGTAAGGATCCACAAAGAAATAATAGGCCGCGCCCATCACTGCCCAAATGGCGGAAAACAGGGGGCAAATAAGACCATTCACATTGCCCCAGCGGCGGCTGTAATCCCACAGACGGGCATTCATCACCTTCAGCAGCAGGATGCCGGCAATGTACTCGATGGCGGTCATAGCGGCGGCCATCAGCACCAGCATGGCAATGTGGTTCCACACAGGGTTGGCGATCTGGCGGCTTTCCGAAAGGCGGGAAACCAGGTACAGGATGCAAAGCCCGGTGCCGTACAGCGGCACATAGGGCCCCACCATAAAGCCGGGGTTGATCCACTTGCGCTCGGGATTATTGCCGGAAATAAAGCGCCGGAAGAAAAGCTCCAGCACCCAGCCCAGCGAAGAACCGATATAGAACAAAAAAGCCAGCTTCAAGAAGGTATTCATAGGGCCCTCCGGTCACGGTTTTTGGCGGCCATGCCGCGCTGGGGAAAATTATATCACATCTTCGGCCGGGGTTCAACTCACACATGGGATAGAATGGGGGCAGCGGCAGGTTTTGAACCTGCTGCTGCCCCCGGAGAGGTAAGTGAGGATGGCTGTTTAGAAGCGGCGGGTGCCTGCATACAGGTACAGAGCCGCAAGCGCCAGCAGAGCCAAGCCGGGCAGCGGCTGGCCCACATGGGCCGCGCCGGTATTGGGGTTGCTGGCGGGGGTGCTTTCACCGGACTGGGAAGGAACGATGATCACTACACCGCTGCCGCTTTCGGTCCACAGGATGATGGAGCCGCGGATCACTTCAAAGTGCTCATCGTCATTCGGACGGAAGATCCAGGTGTAGGCCTTGTCTTTTTCTACGGGAACAGTGCTGGGGTCAAGCTCATCCGTTTCCCCTACCCATTTTACAGTGCCGGGCACAGAGAATGCATTATTATCGGCATTGAGGTGGGCATCGGCCAGGGTCTTACCGCTGGAGGTGATGGGGGTGTAATTGGGGGTGCCAGTGGGGGTAATTTTGGTGAGGGTGATGACAACTGTGCCCTCGGCATACTCGTAGTTATTCTTATAGTTACCTTCGTGTGCAAAAGCCTTGTACTTTATAGTGATTTTCTTTTCGGGAGCTGTATTTTCGCCCATTGTATAAGTTATAGAGCCACTGTTAACATCTATTTGCCAACCATTTAATGTTAGCCCATCCGCGGACTCATAACTATCACCTTGGAACTCCATCGTACCGCCATTCGGGAAAGCTTCATTGAGCTTACCTATTACCTAATCGTAAATCTCAATGGTCTTACTGGCGGTGTCATTGTAGACCTGGTTCACATTGATGGTGCCCAGCTGGGGGCCATCCGCCTTTTTGATGGTCACGGTGACATCATCGCTGGTGAGGGAGTAGGTGCCAACGGTGGCTGTGCAGCAGTAATCGTAGTTCCCCGCGTTCAGGCCGGTTTCCACTGTATAGGTTTGGGCAGTAGCATTATCAATCGCGGTTTTCTCGCTGCCGTTTACCTTGTACCACTGGTAGGTAACGCCCTGAAGGTCACTTGGGGTTACTGTGGCAGTAAGGACGGGAGCATCGGCCTCGGAGTAGCCATAAACAGTATTATCGTTATTGGATACGGATACCGTTACATTGGTGATGGGGGCCTGCTGAACGGATATTCCGTTTGCAGTCTGAACGGCATAGTAACCCGGAGCCAACAGGTCATTTACACTCTTTCCTGCTGGCGGGGTGATGGTGCCGTAGGTGCCGCCGGAGAGCTGTACGGTGCCGCCGGTGACGGTGAGCTTTTCGATGGTGAGCAGTTCATTGCCAGTGACATTCAAGGTGCCGCCGTTGACCTCGATCTCGGAGATAGTTGATGCAAACATATCTCTATCTTCTGCAGGATTAAGATACAATTCCAAAGTGCCGGACTGTACGGTAATTTTTCCAGTAGCCTTGTAGCCTGCCATATGAATTTTAAGAGGCTCACCATTGGCATTATTTAGCGTGACATTTTCTGTAATGTCAGTAATGGGATAATATTTTGAGCTGCCTACATGGCTAAATGCTTTTTCCCATGTAGTGACGCATCTTCCCCCCGTCCAATCATTAAGCGAAACCGCCAAGTCTAATCCACAGATCTCGCACTTGCCTTTAGTTGTTCCCTCTCTGTGTATGCAATCGGTAGGCGTTATTTTTTGGGGGCAATTCTTGCATTGCTGGATATGTCTTTGCCCCTCTTCGTCATCTATATACTTCCAGTCTGCGTGCGTGCAGGTTTCGTCCCCGTTTGTACCTGTCTCCTCGGCCCACGCGGCGGCGGGCAGCAGGGTAAGGCACAGCGCCAGGGCCAGCAGAATGCTGAATACTCTTTTCTTCATAAGTTCCTCCAGAATTACAGTTTTTATTCTACCAGCCACAGGCGGCGGGCGGCGGTTTTGGCCTCGCTGCGGCGGCTGACATTCAACTTGGTGAGGATATGGCTGACATGGGTTTTTACCGTGGGCAGCTTGATATCCAAAATGCGGCCGATCTCGGCATTGCTTTTATCGGCGCACATCAGGCGCAGCACCTGCAGCTCAGTGGCGGTCATTTCCTCGCCGGGGGGCAGCGGCGGCTCCAAAAAGTAGGGATACCGGGCGGCCTGCACCCGGGCAAAGGCCACCACCTGCCGGTACCAGCTCTCTTCCTCCGGGCTGGGCAGGGCCTGCAGCAGGGGCAGCAGGGCGGCGCCGCAGCAGCTTACCGGGCGGATGAACCCCAACCCGGCGGCAATGCGCAGGGCATCGGTAAGGCTTTGCCGCCAGGCTTCGTCCTTTAGCCGGTACTGGGCCACGGCCCGCAAAAGCAGCAGGGTGGTGTGATCCATCTTCCGCTGGCAGGTGACGCAGTAGGGCTCCAGCGGAGCCAGGGTAAGCAGGGCGGCCTGCGGCCGGCCCTGAGCAAGCTCCGCCATGGCCTGGGTAAAGTACTGGTAGCGCTTCATGATATTGATGCTGAGGGGGTCGCGCGGGGCCTTTTCCCGGTACCAGCTATCTACGGCATCGGTATCGCCAGTCCGCAGGTCAACGCGGCACAGCATGGCATCGATATTGGGCAAAAATCGGCTTTGGCCGCCTTCCGCGAAGCGCTGCCGCAGGCTTTCCAGCGTCCTGCGGGCATCCTGGGAGTGGCCGGCCGCCAGCTGGCTGCGGGCCAGCAGCCCCACCGCGGCAAACTCGATATCCGGGGTGCCATCCCGCTGGATCTCTCCCAGACGGGACATAAGGGAGAGCATGCGCGCGGTGATATCTTCGCCTTTTTCAAACTTGCTTTCGGCCACGGCGCAATCCGGCAGACCCACGCCATCCCGGCCCAGAATGGCCTCCACCGGGGTGCGGATGGTCTGGTAAAGGAGATCATCCCGGCGGCTCCATTCGCTGAAGTCCTTGCCGCCGTTCATAATGCTGGGCAGGGCGCTGGTGACCGAAAAGGCCGGCAGGGTCACTTCCTTATTGACCAGCAGCCGGTAGGCCGAGGGAATGATGGCGGTGAGATCGGTGACGCCGCGCTGCGGCAGGGAGATATCCAACCAGGCCAGCCGGCCCCGTGCCTGCCGCCCGGCCGCGTCGCTTTTGGTGCGGCTGCGGGCAAACTGAGAAAGCGCCTGGTACCAGCGCTCGCTGCCCTCATAATCGGCCGCCAGGGCGCACAGCATACTCATGCCTTGCATCAGCGCCGGGGAGGCGGCGATCTCCTGCTCCGGCAGGCTGCGGTAGTATTTTTCCATCTCGCTGTAGTGGCCCATGCCGGGGTGCAGCTCGGCATTGCGCACCAGCAGCTCGGAGACCTTGGAATGATCCCCTGCCATGGTGTAGCACTCCAGCGCATGGCTGTAGTCTTCCTTCAGCTCGTAGTACAGGCCGCCGCGGTTAAGCACGGTGCGGCGCTTTTCATCGCTGTATTCCCGGTCCATTTCCCACAGCAAAAAGGTGCGGAACTGTGCCCAGAAGCGGAACTGATTGACGCCGGCCGGGCGCAGCATGGTGGTATTCTGCTGCAGCCAGCCCAGCCGCTCCCCGGCACGGGGGTCTCCGCTTACCATGCGGGCCAGCTCGACATCGAAGCTCTCGAAAGGCGCCAGCTCCAGCAAAAAGCGGCGGATGGGCAGATCGAACCGGCGATAAACGGCGGTTTCGAAGTAGAAAAAGACCTCGTGGTAGCACTGGGCCACCAGTTCCGGGCTGTAGGGGCGGCCATCGGCCATGCAGTGGGCTGTCACCGCCACCCCCAGCGGGTAGCCGCTGGTCTCCCGCAGGATCTCGGTGATCACCGATTCCCCGACCGGGGTGCCCTGCCGATGAAACAGTGTCCGGATATCCTCCCGATCCCAGAGCAGGGCATTGGTATCCAGCACCGCCATGAGGCCGGCATACTGGAAGGCCATGAGCCAGCCCGGCACCGCCCCGCGGGAAAGCAGGACGAACCGGCGGTCGCTGTACTCCCGGATGAGCTGGCACAAGGCCTGCCGGTCCGCTTCTTCGGTCATCTGCTGCAGGTCGTCTATCAGCAGTACCTCCCAGCCCTCGTCATCGGCAGGCAGAGCAAAGCCGGGCTCTCCGGCATGGAGAGAAAGGACCTGACAGCCGGAAAGCAGCGCGCGGGCCAGGGTGCTTTTTCCGCAGCCGCAGGGCGCACTGAAAAACAGCACCCTGCCCCGTGCCATGAATTTATCGTACTGTTCCCGGGCCAAAGGCCGGATGAGCACATTTTTTGCCATGCCGTCCCTCCCTGTGCAGCGGCCTGCTCCCGCGGGGCCCCGCGGGAGCCGAAAAGGGGCACGCCCCTTTTCGGAAATAATAAATATGATGCATCGGCGGAATTTCCTGCCTTAGTGATATTTTATCAGCCATTGCCGCCGGTGTAAATCATCCTAAAGTATGAGAAAATACATTTTTTGCGGGGGATGAGGCACTCCCACAGGGGAGAGCCATGCCGCCAATCAGGTCAGCGGGGTGGCGGGAGGACCTTCCATATAGGGACGGAAGCGAATTCCATGCCAAAGTTGCAACAGTGCGTGCGGATTGTGCAATTGACTTTATACACAAGGCTTTCTAAAATAAAAAGTGTAGATTGTGCACAATTTATTATGGAATCCGTTTTCGGATCGCGACCGAAGGCGGCAGATCACCGTTCACCTGAGAATAAATATTACAGAAGGGAGGATCGCATGCAAAGCTCCGTGCTTAGCCTTGCATGTGAACTACTATGACAAAGTCAGCTGTCCAAAAGCGTGAATGGCCGATTATTTTGATCGCGTTCCTCTTTATGTTCTTTTTCGGCCGGATTCTGGGCCCGTTCTCCGTGGTTACACAGGTCGGCTCCAATGCCCTGGGCGTATTTATCGGCGTTATTCTGCTTACAGTATTCACTTCCCAGTCCACCCTAGCTGCTATCCTGGGTATTATCGCCATGGTATATAGCGGCTTTTTGACATCCTCCGCCGCTGTTTCCAGTTGGATGGGCGGTTCTACCGTCCCCCAGCTGATCTTTGTATCTGCGCTGTGCGTGGCGCTCAAGGAAGCCGGCGTGATCGATGTGCTGGTGCGCAAGCTGCTTAGCATCAAGGCGCTTCGAGGACGCCCGGTCGCGCTGCTGTTCTCGCTGTTCTTCTCCAGCTTTATCGTTTCCATGTTCATCGGGTTTATCCCCACCGCGCTGCTGTACTTCGGCATTTATGAGTCCATCCGGGATGTGTGCGGCTATGATAAGCAGGACAGATTCTGCAAATTCATGCTGCTGGGCATCTACCTGGGCTGCATGGGTAATTTCTGCTTCCCCTTCAAGGGCATTGCCCTTACCATTTACACCCTTATCAATACCAGCATGCAGGGCTTTGGACTGAGCATCAATATGTTCACCTATATGTTCGTGTGCATCCTGGTCAATCTGGTATGGCTGTGCATCCTGGCCTTTATGATCCCCGGTGTATTTAAGTGCAATGTTGCCCCGCTGAAGGAGCTGGATATTGAAAATGTAGAGGCGCTGCGCAACATTCCCAAGAAATTTAATAAGCGCCAGAAGCTCATTCTCACCATCTTCTGCCTGTCCTTCCTGTATATCATCGTGATCCCGCTGCTGCCGAAGGACTTCCCCGGAAGCGCTGTTCTGGCTCCTATCGGCACTACCCTCATTTTCCTGCTGGCGCTGGGCATTCTGGGGCTTATCAAAGTAGACGGCAAGCCGCTGGCCAACCCCATGAAGCTGCTGAGTGAAGGCACCCTGTGGAATGTGGTGTGCATCGTTGGCTGCTTCACCTTCCTGGGCAATGCCATGGCTTCCGCTGATTTGGGCATTCGCGACTGGATCATCTCCCTGCTTAAACCCGTATTCGGCAATATGCCGCTGCCGCTGCTGCTGCTTCTCCTTACTATTGTTATCACCATCATCACCAACATCTGCAACGGCACCCCCCTTACCCTGTTGGGCAACGCGGCCATCATGCCTTTTGTATGCCAGATGCAGCTGGACACCGGGATCAGCGCATCTGTTACCGCCGCGACGCTGAGCCTGTGCGCCAACATGGCCTTCTTGACCTATGCAGGTACCATCTACGCCGCGCTGCTGCTGGACCGTGAGGAGATAGACAACCGCTTTATTTGGCACGATGCCATCAAGGTGATTCCTGTTTATATCATTGTGGTTTATGTGATTGCCCTTGGCTGCAGCTACATTCTGCCCTAACCGGCTTTTCCGGGACGATATGGCCTGTTCCCTTCTTCCCGCGCATCTGCTATAATACACTAAGAAACGAGGCATACCATCAATGGAAAAACCAAAGCAAATCACTGAGCAATCCCATTCCATCCCCGTTGCGGGGGAAGCGGATGTAATCGTAGTAGGCGGCGGCGTAGCCGGTGTAGCCGCCGCGGTTTCGGCCGCACGCAATGGCTCCCGGGTTATTCTGCTGGAGAAAAGCATCATCCTGGGCGGTCTGGCTACCCTGGGCCATGTCTGCATCTATCTGCCTCTGGATGACGGTTTGGGGCACAAGGTATATGGCGGCCTAGCGGAGGAGCTGCTGCATGTCTGCATCCGCTACGGCTACGATAACCTGCCAGATTGCTGGCGGAACGGGCCCGATACCGTGGACACCCCCACCGGCCGCTACCGCACCAATTTTAATATCCCGGCTGCCGTGTGCGCACTGGATGAGCTGATGGAACAGGAAGGTATTCAGGTCGTTTTTGATACCAACTTCTGCGCGCCCATCATGGAGGGTAAAACCTGCAAGGGCGTCATTGTCGAAAACAAATCCGGACGCACCGCCTACCTGGCCAAGGCCTTTGTGGATGCCAGCGGCGACCTGGACCTGATGTTCCGGGCCGGCGCTCCCACCGAAACACAGCGAAGCATTGTTTCCCACTGGGCACATGAAATAGACCTGGATACCATGAAAAAAGGCCTGGAGACCGGGCAGGCCCTGCAGGCACTGCCGCTGCGCTGGCTGGGGCTTCGCCCCGATGCCGATAACAGCGAGGCGGAGATCCCCATGTACTATGGCACCACCAGTGAGGGCGTCAACGGATATATCCGTACCAGCCGCAAGCTGGCGCTGGACTACTTAAAGCAGCACCAGAGCCCCTCCTACGCGCAGATGACCCTGCCGCTTATGCCGCAGTTCCGTATGACCCGCCGGCTGGTTGGCAAGGAGCAGCTGGAGGTAGTGCCTGACCGGTATGTGGAAAGCTCAATCGGCTGCATGATCCACTCTCTGGAAATCCCTGCCGAAGTATACGAGTTCCCATACGGCGGCCTCATCGATACCGAGATCACCAACATTGCCGCAGCCGGAAGGATCGTTTCCGCCACCGGCCGCGGCTGGGAAGTCGCACGGTTTATTCCCGCCTGTGTTCTCACCGGTGAAGCTGCCGGCTTGGCTGTTTCCATGGCTGCCAAGGAGAATATCAGCCTGCAGGCGCTGGATGTGCCCGCCCTGCAGCACACTTTGGCCAGCCGCGGCGTCAAGATCCACATGGATGAAGCCCTGCGCCGGAACCGCCGCCCCCAGCCCGGAGAAAAGAAGGACCCCAAAAAGACGGATGCCACATCCGTTGTTCGGGCGGATTCCCTTTCCTACCGTCACTGAGACACTGAGGAAGCCCCGCTGCATTGCCTACCCGCTGCCATAACCAAAAGGAGGGCGCACTATGGAGATCCAATACCTGAAGACTGTACTGCTGGTGGCCACCCACCTGAATTTCAGCAAGGTCGCTGAGGAGATCCCCTGTGCGCCCTCCTCGGTCTCCCGGCAGGTGAAGTGTGTGGAGGAGGCCCTGGGCATCACCTTATTTGACCGTCCCGTCCGGGGCGAGCGCCTGAAGCTGACAGGGCCGGGCACCAGCGTTCTTCCCTATATCGCACAGGTGGTGGGACAATATGAATCGCTGGAGTTTCACATCAGCCGGCTGAAGGGCCAGGATGAGAAGCCCTATACCATCGGTCTTCCTCTGGGGCGCATCAGCATAAAAACCGAGTGCCTGCTGATGGAAAAATTCTATCTGTATGCCCCCGGGCACAATATTCAGTTTCTATTTTACCAATCCTCGGAGGTCGAAGCCTGCCTGCGCAGTCGGGAATTTGACGCGCTGCTGGTCACTCGTGTCTTTTGGCAGGAGGACCGTAATAAAACGCCTACCTTCTGCACCATACCGGGTACCCGCTGTACCCTGCTGCACAATCAGCCGCTATGTATTGTCATGCGGGCGGACCACCCCTTGGCTGGACAAGCGGATGTAGATGTGGGCGACCTGCGGGAGCAGAGCTTTATCCTGTACTATGATCCCATCCGGGAAGGGATCCGTACCGGAGATATTCAAACAGACGGTTTTCTCCGTCACTGCCAGCAAGCCGGATTTGTGCCCAAGCTGGAGATCATCTCCAAGAACATCTCCGAGCTGCGCAATGTATGCGTAGAAAACTTCAACTGGGTCTACCCCACCTTCCAGCCGAACTGGATGCTTCCCTCTTCCCAGATTCGGGCTGTCCCACTGAAGGATCCCCTGTATGGCTCTGAATACTATCTGATTACCGCCGAGGACCACACTGATGACACCGCTGAAATAGTCCGGCGGTTCTTCCGGCAAACCTTCTCTGCGGATTAAATCGCCCTCCGTAAATAAACAAACTGAAGTCCTCCGCATGGGATCCCACGCGGAGGACTTCAGCATATATATTCGGTTTAGAATTCCGCAAAGCCGGTGGTACGGGGGAAGGGCAGTACATCACGGATATTCGGGATGCCGGTGACATACATGATGAGCCGCTCGAAGCCCAGGCCGAAACCGGCGTGGCGCGCGCCGCCGAAGCGCCGCAGGTCGAGGTACCACCAGTAGTCCTCCTCATTCAGCCCCAGCTCGTGGATGCGGTCCAGCAGGATGTCCAGACGCTCCTCACGCTGGCTGCCGCCGATGATCTCGCCAATGCCGGGCACCAGCAGGTCCACGGCCGCCACCGTCTTGCCATCATCGTTCAGGCGCATATAGAAGGCCTTGATCTCCTTGGGATAATTGGTAACAAAGACCGGCTTGCCGAAAATCTTTTCGGTGAGGTAGCGCTCATGCTCAGTCTGCAGGTCCACACCCCAGCTTACGGGGTACTCAAACTCCACATCGGCCTTTTGCAGCCGCTCGATGGCCTCGGTATAGGTGCAGACGGCAAAGTCGCTGTTCACCACATGGTTCAGGCGTTCCAGCAGGCCCTTATCCACAAAGTTATTGAAGAATTCCAGCTCGCGGGGGCACTGCTCCATCACATAGCGCAGCACATATTTTATCATGTCCTCCGCCAGCACCATATTGTCCTCCAGGTCGGCAAAGGCGATCTCCGGTTCGATCATCCAGAACTCGGCGGCATGGCGTCCGGTGTAGGATTTTTCCGCGCGGAAGGTGGGGCCGAAGGTGTAGATCTTGCCAAAGGCCATAGCCATACACTCGCCCTCCAGCTGACCGCTGACGGTGAGATTGGTGGCTTTGCCGAAGAAATCTTGGCTGTAATCGATCTTGCCGTCCTCGGTCAGAGGGGGATCGGCGGGATCGATGGTGGTAACGCGGAACATCTCGCCGGCACCCTCGCAGTCGCTGCCGGTGATGAGCGGGGTGTGCGCGTACACAAAGCCGCGCTCGGTAAAGAACCTATGGATGCCCTGGGCCGCAACAGAACGCACTCTAAACGCCGCGCTAAAGGTATTGGTGCGGGGACGCAGGTGCTGGATGGTGCGCAGGAACTCCATGCTGTGGCGCTTTTTCTGCAGGGGATAATCCGGGGTGGAGGCGCCCTCCACGGTGATCTTCTCCGCATGGATTTCAAAGGGCTGCTTGGCCTCGGGGGTCAGCAGCAGACGGCCGGTGACAATAAGCGCCGCGCCGACATTCTGGCGGGAGATCTCATCATAATTGGCCAGTTTATTTTCCTCAAACACCACCTGCAGATTGCTGAAGTAGCTGCCGTCGTTCAGCTCGATGAAGCCAAGGGCCTTGCTGGAGCGCAGGGTGCGCACCCAGCCGCAGATAGTGACCGGCTCCGCGGTGTAGCGCTCCGGCTCCGCAAACAGTGCTTTGATCTCTACTCGTTTCATGGGTCTTATCCTTCCTTTTTTCCGAAAGTGATTTATAATATTATAGTACGCCAAAGGGCCGGGCGCAATCCTTTCTTTGCCCGTAATGCGAAAAAATGTCTTTTAGGGCAACTTTTTTGCAAAAAGGGGGTTGCTTTTATGCCGGTAATACGGTATAATAAATTCTCGTCAGGACTTTTGCTTGACCCATCCTGATAACGACATGGAGATGTCGCCTAGTTGGTCGAGGGCGCACGACTGGAAATCGTGTAACCGTCAAAAGCGGTTCGAGAGTTCGAATCTCTCCATCTCCGCCAAAGAAAAACCCGCAGAAATGCGGGTTTTTCCTTTGTTTATGCGGGTTTTTAGGCTTTTTGCACTTTGCGCTTATTGCTTATTTTTTGCGTTTTTTTGCGTTTCAAGGGCACAGAAAAAGCACAGGAAAATATCGAAAAATGCCCCCTCCGGTGATGGAGGGGGTATTGCTGCGTTTAGGCCTTGATGAAGTATTTATACACTGGGTTTCCACCCTTGGCATATGCCTCTGCTTCCACACAGCGGCTATATATGCTGGATGCAGCATACTTATCTCCAAGGAGGTTCTTCTGCGCTTTGTATATGGAGTACTTACCTTCGCTTAACAAGAGCACATACGGTTTTTGCGGGTATAAATACCGCCCGACATTGCGCGTCGCGTTGACAGGCGCCAGCCTGCCTACCGC
>ERZ836877.4184-NODE-4184-length-15187-cov-3.525377_pt1 | contig 15187 bp, 16 predicted proteins | sample MGYA00519469_ERZ836877 | MGnify/ENA primary metagenome ERZ836877 (study PRJEB31850, sample SAMEA3708809) | human gut metagenome | biome: human gut; feature: human-associated habitat; material: faeces | place: China | collected 2014 ... | reverse complement strand
TCTCGATAGCAAATGGAAGTTCACGACCAATGGCCGGATAACGGTGCTCGACGATGGTTCCGTCGAAATCTACTGCGATAAGCATTTAGTTAATGGAAAATTGAAAGTTGAAAATGGAAAATAAAAAATTGAGAGTGTTAATTAATGGAAAGTTGAAAACGAAAAATTAAGGATGAATATCAAATAGAATATCGACCTTGGAGAATAATTCGCTTTAAATGGATATTAATATTACTTTTCATTAATGAATCGTCATGTGGGAATTCATCATGTGATTCCTTCATTAGGATATAATTAGACAGTACTCAAAGCAATTCAAGATATTGTCTGTGTAATGTTGTAATCTCTTTATTTTAAAACTTCTACCACATCAGGGTGAGCCACAACTTTGGCAACGGCCAAGACATTGCTTAGCATAAAAACGATACGTCGGTTGCGTTTGCCTTGTACTTTTACATATAGTCCTTCGTACCCGTCGAGTAGTCCGCCATGGATACGTACCCGGACGCCTTTGGATAGCTGAAGTTCTTGCGGGTCGAAATAGAGTAAACTGTTGTCGTAGGTAGAGGAGATAAGCATAAACAGGTTCATTTGCTCGTCAGGAACAATGATGGGATGATTCTTATCTTCTCGTGGGTTGGTGAGATATTGAAGATAGGGGACTTCAGATTTAATGCGCTGAATAGTAGCTTTATTTGTCCGAACGAAAAGCATGTTATGAACGATGGGGACAAGTTCTATTTGTTTTTTGTCGCCATGCTTTGTTACTTGATAACGCAGCGGAATAAAATTTTCAATGCCTTCCTTGTCCAGCATTTCCTTTGCGAGCATTTCTCTGTTAAAAGTAGCTCGCATGGCATACCATACTACTTGTTGTCTGTTGTCCATTATAACGTGTTTTTATCTATCTTCTTTTTGTCATCTGTTTATTAGTTGCTTATTTATAATTTTAATATACCTCTGGCTCCTGAAAATACATTTAATTATTTGTATTTCAGTTATTTATAAGTTTTGTTTTTACTGATTACTCTTTATCATTAGTCCCGTCTCTTATATAGAGATAGGACTTTTGTATAAAACGATTGATTAATAGATAGATAGCATCCCATTCTTTTTTTTCATATTGATATAAATGGTAAAAAATAAGGTAATGGGACTTGAATAAAGACAGAAGATTCTAATAGGTATAAAATAGCTATTCTCAAAAAGTTAATGGAGAAAGATATACAATGCATGTATAGTTAGGTGTTGGATATCAGATACATAAATAAATTCTATTTAGGATAATAATAAAAAAGATTCTATTGATATTGTGTAGTCAAATATTAATTATTACTTTTGCGGCATCAAAAGTCCTATCTCTATATAAGAGACAGGACTTTTTTACTTTATAACAGGATACTACTTTGTTCACTTGTTTTATTGTTTTCCTTGTCTTTTAGAATGAAAAGAATATTGAGAGAGGTGAAAAAATGATTGAGAAGAAGTAATGGAATAGGATATTTTAAAATTTGTTCATAAAATGAAAGAATAATAAATGAAATGACGGAGAATATTTTATCTTTGCGCATCGTTATATGTACTTATATGTCGGTAACGATGGATATCACGAATTTTATAGTATTCTACTTAATAATGAAAAATCTATTATGAAAAAGATTAAGTTTGTTAGTTTGCTTGTTTTGTTAACATGCCTTTTGTCGGGATGTGCATCCATTGTCTCTAAATCATCTTATACGGTGATGATAAATTCGGTTCCTTCTGAAGCGAAAATCACTATAACGGATAAAAAGGGAGTGAATGTATACGAAGGTCTTTCTCCTTCTATTGTAAAATTGGACGCCAGTTCCGGCTTTTTCTCGAAAGCTTCTTACCTTGTAAAGTTTGAGAAAGAGGGCTATCAGCTTAAAACATGTCAGATTACATCGAAAATAGATGGATGGTACTTTGGCAATATTCTTTTGGGTGGACTTATCGGGATGTTGATTGTCGACCCGGCTACCGGAGCGATGTATAAATTGGATACGGATGCCGTTGATGTGTCGTTGATGCCGGAGCGTACGGTTTCGATAATAGACATTCAATCTCTGCCGGATGAAATGAAGAATCATCTGGTGTTATTGGAAAACAACTAAAGCTCAGAAATATAAATCGGAAGGTGGGCATTAATAACTATGCCCGTCTTCTTTTAATTCTTTTGTGTCTATCTTTTTGTTATCAATAGCTCTCCATGCATAAACGATATAGGCCAGAACAAAGGGTACCAGAATGGATACATAGGCCATAGTCTTTAACGTGAATTCGCTGGAACAACTGTTTGCCAGAGTCAATGAACTTTGCAAATCGGCTGTCGACGGATAATAGGAGGTATGGTTATATCCGGCCGTCAGTAAAAGAGCCAATACGGTGAAAACCGTACCGAAACCTGTAAACCAGATTCCTTTCGTATAGGACGTGCTGAATATCGTTTTACCGATACCCCATAAAACAAGCACTACTCCAATTAAAAACAGGATTGCTACGACAGGCATTTCCAGAAAGTTAGTCAGGTATTTGTAAGGTTCCATATAGATGACTTCCGTGCCGGGGTCTACAGCAAATCCGTTACTTAGCAGGGTGCGGATAACAAATGCCAGGAAGAAAACAAGAAAGGCAACAGTATCTATCCGTAGCGTTTTCCGGCAGCGTATGGTTAGCGGTGCGTCGTTGATACGGTTGATAAAATAGAGATTACCTAAAACTCTTGCCAGGAAGAAAACGGCAGCACCCAGGACGACATTCCAGATATTCAATAATGCATCCAGTCCATGCGAACCATTGGCCCAACTGCTGATAATAGGCATCATTTCATTGCCCATATTGGCTTTATTTACTATAAAATTAGAACCTGTGAAAAAGGTTGCTACGGCGCCTCCCAGCAGTATGGGACCTACAAAACCGTTGATGACTAAGAAGGTCTGGTACGTTTTCTTTCCCAATAGATTCCCCAATTTAGACTGAAATTCATACGAAACGGCCTGCAATACGAAACTGAAAAGTATCAGCATCCATAGCCAGTATGCCCCGCCGAAACTGGTGCTGTAAAAGAGAGGGAAGGAGGCGAAAAAGGCTCCTCCGAAGGTGACCAGCGTTGTAAAGGTGAACTCCCATTTGCGTCCGGTTACATTGATTAATAAAGAACGTTCTTCTTCGGTTTTTCCAAGTTGAAATAACAGGGAATTACCTCCTTGGACAAACAATAGAAAGACCAAAATGGCACCGAGTAGTGATACGATGAACCACCAATATTGCTGTAAAAATAGATAGTTTTCCATGATTTCCGTTTTTTAGATGTTAGTAGATGCTTCTTCTTCCGGCCCTTTTTTAATGGCTTTCAGCATGATGTTGATTTCTGCAATCAATAAAATGGTGAAAAGAATGAGGAAGAGGAAGAAGGTTAATTGTACGGAACCTGTTTGCAGGCGGGATACGGCTGCATAGGTAGGTAACATATCCTGAATGGCCCAAGGCTGACGTCCGGTTTCGGCTACTACCCATCCGGCTTGACTGCCCAGATAGGCAAGTGGTATGGACCACAGACAGAGCCATTGCATCCACTTGATACGGGACAAATCTTTTTTGTAAACAAAGAATAAGATGAGGACAAAAAGTAGGATGAAATAAACACCGAGCCCTACCATTACGCGGAAGGCATAGAAGTTGAGCGGTACATTCGGTATGAGTTGGTCTACATTTTGAATATATCCATATCCGAAATGAGCAATGTTGTTTTGAAGCGTTTCACGGGCTTCGGTTTCAGCCTGTTCATTCCCTTCTTTTTTGGCTTGCCGGAAAGCATCCAGTGCGGCAATCGCTTTCTTTCCGGAGGCTATTTTCTCTTCGGCAGACAGAGCTTTGCTACCGTCGGGTAGGGGATAGCCTCCTTTTATCAAATCGTGTATGCCGGGTACGTAACCATCCAGTTGGCGGGTAGCCAGGAAAGAGAGGAAATTAGGTATCTTCAAGTCGTATAGGATAGGGTCTACTCCATCGTCGTAACTCTTTTTATCCGGATTGACCAGCCCGATAACGGTAAGTCCCATGCTGTTGCCTCCATCGTAAAGTCCTTCGATAGCTGCCATTTTCATCGGTTGTGTTTGAGCTACCTGATAGCCCGATTGGTCTCCTGTCCAAGCGGTAATGAGGGAAGCGCAGAGTCCGACGATAGCTGCGATTTTGATGCTGGCAAGTGCCATTTTTTGATTCCGCTTTTTAATAAGGTACCAACAGCTGACGCCGATAACAAATACAGCTCCAAGAATCCAGCAACTTAATACGGTATGAAAGAATTTCATGACAGCCACAGGAGAGAGAGCTACAGCGGCAAAACTATCCATTTCGTTACGTACGGTTTCCGGATTAAAGACCATGCCTACGGGATATTGCATCCAGGCGTTCGCTACCAGAATCCACCAAGCCGATAGGGTAGCCCCGATTCCGGTTAACCAAGTGGAAGTGAGGTGGAATCGTTTGCTGACTTTGTTCCAGCCAAAGAACATGACGGCAATGAAGGTGGCTTCCATAAAGAAGGCTACGATTCCTTCGATGGCCAGAGGTGCTCCGAAAATATCTCCTACAAACCAGGAATAGTTACTCCAGTTGGTTCCGAATTCAAATTCCAGAATCAGTCCGGTCGCTACTCCTACAGCGAAGTTAATGCCGAAAAGTTTCATCCAGAATTTTGCCGTGTGTTTCCAGAACTCTTTGCCGGTTCTGACGTAGAGGGTTTCCATAATAGCCATGATAACGGCCAATCCTAATGTTAAAGGGACAAATAACCAATGATAAATGGCTGTTAGCGCAAATTGGGCTCTCGACCAGTCTATCAATGAGGTGTCAATGCTTTCAATCATATCAATTAGTTTTAAGGTTTATGCTTCTTAATAAACGGTTGAGCGTTGGATAAGTTCGGTTCCTACATATTCCGGTTTGTCTTCTTTGTCTTTCAGAAAAGAGGGAAAGAAGAAAATTTTCAGGATAAAAAAGAGGATGAAGAGTTTGATTAGTATTAGTAACCAAAGCGTACTGCCCCATGTCATGCTGCGGAAGCCATTAAGGTAGAAATGCCAAACTTTTACGACCCACATCTTGCTCATTGTTGTAAAACTTATCTGCGTAAAGTAACATATTCCTTTTTTTATAAACAAGTTTGAAGCTGTTTTTTCTTTACTATATCTAAACTTTTTTTCAGTTAAATCTTTTTTATGTTTTCTCCATTGCCTCGCTTCATCTCTTTATTGCTTTATTTCAAATTCGGAAATTCTTATATATTTAAGGAGTAAACAGGAGTTCTATAAATAAAAACTTTGGGAAAATATTTCAGGAACCCGTGAGAAAGCATTATCTTTGCACCTCAATTATAGAGTAATTGCCTTTCCGCTATTGGCGGACGAGTGCTTGGTTAAACCTCGTAAAAAACAAGAAAGATGAAAAATAATACTGTATCCGTCTCCTTCATGATGTTGGGGATACTTTTCTGTGTATGCCTTGTGGCGTCTAATTTGTTGGAAACAAAAGTGGTATTGTTAGGGAATATACCCATCACTGCCGGTTTCCTTGTTTTTCCCATCTCTTATATCATCAATGATTGCATAGCCGAAGTTTGGGGCTATAAGAAAGCACGTCTGATTATTTGGATGGGATTCCTGATGAACTTCCTGGTGGTTTTCCTTTCGCAGGTGGCCGTATGGTTGCCCGCCGCTCCTTTTTGGGAAGGTGAAGAGGCTTTTAATTTTGTGTTCGGATTGGCTCCTCGCATAGCCATAGCCAGTTTGATAGCCTTTCTGGTGGGTTCTTTCCTGAATGCCTATGTGATGAGCCGGATGAAATTGGCTTCTAACGGTAAACACTTTTCTGTCCGGGCTGTTCTGTCTACGTTAGCCGGAGAAAGTGCCGATTCACTTATCTTTTTTCCTATAGCCTTCGGCGGATTGATTCCTGTAAACGATTTGCTGAAAATGATGCTGATACAGGCTGTAGCTAAGACCCTGTATGAGATATTGGTGCTTCCGCTGACCGTTCGTGTGGTTAATTATATCAAGAAAGAAGAAGGCACGGATGTCTACGACGAGGGAATCTCTTATAATATTTTAAAGGTGAGAGACCTTTGATTCTAAGATGAAGGAGTAGTAAAAATAAAAAGAAGATTTATGATGAATAAAGATACTGCATTAGTCGTTTTTAGTGGTGGACAAGATTCTACCACTTGTCTGTTTTGGGCTAAAAAACGTTTTAAGAAGGTTTATGCTTTAAGTTTTTTGTACGGACAAAAGCATCAGAATGAAGTGGAGTTAGCACGCCGGATAGCTGAGGAAGCCGGAGTGGCATTCGAAGTGATGGACGTTTCGTTTATCGGACATTTGGGAGCAAATTCTTTAACAGACACTTCCATCGTGATGGACCAGGAAAAGCCGGCGGACAGTTTTCCGAATACATTTGTTCCGGGAAGGAACCTTTTCTTCTTGAGCATAGCCGCCGTATATGCCCGTGAAAGAGGCATCAACCATATTGTAACCGGAGTTTCCCAGACCGATTTTAGCGGATATCCTGATTGCCGTGACGCTTTTATCAAGTCGTTGAATGTGACGTTGAATCTTGCGATGGACGAACAGTTTGTTATCCATACTCCTTTGATGTGGATTGATAAGGCCGAAACTTGGGCATTGGCAGATGAATTGGGCGTGCTGGATTTGGTACGTACTAAAACATTGACCTGTTACAATGGTATTCCGGGGGACGGTTGCGGTCATTGTCCGGCATGCCGCCTGCGGCGTGAAGGGTTAGAGAGCTATTTGGCAAGTAAAGAGAAAAAAAGATAAAAAACTTTCTTTTCTGAGAACAACGGATTGTAAAAAGCATTACTTTTGTTCTCGGAAAGATGCCAGAGTGACCGAATGGGCCGGACTCGAAATCCGGTGAACGGCTTGTCCGTTCCGTGGGTTTGAATCCCACTCTTTCCGCAAGATATAGCGTTAATAAATTGGGAATCAATTTATTAACGCTTGTTTTTTTCTTTGTCGGGACAACTTTGGGATAATGAATAGACTCTATGTTGTAAAATCATGATTTGTGGAACTTTTATTGTTTTCAGTTTGCTGTGCTTTTTCTTCCATGTAGTTGAAAATAAGTTAAAGTCCTCCTCTTAAGTAGGTCGTATTTGTTTGCTATACGATATAAAGGGATGCTATAGAGAACCGACACGACTACTAAGTATTTGTAGGGCAATCACCAACTTTCAACTAATTTTGAAAAAGAACTTTGCCTTATTAAGAAATGTGTCGGATTTCTAATAATCTGATTGATGCGGAATGTTTTTTCTTGTAAAAGGTTTGTTCTCTTAACAATTTTCGCCTATTTTTGTTGTTTATATAATAGAGACTACATATAAATAAATGACGATGAAAGTAGGTTTATTTATTCCTTGTTACATCAATGCGGTGTATCCGCAGGTGGGTACCGCATCCTACAAATTGCTGAAAAGCTTGGGTGTGGACGTCGATTATCCGTTAGACCAGACTTGTTGCGGACAGCCTATGGCCAATGCAGGGTTTGAAAATGAAGCAGCCGGCCTAGCCCGAAGATTTGATGACTTATTCAAAGATTACGATTACATTGTAGGTCCTTCGGCCAGTTGTGTGGTATTTGTACGCGATAACTACGGACGTTTGCTGAAAGAGGAGAAACACCGTTGTGCCAGCGAGGGTAAAATTTACGATATCTGCGAATTTATCCACGATATAGTGAAACCTACATCATTGAAAGCAAAGTTTCCCCATAAGGTCAGCTTGCAGAACAGTTGTCACGGAGTGAGGTTGTTGCACCTTTCTGCGCCGAGCGAATTGAACATTCCATATTATAGCAAGCTGCGCGATTTACTCTCATTAGTCGAAGGCGTCGAAGTGGTGGAGCCGGAGCGTAAAGATGAGTGTTGCGGTTTCGGAGGCATGTTTTCGGTGGAAGAGGATGCGGTTTCCGTACAGATGGGACATGATAAGGTGCATCGTCATTTGGCTACGGGCGCGGAATATATTGTCGGAGCGGACAGTTCGTGCCTGATGCATCAGAGTGGTATCATAGCCCGGGAGAAATTACCGATAAAGACTTTACATATTGTTGAAATTTTAGCAGCAGGATTATGAGTACAAAACATTCAAAAGCAGCTGCGAAGTTTCTAAAAGATAAGAAACAGGCTGCATGGCATGATGAAACCCTTTGGATAGTAAGGGAGAAGCGTGACAGGCTGAGTAAGGAAATTCCTGAATGGGAAGAGTTGCGTGATATGGCTTGTGCCACCAAACTGTATAGTAACAGTCATTTGGAAGAATTGCTGTTGGAGTTTGAAAAGAACGCTCTTGCTAACGGAGCTCAGGTTCATTGGGCAAAAGATGCCGAGGAGTACCGCTCTATTATATACGATATACTGAGTAGCCATGGGGTGAAGCACTATATTAAAAGCAAGTCTATGTTGGCGGAAGAGTGCGAGTTGAATCCGTTCCTGGAGGAAAAAGGAATAGAAGTGGTGGAGAGCGACTTGGGAGAGCGTATTTTACAGTTAATGGATGAAAAACCCAGCCACATCGTGATGCCTGCCATTCATTTGAAACGTGAGCAGGTGGGTGAGCTGTTTGAAAAAGAGATGGGAACGGAGAAAGGGAATTCCGACCCTACCTATCTTACTCATGCCGCCCGTAAGAATCTTCGACAGAAATTTATTCATGCTGAGGCTGCCATGACGGGAGGCAATTTTGCAGTGGCTTCTACCGGAGAAGTGGTTGTTTGCACTAACGAAGGAAATGCGGATATGGGTACTTCACAACCGAAGTTGCAGATAGCGGCTTTTGGTATGGAAAAGATTGTACCCGACCGTCGTTCGTTGGCCGTATTTACCCGCTTATTGGCACGTTCAGCTACAGGTCAACCTGTTACTACCTATACGTCTCATTACCGTAAACCTCGTGAGGGAGGTGAATTCCATATTATTATTGTGGATAACGGGCGCAGTAAGATATTAGCCGATTCGAATCATGTAAAAGCGTTGAATTGCATTCGTTGTGGAGCTTGTATGAACACTTGCCCGGTTTATCGCCGTACGGGAGGATATTCTTATACCTACTTTATTCCGGGCCCCATCGGTATCAATCTGGGCATGCTGAAAGACGCTTCACTTTATTCTGATAATGTGTCGGCTTGCTCACTCTGTTATTCCTGTTCAAATGTTTGTCCGGCGAAGGTCGATTTGGCGGAGCAAATTTATTTGTGGCGTCAGGATTTGAATAAGTTGGGTAAGGCTGACGCTATGAAGAAGATGATGTCCGGTGGAATGAAATTTATGATGGAACGTCCCTCCTTGTTCAATTTCGGAATGGCAGTGGCACCGTTTGGTATGGGTATGCTGAAAGCTTTGGGTTTAACTTGGGGAGCCGGACGGGATTATCCGGATTTTGCGAAAGACAATTTTAATAAGCAGGAAAAGAAGAATCGTCGTAAATCAAAGTAAATGTTATGAGTAGTAGAGAAGAGATATTGCAAAGCATTCGGTGCGCAACAATGCTTAAACACGAGAAACCTGATTTAACCGTTTTAGAGGAACATGCCATCACTTATCCGGATGTGGTTGCACAGTTTTGTGACATGATAAAGCAAGTGGGCGGGGAGGCTATTCTTTTAAAAGAGGAGGAGGATGTGAATGAGGTGATAAAAAAGAAATTTCCTGATGCTCAACGTATTGCCTCTAATCTGCCAGGTATTACATGCGCTACATTGAATCCCGATGACATGGCGAACCCTGCAGAGCTGGACGGAACCGATTTGGCTATAGTCGACGGCAGATTGGGTGTAGCCGAGAATGCAGCCATTTGGATAGAGCAGGATGTAAAACAACGGGCCGTCTACTTTATTTCAGAGAAGCTGGTTATTTTATTAAATAAGAAAGACCTTGTAAACAATATGCACGAGGCCTATACAAAGATTGATACCGGAAAATATGGTTTCGGAGTCTTTATTTCCGGTCCTTCTAAAACGGCGGATATTGAGCAGGCTCTTGTGATGGGAGCGCATGGTGCGCAGGATGTGCTGGTTCTGATAAACTGAGTTTTCCTACATGATTATAAAAAATGCAGGTGAGGAAGGTATGAGCCCCACCCGCATTGAACGAGAATGGTGATTATCTGCACCAATCTTCGATTTTGTTTTGGGCATAGAGGTAGTAAACGGCCAGTCCAATCCAACTTGTCAGCAGCAGGATAATGGTGATTCCAATTTTACAAACCGGAGAGATGTTCTTTTTAAAGACATCTATTACAGCCATTACTGTAACAACAATACCGATTACATAAATAATTGTTCCTATCATAATGTTTTATATTAAATGATTTGATTTCCAAAGTTATATGAAGTTTTTGGGAATTACAAATTTAAAAGAATTTTAATTATTTTCATTCCTTGTCGTATTCTAGAATTACATAGGAACTTCCATTAATAAAATAGTGGCTTCCGTAAGAATCTCTATTTTGAAGTCCTCTGTATCCCAAATACCTATACCGTCGCGTCTGGAAAGCTGATGGCCGGCAACTCCAATGCTACCCTCTATGATGAATAGATAAACTCCGTTTCCCGGTTTATGTAAAGTATATTCCACTTTCTGTCCGGCATCAAAAGTGCCCATTGAGAACCAGGCATCTTGTAAAATGCTGGCTGGCGCACTGCCATCCGGTGCAATAAAAGTACCTAATGTATTTCGTTTCAAAACCGGGCGAATATCATAATTATGATATTCGGGCGGGGTGTTGTTCTGTTTAGGGAAGACCCATATTTGCAAGAATTGAAGGTCATCTTTGTTGCTCCCGTTGTATTCACTATGGTAGATGCCTTTGCCTGTACTCATTACCTGAATCTCACCCGGAGTGATGGTGCGGGTGTTCTCTACACTGTCGCCATGGGTAAGGTAACCTTTGAGTGGAATGGAGATGACTTCCATGTTTTTATGCGGGTGCATATCGAAACCTTCGCTCGGCGCCACCGTATCGTCGTTTAATACTCTGAGCGCTCCGAAATGGATACGTTCTTGGTTGTAATAATCTGCAAAACTGAAAGTATGGTGTGTCTTTAGCCAACCATGATTGAAATAGCCTCTTGAATCGGCTTTGTCTACAATGTTTTTCATAAAGCTTCTATTTTTAATGTTTATGTAATATAAACAATACAGAAGCCAAAATGTTTCAGATTTTTAATGACTCTGTTGCTTTAACAGGATTTATCACACAGATGTGACGAAGAACTAAAACGCGTTTCAACTAAATGGAAGACGAACCTTTTTAATTTACGCAGACAAGTGGGAAATAGGAAGAAAACAATTCTTTTGCCCGTTCGAGCTGTTCCGGCGTGTTCTCTTTTACGTCTTTCAGCAGATACGGTTCTCCTAAGGCTTCATATTTGTGTACGCCAAGCGTATGATAGGGGAGAATTTCTACTCGCTGAATCATTTGATAGCCTTTAAAGTGCTCTCCAAGCGCTCGTATATCTTCCTCAAAGTCTGAATAGCCCGGTACGAGAACATAGCGTAACCAGAAAGGTTTGGAATGTTCTTCAAGCCATTTTGCCGTAGCTAATGTTTGATTGTTTTCTCTACCCGTCAGCTGCTTATGTCGGTGAGGATTAAATTGTTTCACGTCCAGCAATACGAGGTCGGTGAGTGTAAGGAGTTCTTCTACAGCTTCATTCCACAGTCCTCCGTTACTGTCGAGGCAGATGTGAATACCGTTTTCTTTTAATTGTTTGAATAAGGGAATGAGTGTCTTGGCCTGAAAGGTAGGTTCGCCTCCGCTAAAGGTAATGCCTCCTTTTTTGCCAAAGAAAGGTTTCTGGCTCATCGCCATCCGTAGAATCTCTTCGGCAGGAGTCTCTTTTCCTTCTTTTGCCGGAATTGTATCCGGATTGGCACAATAAAGGCAACGGAAATTGCATCCTTGCAGGAATACCACTAATCGTAAACCCGGGCCGTCGAATGTGCCCATGGATTCGTAAGAGTGAAGTCTTATTAGTTGAGAGTTGAGAGTTGAGAGTTGAGAGTTCATTTTTGCAATGTGTTTTTTGTTGATTTGACAATACTTACCAATAAACTGATTAGTTCATTACAGTCCGAATGAATGGAATCATAGGATTCAATATTTATATATTCACTGTCATTTAAAAGCATTAACCAATACTCTGTTTCGTTTGCCTCTTTTAGGGCAACGTTCATCTTATTGAGAAAGTCAGCTTTGCTCTGTGCATGTTCGGCTTCCCGGCACAAAGCTCCGATGGCAGTTCCGCTTCGCAATAATTGTTTGGATAAGACAAATTCTCTTTTATTCTCTGATAAATATTTGTAAGCTTTGATAATCCTCAAAGCAAACGTATATGCCTTATCTCCAACAATACTCTGTCCCATATTCAATATACCCAAATTGCCCCCATTAACTAACTCTCAACTCTCAACTCTCCACTCTCAACTAAATAAGATTTCCTTTATTAAAGTTTTTCGTGGAACGAGCGGCTGATAACTTCCAGCTGATGTTCGCGGCTCAGTTTAACGAAGTTCACGGCATATCCGGACACACGAATCGTCAGTTGAGGATACTTTTCAGGATGTTCCATAGCATCTTCCAGCATCTCCCGGTTCAGCACGTTTACATTCAGGTGGTGCGCGCCTTTGGTAAAGTAGCCGTCCATCATGGTCACCAGGTTTTCGATTCTGTCTTCAGCTGTCGCACCCAATGATTTGGGGACAATAGAGAAGGTATTACTGATACCATCCTGTGAATCGCGGTAACGGAGCTTGGCTACGGAACTGAGTGAAGCGATAGCGCCGTTCTTGTCACGTCCGTGCATTGGGTTGGCTCCCGGAGCGAAAGCTACGCCTTTGGCACGTCCGTCCGGAGTGGCACCTGTCTTCTTTCCGTACATGACATTGGATGTAATAGTCAATAAAGAAAGGGTAGGGCGTGCGTTTTTGTAGATAGGAAGTTTCTTCAATTCTTCGCTGAAGAAGTATACCAAATCTACGCCTAAGTGGTCTACACGGTCATCATCGTTACCAAAGCAAGGGAATTCGCCCTGAATATCAAAACCTTCGGTCAGACCGATATCATTGCGGCGTGCTGTAACCTTCGCATATTTAATAGCCGACAGTGAATCGATGGCAATTGAAAGTCCGGCTACACCATAGGCCAGATTAATACGGGGGTCGGTATCGACAAATGCCATTTGAGATTTTTCGTAGTAATATTTATCGTGCATATAGTGAATGATGTTCATCGCTTCATTGTATACACGGGCAATCTGAATCAATACTTTCTTATAGTTGGACAATACTTCCTCGAAGTTCAGCAATTCGCCCGTCAGTACCGGAATATCCTTCACCATCACGGTTCCGGTGTTTTCGCAACGTCCTCCGTTGATAGCCAGCAACAGGGCCTTAGCCAAGTTACAGCGTGCGCCGAAGAATTGTATCTGGCGGCCTATGTCTTGGTAAGAAACACAGCAGGCAATACCATAATCATCCGAGTGGCGAACTTCGCGCATCAACTCGTCATTTTCATATTGAATGGATGAAGTGTCGATAGAAACCTTTGCACAGAATTCTTTGAAACCTTCGGGTAGGTCGGGACTCCAGAGAATCGTCATGTTAGGTTCGGGAGAAGGGCCGAGGTTGTATAAAGTTTGCAGGAAGCGGAACGAAGTTTTTGTTACTTTTGTACGTCCGTCGTTGAAACGTCCGCCAATGGCTTCGGTTACCCACGTAGGGTCTCCTGCAAAAATATCGTTGTACGATTGCATACGCAGATGACGTACCATGCGCAATTTAATAACAAACTGGTCGATTAATTCCTGTGCGAAACTCTCATCAATGTTTCCTTTGTTTAAATCGTACTCTATATAGATGTCGAGGAAAGAAGAAACGTTACCTAACGACATGGCCGCTCCGTCTTGTTCTTTTACGGCAGCCAGGTAAGCCATATACACCCATTGAACGGCTTCTTGGGCATTATAGGCCGGACGGCTGAGGTCGAGTCCGTAATAATCTCCCATGATTTTAATCTCTTTCAAGGCTTTGATTTGCTCTGAAACCTCTTCGCGCAGGCGGATACGCGCGTCAGTCATCGGACCTGTGAGCGTTTTTAAATCGTCCAGTTTCGCTTCAATCAGACGGTCGGTTCCATAAAGAGCCAAGCGGCGGTAGTCGCCGATGATGCGTCCACGCGCATAATTATCAGGCAATCCGGTGAGGAATCCCAGAGAACGGAATGAACGGATTTCGTCGGTGTACACATCGAATACGCCGTCGTTATGAGTTTTGCGGTAATGAGTGAAGATATCCATTACTTTTTCGTCTACTTCCAGCCCATTCTCTTTGCAGGCTTTGCTTACCACTTTGATGCCTCCGTAAGGTTTTATGGCACGTCTGAGCAATTCGTCGGTTTGCAAACCTACGATGAGTTCGTTTTCCTTGTCAATGTAACCGGCTTTATGTGAAGTGATGGTAGAAACGGTGTGATTATCGATTGAACGTACGCCATTGTTCGTTCTTTCTTCTTCAAGAGCTTGAAGACATAGTGACCAAATGCGGTTTGTCCGCTCTGTAGGGCCTGCCAGGAAAGAGGCATCGCCTTCGTAAGGTGTGATGTTTGTTTTTACAAAATCTGTAACGTTGATTTCTTTGCTCCAAAGACCATCTTTAAAGGTTTTGTTCAATTCCATAAATTTATTCTATTAAGGTTGGTATTTTGTTTTAGAGCGTGCAAAGTTACGATTATAATTTGTATTCTGAATCGATGAGCTTCTATAAATATGTTATAAAACACAAAATCTTCTATTTGTGCCGGCTTTTTTCGTTTATATACCTGTCAATATGTATGGTGTATTCCGAATAAAATAGTACTTTCGCATGATTTTCTGACATAACGAAAGTCGTGTTTGGGGCTGGATTGGGTGATAATGGTTGCTTTTTACATCGTAAAAATATCTATATCGGCAGGTCTTTGAAGGGAGGATTCTATAATCCTGACGGAGGAGGTGGATAACTGTTTACCGGATAAGAGTGATGTTTAGCCCTTGTATTGGATTGATTGATGTCGGAAAAAGTAGAAAAAAGTATCAATAAAAAAGTGTG
>ERZ836877.4181-NODE-4181-length-15195-cov-3.484676_pt1 | contig 15195 bp, 8 predicted proteins | sample MGYA00519469_ERZ836877 | MGnify/ENA primary metagenome ERZ836877 (study PRJEB31850, sample SAMEA3708809) | human gut metagenome | biome: human gut; feature: human-associated habitat; material: faeces | place: China | collected 2014 ... | reverse complement strand
CCGTTGCCTCGATGTATACCAGCTGGGGTGGCAACTATTTCAACTGGTATTATCTTAAAAACATGCTCTCTGACGACGTCTGGACAGGCGGCGGCTCTCGTGGCGACAATCCCGATATGGAGCGTCTCAACGAATATACCTTCGACACCGACCACGGTATGATTGCCGGCGTTTATCAGGGCCTGTACGGTATCATCTACAAAGCCAACCTCATCATCGAGAAGGTTACACCCGACACGCCTGTCAAAGCACAGGCCGTGGCCGAGGCATACTTCTTCCGCGGATGGGCCCACTTCGAGCTGGCCAGCCTGTGGGGCACGGCTCCGGTCGTCGACCACTTGCTCCAGCCCAACGAATACCATCAGGGCAACAGCACACCTGAAGAACTCTGGGCGCGCACCGAGGAAGACTTCCGCACAGCTGTCACAAGCAATGCTCTCCCGAGCAAAAGCAGCGCCAACGACGAAACCGGCGGCATACGCGTGACAAAAGAAGTCGCACAGGCCATGCTCGGCAAGACACTCCTCTTCGAGGGTAAATATGCCGAAGCCGCCACCGAGCTTGACAAGGTTATCGACTCGAAAAAATATGAGCTTTATCAAGGTGAATACGACATGCTCCACCACGCCGCCACTAACGGGTGCAGCGAGGCCATGCTCGAGATTCAGAAACGCAACGACCCCGAGCAGGCATGGGCGCAGATGACAATGACTTTCATCATGAACGGCTGGCGCACATCGCTCATCAACCTCGGGTCGATGGATCAGATCGCATCGGGCACCTACGGTTTCATGAATCCGACCCAATCCCTTTATGACGCATTCGTGGCCCGCGAGGGAAAAGACGGCTACCGTCTGCGCTCGACAATCCGCACCTACGACGAACTCAACGCCGAATACGGTCTGACCGTCAATGCCGGCGAACGTCTTGTCGGTCATGAAGGTCTCTTCAACTGGAAAAACCGCGCGCTCAAGGAAGACTGCGTCATGGACGCCAGCTACTTCCAGGCCCTACAGTATACAAATCTGCGTGTCATGCGCTATGCCGAGGTACTTCTTCTCGCCGCCGAGGCTCACGTCATGTCGGGAGGTTCACGCGCTGCCGAATATGTCAACGCCGTCCGCACCCGCGCGCGTCTCCAGCCTCTATCGAGCGTGACACTCGACGATGTCAAGGCCGAAAAACGTCTCGAACTCTGTCTTGAATGTGTCCGCTTCCAGGATCTCGTGCGCTGGGGCGACGCCGCTAAATGTCTCGGAGACAGAGGCAAGTCAGTTCCGGCTTTTTCGGCCAACGGCCTTGAAGCCAAAGCGTTCTCTAACGCTAATTACGGATTCAAAGACAAACATAATCTGCTGCCTATTCCGCGCAAAGAGATTGAGCTCAACCGCAACATGACTCAGAACACCGGATGGTAAAACCCTTAAATCAAGCTTAAAATGAAAAAGATATATAATTTGCTGCTGATGCCTCTGGCTGCAATGCTGTGGGCCTGTAGCGACGATGTGATTGACGACCTGTCGGGTACTTACGACGACATATACCGGTATAACTACACCACAGAGTCGACCGGCGAGACCGACAAACTCAAGAAAGGTCTCAAATATCTCCACATGAACTTCTCTGACGGTAAAGACAATACACTGTCTCTCAGTGTCGTGTCGCGGGAGTGGACTCTCCAGCCCGGAGTCTACAAACCCTGGTCGGGACCGCTCGACCAGCCTGTCGCCAATGAGTTTTACGCCTTCACTGCTGAGGGCGACCAGGCCAACGGCCGGATTACCGAGGGCGACCTCGAGGTAAACATGTTCGGCAGCGACTATGACATCAGCGGTCTGCTCACCGGCGGTGACGGCAAACGCTATGTCATCAACTACCGCGGCCCGATTGAATTCGTCATCGGCGTCGACGATCCCGAACCGAGCGGCTACACCGTGACAATGAAAGCCGAACCGGTTGTCATCATGGATTATACCACATGGCAGTCTACAGTGATTCCCGGTGTAAGCAAATATACGCTCGCTGTCAGCGACCCGGCCGGCAACGACGCCGCCTTCTTCGAGGCCATCAACAAAGAGGGCCTGTCGATGTCAGACCTGACCGGCACATATACCATCGCAGGCTCACCCACCGAGCCGTGGCTGATCGACAACGGATGGCTTGTTCCCGACTACGGCATGGCCGGCGGAGCGTTCATCGTATCGTCGACCGGCGAGAAGCAGTATATCACCCAGGGCAAGATAAACATCGAATCGGTTGAAGGCATCACCGGCGAGACCCTCTATAATTTCAGCGGCGAAAACCTGTCGTATATCACAGCGGCCGGCGGCAGCGGCACAGCCAATTTCAGCATCCGTTTCTCGTCTTATCTTGAAAAGAGCGGCACAGAGCTCAAAGACCTCTCGTTCCAGAGCGAGGTTCTCGGCCGCGAGGTGAAATACTCGGTGATTCTCCCCAAGAGCTTCGACGGCACGAAGACATTCCCTGTGCTCTACATGCTCCACGGCGCTACCGGCGGCAATAACGACTGGCTCACCGGCGGCAACATCGGCAGCCACACCGGCAGTGTCGAAACCGAGATGATTATTGTCTCGCCTCAGGGTTCGTTCGATGGCTTTGACTCGTTCTATATCGACAATTATCAGAGCAAGGGCATGAATTACGAGACCTTCTTCATCAACGAATTCATGCCTGCGATCGAAGCCATGTATAAAGGCAACGGCCGTCGCGGCATCGCCGGTCTGTCGATGGGTGGCTTCGGCTCACTCTACTACGGCCTCAAGTATGCCGACAGATTCTCGGGCATCTATGCATGCTCGCCCGCAATTGGCATCGAAGGCACTCCCAACATTTTCGATATGATCTGGACACCGGGCGCATCGGCAATCACGGTCGAAATCGGCACGGAAGATTTCCTCTATGAGGTCAACAAAGGTCTGAACGAGGCCATGCAGTTCTCTCCGCTTCTGCCCGTCTTCACCTATATCGAACGTGCCGGTGCCCACGACTGGGCATTCTGGAGCGCGTGCTCGCCGAAGATTATCAAATTCTTCGACGGATTGTTCTCCAAGTAATTCGCTTCTCGAGGTTTCCGGCCTAAATTCTTGCAAATTACAAGAATTCTGAGTTAATTTGCCGTTAGTTTCCAAATGACAGATTAATGACAGTCGGCTGATAGTTTTTGTGGTTGCTGCCGATGGGCCGGAAACTTAGATATATTCACTTTGCTAATCCTTAAATAACTGATTCACGAACTACTGATTCTCTTTAATAAAAACCGTAATAATGAAAAAGTATATCCTTATTGCCGCAGTGGCGCTGGCATCGTTATGCGCCGACGCCCAGCAGGCCCTCTGGGGCGGCTCACAGATCGTGTCGCCCGAAATCAACCCCGACAACACAGTGACATTCCGCATCGCGGCGCCCAAAGCCGTCAGAGTACAGGTCACCGGCGACTTCCTGCCGACACAGAAAATGCAGACCCCCTACGGCGAGTTTGACGCCCCGGGTGTCGCTGACATGGTCGAGAAAGACGGTGTCTGGCAGTATACCACCGCCGCGCCTCTCGCCCCCGAGCTCTACAGCTACTCGATGATTGTCGACGGCCTGAAAATCAATGACCCGTCGAACGTCTACCGCATTCGCGACGTCCAGTCTGTCACCGATGTCTTCATCATTCCCGGCGAGCGTGCCGATCTTTACAAAATCAACGACGTGCCCCACGGCACGGTCTCTAAAGTGTGGTATAACAGCCCCACGCTCGGCATGGACCGCCGCCTCACTGTCTACACCCCCGCAGGCTATGAGTCGGGCAGCAAGCGCTATCCGGTCTTCTACCTGCTCCACGGCATGGGCGGTGACGAAAACGCCTGGACCGAACTCGGCCGCGCCGCACAGATTCTCGACAACCTCATCGCCGAAGGTAAAGCCGAGCCTATGATTGTCGTCATGACCAACGGCAACGCTGCTCTTCAGGCCGCTCCCGGCGAGTCAAGCCTCGGCTTCACAGCTCCGACTATGAACCTGCCCAAGACCATGGAAGGCAGCTTCGAGACACATTTCCCCGAAGTCGTGAAATTTATCGACAAGAACTACCGCACCATCAAAAACAAGAAATCGCGTGCCATCGCCGGTCTCTCGATGGGTGGCTTCCACTCGATGCACATCTCGAAACAATATCCCGACATGTTTGACTACGTTGGCCTCTTCTCGGCAGCCATCATGCCTAACAAAGACGTCAAGAGCCCAATCTATGACGACATCGACGGCAAACTCAAGACCCAGTTCGCCAAAAAGCCCGCTCTCTACTGGATCGGCATCGGCAACACCGACTTCCTCTACGAAGCCAACAAGGCTTACCGCAAGAAGCTCGACGACAACGGCTATGCCTACACCTACTACGAGACGCCCCAGGGCCACATCTGGAAGAACTGGCGCATCTACCTGACTGAATTCACTCCCTTACTGTTTAAAAAATAATGAGAACCCGATTCATCACATTGACAGCAGTGACGGCTTTGGCCGCCACTGCTTTCGCCGCTCCTGTAATACCGCGTGACGAAGCCATCGAGCAGAAAGTCGAGGCCACACTGTCAAAAATGACCCTTGACGAGAAAATCGGTCAGATGACCGAGCTCGCCATCGACCTCATAGCCCATCGCGGACCCGACGGCAAGCTCGTCTACCATCCAGGCATGCTCGACAGCATCATCGGCAAATATAAGGTAGGCTCTATCCTCAATGCGCCCCAGCACGCTCTCACTCCTCAGGAATGGAACGAGTTTATCGGCAAGATTCAAGAGGCCTCGATGAAAGAACTCGGCATTCCATGCATCTACGGTCTCGACCAGAACCACGGCGTGACCTACACACAGGGCGGCACTCTCTTCCCGCAGAACATCAACGTCGCCGCTACGTTCAATCCGGCGCTTGCCGAGGAAGCTGCCGCCATCACGGCCTACGAGACACGCGCTACGGCTTGTCCTTGGACCTATTCGCCAACCGTCGACCTCGTGCGTCAAGCCGCATGGCCCCGCGTATGGGAAAACTTCGGCGAAGACCCCTATCTCAGCGGTGTCATGGGCGCCGCCCAGATCAGAGGCTTCCAGGGCACAGACCCCAACCACCTCGGTAAAGACAAGATCGCCACATCTGTCAAGCACTATATGGGCTACAGTGTGCCTTTCAGCGGTCAGGACCGCACGCCTGCCGTCATCAGTGAGGCCGACCTCCGCGAGAAACACTTCGCCCCCTTCCTCGAATGCCTTAAAAACGGCGCCCTCACCATCATGGTCAATTCGTCGAGCATCAACGGCATACCGACCCATATCAACAAGCGCCTCCTCACCGGCTGGCTCAAGGACGAACTCGGCTGGGACGGCATGATCGTCACCGACTGGGCCGACATCAACAACCTCTGGCAGCGCGAGAAAGTCGCCAAAGACAAGAAAGAGGCTATCGCCATGGCTATCAACGCCGGCATCGACATGGCCATGGAACCCTATCAGTGGGACTACTGCACGCTGCTCAAAGAGCTTGTCAATGAAGGCACTGTACCCATGAGCCGCATCGACGACGCCACCCGCCGTGTGCTGCGCCTCAAATACCGCCTCGGCCTCTTCGACGACCCGATGACCCGCGTGGCCGACTATCCCGACTTCGCATCGGCCAAACATGACGCCGCCGCGCGCCGCGCCGCTGTCGAGTCGATGATTCTGCTCAAAAACGATAACAACACACTGCCGCTCAAAAAAGGCGGCAAGATACTTGTCACCGGCCCCAACGCCAACTCGATGCGCTCGCTCAACGGCGGCTGGAGCGTGACATGGCAGGGCAAGCTCGAACCGGGCGACCTCGCCGGCAAAAACACGATTCTCAAAGCCATGCAGGACCGTTTCGGACGTGACAACATCATCTATACCCCGACCGTAGAATATGATGAAGCCGGCGCTTACTACGACGAGAAGACGCCTGATTTCAGCGCTCTCGGCGCCGCTGCCGCCAAGGCTGACGTCATCGTCCTCTGCATAGGCGAGAACTCCTACTGCGAGACACCCGGCAACACCACAGACCTCAACCTGTCGGCCAACCAGAAAGAACTCGTGCGTCGTGCCGCCGCCACCGGCAAGCCTGTCGTGCTCGTTCTCAACGGCGGACGCGGACGCATCATCTCTGATGTCGAGCCTCTCGCTGCCGCCGTCGTCGACATTCTTCTGCCCGGCAACGAAGGCGGCAACGCTCTCGCCGACCTGCTCTCGGGCGACGAGAATTTCTCGGGCCGTCTCCCCTATACCTACCCGCGACACGTCAACTCGCTCTCTACCTATGATTACAAGGCCTCTCAGAAGGTCGGCACAATGGCAGGCGCCTATGACTACAACGCCGACGTCTCGTGCCAGTGGCCCTTCGGTTACGGCATGAGCTACACGACCTTTGCCTACGGCCCGCTCAAACCGTCGGTGACAGAGTTCCGCAACGGCGACACTCTCTCGTTCTCAATCGACGTCACCAACACCGGCGACCGCGAGGGCAAAGAGACCGTGATGCTCTACTCGAGCGACCTTGTAGCCTCGCAGTGTGTGCCTGACAACCGCCGCCTGCGTGCGTTTGACAAAATAAGCCTCAAGCCCGGCGAGACCAAGACCGTCACCCTGACGATACCGGCCTCTGATCTCGCCTATGTCGGCGCCGACGGCAAGTGGATTCTCGAGAAAGGCGATTTTAAGGTTCAGGTGGGCGACAAAGTCGCAGACATCACCTGCACAGAAACTTATAACTGGACTACACCCAACAGATAAACGACCATGAAATACATAACCTGTCTTGGCGCGGGAGCCGTAATGGCTCTCGGTCTTGCCTCCTGCAACTCAACACCCAAGCTTAACGAGAACAATATCGACGAGGTCGTGGCAGCCATGACCCTCGAAGAAAAGGCCCGTCTGATTGTCGGCACCGGCATGAACGGCATCAACAACGGCGACAGCGCCGTCGTCGGCGAGACCCGGTCGATTGTTCCCGGTGCCGCCGGCACGACTTACCCGATACCCCGTCTCGGCATTCCCGCAGTCGTGCTTGCCGACGGCCCCGCCGGCCTGCGCATCAGCCCGACACGCGACAACGATACTGCCACCTATTACTGCACCCACTTCCCCATCGGTACGATGCTCGCGTCGACGTGGAATCCCGAACTCGTCGAACAGGTCGGTGAGGCCATCGGCGACGAGGTGCTCGAATATGGTGTCGACGTCCTCCTCGCGCCGGCTCTCAACATCCATCGCAATCCGCTCTGCGGCCGCAACTTCGAGTATTACTCCGAAGACCCGCTCGTGAGCGGCAAGATTGCCGCCGCGTATGTACGCGGCGTCCAGAGCAAAGGTGTCGGCACAAGCATCAAGCATTTTGCCGTCAACAATCAGGAGACAAACCGCATGGCCAACGACGCCCAGGTCAGCCTCCGCGCCCTTCGCGAAATCTATCTCAAAGGCTTCGAGACCGCTGTAAAAGAGGGCAAACCCTGGACAGTCATGTCGTCATACAACTACCTCAACGGTGTCTACACATCCGAAAATCCCGAGCTGCTCACCACACTTCTGCGCGACGACTGGGGCTTTGACGGCATGGTGATGACCGACTGGTTCGGCGGCTCTGACGCCGTGGCCCAGATGAAGGCCGGCAACGACATGCTCCAGCCCGGCTACGACGCTCAGTATGAGGCCATCGTCGAAGGTGTCAGAAACGGCTCGCTCGAAGAGTCTGTCGTAGACAAGAACGTCAGACGCATCCTCGAGATGATTGTCCGCACACCGCGTTTCAAAGGCTACAAGTTCTCTAATAATCCCGATCTGGCGGCACACGCCGCACTGACCCGCTCGGCGGCGAGCGAGGGTATGGTTCTGCTCAAAAACGACAGAAAGGCCCTCCCGCTCAAGCCCGAAATCAAAAACGTCGCCCTCTATGGCTGCACCTCTTACGACTTTATCCCCGGTGGTACAGGTTCGGGCAACGTCAACCGCGCCTACACAGTCTCGCTGCTCGACGGTCTTAAAAACGCCGGCATCTCGGCTGACGGCAATCTGCGCGACGCCTACGCCGCCCACGTCAAGTCGTGGCGCGACACGCTGACGACCGACACCGGCAAATTTGCCGCTTTCATGCCTATTGTGCTGCCTCCCGAACGCAATTTTAGCGCCGCCGAGCTCGCCGCTCAGGCTAAGGTCAACGACGCTGCCATCATCACCGTCGGCCGTGGCTCAGGCGAATTCCTCGACCGTGAGTCGTCTAACTTCAACCTCAGCGCCGTCAACAAGGCGATGATCGCCGACGTCAGCCGCGCCTTCCGCGCCGCCGGCAAGCCCGTCATCGTCGTCATGAATGTCGGCAGCGCCGTCGAGACAGCCTCATGGAGCGACAAGGCCGACGCTGTGCTCTGCGCATGGCAGGGCGGTCAGGAGGGCGGCAACAGTGTCACCGACGTCCTCACAGGCAAAGCCAACCCCTCGGGCAAGCTCACGATGACTTTCCCCGTCAGATACGAAGACCACGCGTCGACAGCCAACTTCCCCATCGACATCATCGGTTCTAAAGGTCTGACAATCGGCAACAAGGGCCCGAAATACGACAAGAAACTCGTCGACTTCACTCCTTACGAAGAAGACATATATGTAGGTTACCGTTATTTTGACAGCTTTGACAAAAACGTCGCTTATCCCTTCGGCTACGGCCTGAGCTACACGACATTCGACTATGACAACGCACAGGTGAGCCTCGACGGCGACAAGGTTTCAGTCTCTGTCCGCGTCACCAATACGGGCGATCGCGCCGGCAAGGAAGTCGTACAGCTCTATGCCTCAGACGCCAAGGCAAAAGAACGCAACAAACCCGAGAAAGAGCTCCGCGGATTTGCCAAGACAGCCGAACTCGCTCCGGGTCAGTCTGAGACCGTCAGCATCAGCTTTGACGTCAACGATCTTGCTTCGTTCGACGCCGACAAGTCGGCCTGGCGCCGCGATGCAGGCACTTACAATCTGCTTGTAGGCGCATCGTCGCGTGACATCCGTTCGACCCTTCCGCTCGAAATCAGCGAGAATGAAACGCCCGTGCGCGCCATCCTCGCCCCCCGCACTGCCATCAACACCCTCCGCCGCTAACCCGTTCCAATCAGGTCAAATAGAGAGAAAGGCTGCGCCGTAACATTGTTTGCGGCGTGGCCTTGCTGTATTGTAATATGCCTTATTTGCACGTTGTTTCATTTAGCAATCCAATATAACTCTAGGTATTAATATTGACTTCGAGCATTTATTATAAATCTGCAAGTATAATATTCTGTCATTGCGGTTTTTTTATACTTTTGTGTATGGAACCTAATGAAATAATACTTTATCAGCCTAATGAAGCCCTGAAACTTAACGTTCGTGTAGAGGACGAAACTGTTTGGTTGACTCAGTCACAGATAGTCGAATTATTCGATTCGAGCAAGGGAAATATCAGTGAGCATCTAAAACATATTTTTGAAACAGGCGAACTTGCAAAAGAAGCAACTGTTCGGAAATTCCGAACAGTTCGTCAGGAAGGTAATCGCAGTGTGGCAAGAAATATCGATTTTTTCAATTTGGACGTGATAATTTCAGTCGGATATAGGGTTAATACAATCCGGGGTATTCAATTCCGCCAATGGGCCAATAAGGTTCTGAAAGAGTATTTGCTCAGGGGTTATGCAGTAAATCAGCGTTTAATGCAACTCGAAGACCGCATTGACCGACGTTTTTCGGAATATGACAGACATCTTTTACAACTCGATGAAAACATAGATTTCTTTGTCAGGACTTCTTTACCTCCCAAAGAAGGAATATTCTTTGATGGACAGATTTTTGACGCATACGCCTTTGTCGCCGACTTAATCCGAAAGGCTGAGAAACATATTGTCGTCATTGACAGCTATATCGACGACTCAGTGCTTGTGCAGTTGTCAAAGCGGCAGGCCGGAGTGAAGGTAGATATCTATGACGGTAAGATTTCGCATCAGCTACGTCAGGATGTTGCACGGCACAACGCACAGTATCCGGGAGTTACTCTTCATGCTTACAATAAGGCACATGACCGATTCTTGATAATTGACGAAGAGGTCTATCATATAGGGGCGTCGCTCAAAGATCTCGGCAAAAAGCTCTTTGCCTTTTCTAAAATGGATGCAATGACTGGCTCGGAGATGGTGAAAAAGCTTTAAAGTAAGTGATTTTACTCTTAATAGACTGTCTTGACCGAACAATTCAATTCAACTGTAATGCGAAGGATCGTGGTTCAGATAGAAATCTCTCATAGAGGTTAACCATTGCTATAATCACCATTACATTAAGCAACATCATATAGAATTATAGAATCAGTCCTGTCTAATGCCGAATAAAAGGAAAAAATCGATTATAAAAAACCGAGGCTGCGTCGCGTAGGGGATGCAGCCTCGGTTTTTGTTGTTTGTGTGACAGACGGAGTATTATTCTTCGTCTTCTTCGCGCATGTTGTGGAAGACGTTCTGCACGTCTTCGTCTTCCTCGATTTTCTCGAGAAGTTTGTTGACGCTCTCGCGCTGCTCGGGTGTCACGTCCTTGAGGTCGTTGGGGATGCGCTCGAATTCAGAGCTGATGATTTCAAAGCCGTTGTCCTCGAGGTATTTCTGGATGTTGGAATACTCCTCGAACGCACCGTAGAGCACAATCTGTTCGTTGCCGTCCTCGTCTTCGTCGTGTCCGAGTTCGTCCACGCCGTAGTCGATGAGTTCGAGCTCGAGGTCATCGAGTGAAACACCGTCTTTGGGTTTGATCTTGAAGACTGACTTGTGGTCGAAGAGGAATGTCAGCGAGCCCTGTGTGCCGAGCGAGCCGCCGTGTTTGTTGAAGTATGAGCGCACGTTGGCTACGGTGCGGGTATTGTTGTCTGTTGCAGCCTCGACGAAGATGGCGATGCCGAAGGGACCGTATCCTTCGTAGGTGATTTCCTTGTAGTCGCCGGCGTCTTTGTCGGTGGCTTTCTTGATGGCACGTTCGACTGTGTCTTTGGGCATGTTGGCAGCCTTGGCGTTCTGCATCAGAGCGCGCAGACGGGGGTTGGTCGACGGATCGGGACCTCCGGCCTTGGCGGCGATGGTGATTTCTTTGCCGATACGTGTGAATGTGCGGGACATGTTGCCCCAGCGTTTGAGTTTTCTTGCTTTGCGGTATTCAAATGCTCTTCCCATAGAAAGTATTTAGTTTGATGTTATTGTCGTTTTTTTAGCGGAGTTCGGCGCCGAGCTTGTTCTTCAGGTTGGCGATGATCTTGTTCATTATCTGGTCGATGTGCTTGTCCTGTAGGGTCTTCTCGTCGTCCTGGAGTGTCATGCTGATGGCGTATGACTTCTTGCCGGCGGGGAGGTTCTTGCCCTCGTAGACGTCGAAGAGCTCGACGCTGCGCAGGAGCTTGCGCTCGCTGTCGCGCACGATTTTCTCAATGTCAGCGAGGCTGACCGATGTGTCGATAAGCAGCGACAGGTCGCGTTTGACGGGCTGGGTCTTGGGCAGCGGCGCATATTTCACGTCGCAGCCTGCGGCAAGGTTGACAAGGGCGGCCCAGTCGAGCTCGCAGTAGAAGACCGCACGGCTGACATCGGCGCGGGCGGCGATGTCGGGACGGACGATGCCGAGGGCGCCGAGCTGTTTGCCCGAACGGGTGGCTACGCTCAGTGCGGCGGCGAATATATCGTCGTTATACGGCTCGAAGCTCAGGCTGCGGCGGCTCAGGCCAAGACGCGACATGATGGCGTCGACATAAGCGCGCAGGTCATAGAAGGTGGCTTCGGCGGCGGGAGCCGACCATGTGGCGCGGCGTATGTCGCCGGTGAGCCAGAGGGCGAGGCGCTTGCCTTCGCTGTAGGGCGTCAGCGGCGCTTCGGGAGTCGATACGGCTTCGGGGTTGAAGTGATAGACGTTCCCGAACTCATAGAAACGCAGGTCGGCCGAACGGCGGTTGACGTTGTGGGCTATCGATTCGAGGCCGCCGAAGAGCAGGGTCTGGCGCATGACGTTGAGATCCTGGCTCAGCGGATTGAGCAGACGCACACAGTTGTCGGCGCTGTAGGTCGCGAGGTCTTTGTAATAGGCTTCGGCTGTCAGTGAGTTGTTGAGTATCTCGTTGAAGCCCATGGCTGTGAGCTGTTCCGAAATGGTCTTCGTGAGGTCGTCGGCAAAGTCGGTCGCGCTCTTGTATGACAGCGACGATTTGACGGCGCCGGGCATCGGTATGTTGTTGTAGCCGTAGATGCGGAGGACGTCTTCGATGACGTCGCAGTCGCGGCGTACGTCGACGCGGTAGGTCGGCACGGCAAGCTCGAGGGTCTCTCCGCCGTCGCGGCGCTCTTTGATTTCGATTTCGAGCGAGGCGAGGATGCTGTCGACGGTGTCGCCGGCGATATCGTCGCCGGCGAGTGAGTTGAGGCGCTTGTAGCTGAGTTCGACGGGATAAGGCTCGACGGTTTCGGGATAGATGTCGACGATGTCGCCGCAGATTTCTCCGCCGGCGAGCTCTTTGACGAGCAGAGCGGCGAGCTTGAGGGCGTAGACGCAGCCGTTGGGGTCGACGCCGCGCTCGAAGCGGAACGACGAGTCGGTGCTGAGGCCGTGGCGGCGCGCTGTGCGGCGCACGCTCGTGGGATTGAAGCAGGCGCTCTCGAGGAAGACCGAGGTGGTGCCGTCGGTGACGCCGCTGTCAAGACCGCCGAACACGCCGGCGATACACATCGGTTCGCGCTCGTTGCAGATCATCAGGTCGGCGGCGTTGAGCTTGCGCTCGACTCCGTCGAGGGTGGTGAAGGGCGTGCCGTCGGGGCAGGTCTTCACGATAATTCTGCCTCCCGCGATTTTATCGAGGTCAAAGCAGTGGAGCGGCTGGCCGAAGCCGTGAAGTATATAGTTGGTGATGTCGACGACATTGTTGATCGGACGCAGGCCGATGGCCGTCAGGCGTTCTTTGAGCCAGTCGGGACTTTCGGCGACCTTGACGTCTCTGATAGTCAGACCTGAATATCTGATGCAGGCTTTTTTGTCTTCGACTTCGACGGTGACTGCGTCGCGGTCGGGTTTGTCTGATTTCAGCGCCGAGACATCGGGGCGTTTGAGTTCGGCTGCTTTGGCGTGGCAGGCGAGCCAGGCCGAAAGGTCGCGGGCGACGCCGTAGTGCGACGCTGCGTCGATGCGGTTGGGTGTCAGGTCGACTTCAAGCACATAATCGTCCTTGAGCTGATAATATTCGGCGGCGGGGGTGCCCGGAGCGACGTCGTCGGTGATGACGATGATGCCGTCATGTGACGTGCCCACGCCGATTTCGTCCTCGGCGCAGATCATGCCGAACGATTCGACACCGCGGATCTTCGATTTCTTTATCATGAAGGTCTCGTCGCCTTCGCCGTAAAGTGTTGTTCCTACGGTAGCGACGACAACAGTCTGGCCGGCTGCGACATTGGGCGCTCCGCAGACTATCTGCGTGGGCTCGCCGCCGGGAAGACCGAGATCGACGGTGGTGATGTGGAGATGGTCGCTGTTGGGATGCTCCTCGCATGTCAGCACTTTGCCGATGACGATACCGCGGAGGCCGCCGCGTACAGATTCGACTTTTTCAATTCCGCCGGTCTCGAGACCGATTGATGTAAGGGCCGCCGCGAGGTCGTCGGGCGTAAGGTCGAAGTCGAGATACTGCTTCAGCCAGTTGTATGATATATTCATTGTTAGTAATTTATAATTTTGTAGCCGCCGGAGACGCTCCGACGCAATTTAATGCGCAAATTTACAAAAAGCCTACATATTAGACAAAAAATGTTTTAACTTTGTGAGGCCGCGTTCCCGGCGGCATGTTTTGCCTGTGGATAAGATAGTCATCGCTTCTGATTCTTTCAAGGGTTGCCTCTCGTCGCTGGAGGTTGCCGACGCTGTCTCTGACGGCGTCAGAGAGGTTATGCCCGATGCCGAAATCGTCAGGGTTGCGGTCGCCGACGGCGGCGAAGGCACATATGAGGCTCTTGCTACGGCCTTAGATGCCCGTCGTGTCGGGTGTGTGGCGGCCGACCCGCTGATGCGGCCGCGCCATGCCGCTTACGGCGTCACGGCCGACGGCACGACTGCCGTGATGGAAATGGCTGCTGTCTCGGGGCTCACACTGCTTGCGCCCGAGGAACGCAATCCTCTCGAAACAACCACTTATGGTTTCGGACAGATGATTGCCGACGCCCTCGACCGTGGCTGCCGTCGCTTTCTGCTCGGACTCGGAGGAAGCGCCACAAACGACGGCGGCACGGGTGCTCTCGCCGCTCTCGGTTTCAGATTTCTCGACTCGCAGGGTACCTTACTTGGCCACGGCGGCCGTATTCTCGAATCTATTGCCTCGGTTGACAGCAGCGGTGCCGACCCGCGCTTGCGTGACTCAAAATTCAATATCGTCTGCGATGTGACTTCGCCTTTCACAGGTCCTGACGGAGCTGCCAGGGTGTTCGCATGCCAAAAGGGCGCCGACGAAGCGGCGGTCGACCGGCTTGAGCGCGGAATGAAGTCTTTCTCAGCCCTTGTCAGACGCGCTCGCGGTATCGACCTCGACGCTGTTCCCGGCGCGGGAGCGGCCGGCGGTCTCGCGGGCGGGCTCATGGCTTTTATTGGTGCCGAACTGAGACCCGGAGCGTCTGTCATACTCGACGAAATCGGTTTTGACGACATCATCGCCGGTGCCACCCTCATCATTACCGGTGAAGGCAGTCTCGACAGTCAGACCCTTATGGGCAAGACACCCGCCGGTGTTCTTGCCCGCGGACAACGTCAGGGTATACCGGTGATAGCATTGGGCGGACGTGTCAGTGACCGCAGACGCCTTCTTGCCGCCGGTTTTGCGGCCATCGCCGCCGTCACACCCGACGACATGCCACTTGACATAGCCCTTAACCCTGCCATCGCCCGCAACAACATCAGACAAGCGACTGAAGAAATAATTCAGCGCTTAGTAAAAGAACAGAAAATTAAGCCAATGCACAATGTATAATCGTGACAGGCGACACCCTCCCATATCGCCTGTCGCGGCAACAACCTATTGGACTAATTAGCCTGATTTGACCAACGTAATCCTCGAAGCCTCGTAGGCGAGATTGTGGCATAACCCCAGTGCGCGGGAGGCTCGGAGAGCCGACCAAGC
>ERZ836877.4179-NODE-4179-length-15203-cov-3.522247_pt1 | contig 15203 bp, 14 predicted proteins | sample MGYA00519469_ERZ836877 | MGnify/ENA primary metagenome ERZ836877 (study PRJEB31850, sample SAMEA3708809) | human gut metagenome | biome: human gut; feature: human-associated habitat; material: faeces | place: China | collected 2014 ... | reverse complement strand
CAACGCCTGCCCTTTACACCCGAAGAGGCGGCCCTGGCCGCGCCCTGGCGCGACGCCCTGCTGGAAAAGCTGGCCGAAGCGGACGAGGCGTTTTTGGAGCCCTATCTGGAAGGCGTTTACAGCCAGGGGGACATTTTGACGGCTCTGCGCCGCGCCACCTTGGCCAGGACGCTCACGCCGGTGCTCTGCGGTTCGGCCCTGCGCAATATGGGCGTGCAGCCCGTGCTGGACGCCGTGTGCGACTTTTTGCCCTCTCCTCTGGACGTGCCCGCCCCCGTGGGCCGCGACGCAGCCGGACATGAAAGGCCCGTGCCGCCGGATCCGGATGCTCCGGCCGTGGCCCTGGTCTTTAAAGTGCTGCTGGAAAACGGCCGCAAACTGGCCTTTCTGCGCCTCTATGCCGGGCAGATCAAGGAAGGCGAAAGCCTGCGCAACGTCAACCGGGGCAAAGAAGACCGCCTGGGCCGCATTTATCGGCCCCACGCCGAACGGCGCGAACAGATCGCCGCGGCCTTTGCCGGCGAAATCGTGGCCGTGGTGGGGCTGCGTTCGGCCCATACGGGCGAAACGTACACAGGGCGCGGGCTGTGCCTTTCTCTGGAAAGCATCGAAGCCTACGCCCCGGTGCTTACCCGCGCTCTGGAGCCCCGCAACGCCGACGAAGGCAAAATTCTGGATGAGGCCCTGGCCCGCTACAGCGAAGAAGACCCCACCCTGCTGGTGCAGGCTGATGAAGAAAGCGGTGCACGCATGGTTTCCGGCATGGGCGAACTGCACCTGGATGTGCTGCTGGAGCGCATGCGGCGCGAATACGGCATCGGCCCCCGCGCGGGCAACCCGCAGGTAGTGCTGCGCGAAAGCGTGCGGGCCGCAGCCGATGCCGACGTGACCTTTGACCGCGAACTGGGCAAGGAGCGCCATCAAGGCCGGGTGGCCCTGCACGTGGCCCCCCGCCCGCGCGGCGCGGGCAACAGTGTGACGGTGGGCGACTTTCTGCCCGCCAAGGCCGAAGATGCCCGCAAAATTTTGCCCCCGGCCTTGCTGGATGCTGCTCTCGAAGGCGTGCGTGACGCCCTGCAAAGCGGAGAGTTGACCGGCTGCCCTGTGACGGACGTGGCTGTGACCGTGACCGGCGTTACCCGGCAGGAGGGCCTGACCACCGCCCCCGGCTGCCACATGGCTGCGGCGCAGGCCCTGCGCGAGGCCCTCGCGGCGGCCTCGCCTGTAGCGCTGGAACCCCTCATGCGCGTGGAGATCACCACGCCGGAAGATTTTCTGGGCGCTGCCATCAATCTGTTCACGAGTTGCGGCGGTAAGGTGGAGGAACTGGAAGACCACGGCGGGCGCAAACTTCTGCGCGGCACGGCCCCTTTGCGACGGCTTTTCGGCTTTTCCACTGCCCTGCGTTCCGCCACCCAGGGCCGGGCCGGGTTGGTGCTCAGCTTTGCCCGCTTTGACCTGCCCTGAGGCCCCCATGCGCCAACCACATCCTGCAGCGGCCCCCCGCGCCAAAAAAAGTCTTGGGCAACACTTCCTTAAAAATCCAGATATATGCGACCGTATCACCGCCCTGCTGGAGGCGACGGCCCAGGACAACATTCTGGAAATAGGGCCGGGGCCCGGCGCTCTGACCCGATCCCTGGAGGCCCTGCCCCACGCCCGTTTGTTGCTGCTGGAAAAAGACCGTTACTGGGCCGGGGAGCGCCAGCGTGCAGCCCAACTGGGCACCCAGGCCGTGCTTACGGACGCGCTGCGCTTTGCCTGGGCGCGCATCACCCCGGCCTTTCCCTGGAAACTGGCGGGCAACCTGCCTTATAATGTGGCCTCTCCACTGATCTGGGATTGTCTTTCGCAGGCCACGGGCTGCACGCGCGCCGTGTTCATGGTACAGAAAGAAGTAGGGCTGCGCCTGGCCGCCGCCCCCGGCAACGGTCAGTACGGGGCGCTTTCGGTCTGGGTGCAGAGCTACGCTGCCCCGCGCCTGGAATTTACGCTGGGGCCAGGGGCCTTTAATCCACCGCCCAAGGTGGATTCGGCCGTGCTTTCCTTTACGCCGCTGTCCCTGGCCTCACGGCCGGAGCACCCGCAGCTGCTGGCCCGCCTGTTGCGGATATGCTTCCAGCAGCGGCGCAAACAGCTGGGCGGGATTATCCGGCGCAGCGGAGAGCAGTCCCTGGCCCAAGCCCTGCACGAGGCAGAAATCGACCCTGGCTTGCGCCCCGAAGCCCTTGGCGTGGGCCAATGGCAGCGTCTGAGTGCTTTATGGGCCGCACAGCTTGACAAGCAGGCTTAAAAAGTTTTGAGTATGGACATAAATACCCGCGGTGCGCGCCGGGGAGCCGTTGCGGGCCCCGCCCAAGGCGGCATGAATGCGCAATGTGGGAAGTTTTCAGGAGGATATGCTGATGACAAAGGCTGATCTGGTTGAAAAAATCGCCGCTAAGGCCAACCTTACCAAGGCTGCCGCCGAACGCACCCTCAACGCTTTTCTGGCCTCGGTTGAAGACGCTCTTGTCAAAGACGCCAAGCTGACCCTCACGGGTTTCGGCACCTTTGCGGTGGAAACCCGCAAAGCCCGGCAGGGGCGCAATCCCCGTACCGGTGACACCCTGACTATCCCCGCCTGCAAGATTCTGAAGTTCCGTCCCGGGAAAATGCTCAAGGATTCCTTGAACTGATCCCGCGCCGTCGGTTCCTCGGCGGTCGTGTTCCATAGCGGCCAGCCAGGCCTGTGCCGTGTGTCCTGCGCCTCCCACGGGGCTGCAGCCCGGTTGCGGCGTTGCCATCAATCCAGAGTGCTGCCCCCCGCTCCTGCGGCTGACGATTTTTTGTGAAATACGCCTTGCCTTTTGCTTCCGGGCAGGCTATAAGCACCTTTCATATTTTGTGGGCGCTCCATGCGAGGCCCGCCGCCGAAGGGGGTGATTTCTTTGCCCGGAGTTTTTCTTAACGACGACGACTACAACTTCGATATTGCGCTGCGCCGCTTTAAGAAGCAGGTGGAAAAGGCCGGCATTCTTTCTGAAATGAAGAAGCGCCAGCACTACGAAAAGCCCAGCGTCATGCGCAAGAAGAAGAAGGCCGCCGCCCGGAAGCGGCTGATGAAAAAAATGCGCAAGATGAACATGGCCTAGCCTTCTGCGCGGGCCTTTGTGAGTTTGGCCGTGCGGGAGGCTTTCGAGCCTTCCGCACTTTCCGCGTTTTCACACTTTTACCCACCGCCTGCCATGACCACCCTCTTTGCTCAAATCGATCAAGACTATATCCGGGCGTATAAAGCCAAGGACAGCGTTCGCCTGAGCGTGTTGCGCCTGCTGAAAACCGCCGCCAAGAACCGGCTGGTAGAGCTGAAGCGCCCCGGCGGCGCTCTTACGGACGCCGAGATGCTGCAAGTCATCATCAAAGAGGGCAAACAGCGGCAGGATTCCATCGAACAGTACACCAAGGCCCAGCGTCCCGATCTGGCGGAAAAAGAAGCCGCCGAATGGGATATTCTTAAGGAATATCTGCCCCAGCCCTTGAGCGAGGACGAACTGCACGCCTTGGTGGACGTCACCATCGCCAAGGTTGGGGCCGCCTCTCCACGGGACATGGGGCGCGTCATGACGGCCATCATGGCCGAGTACGCGGGCCGTGTGGACGGCAAGATCCTTTCCGCAGCGGTCAAAGCGCGCCTGCGGGGCTGATCCTTGCGTCTTTTGCCGGTCTGACCCTGCGGATCAGCATTGCGGCGCACGTCGGCCGGGCACAGCGGCCTCGTTTGCGCTACGGCCAGGGCTCCCGCCAAAGAGCTCTCAGCGCCATTTTTTTGCGGCGGCCCTCCCTCAAGCGCGTTCCGCCGTTTTTCGCACAGTCGGATACGCGCTTTCACGGGCTTGCGCCCGTGCACCCCGGTCATTCTTTTTCGAGGCAGTCGCATGATCCATGCCCGCACGCTGCAGTCCCTTGAATTTTTTCGTATAACCGAACAACTGGCCACCCACTGCGTTTCCGATGTGGGCCGACAGCGGGCCCTGCAGGTAGCTCCCCTGCCCACGGCAGAAGAGGTTACCTTGGCCGCGCGCCTGTATGAGGAAGCTGCGGTCTGGGCGGCTACGCCTTTGCCGGGCGGCGCCGTTTTCAGCTTTGGCGCGTTTCCCGACGTAAGCGGTCTGCTGCACGGCGTGGCTGCAGCTCACGCCCATCAGCCCGATGTGGACGCCTTCTGGGCCCTGCGCCAGATGCTGCGCCTGGCGCGTGACGCCCACGCCGCCATTGTCACGCCTGAAGCCCAGGAGCGCTGGCCCCATTTGCTGGCCCTGGCCCAAACCGCGCCCCTGCCCGTGCAGCTTACTGCCGCCTTGCTGCGCTGCGTTTCAGACGATGGCCTGCTGCGCGACGAAAGTTCGCCGGAGCTCTACCGTCTGCGCACGGAGTTGCGCCGCCTGCACCAGAACTGCATGCGCAGGGTCAAGGATTACGCCCTGCAGTACAACATGCTGGCCTATCTGCAGGACGAGTTCATGACCCTTTCTTCAGACCGCTATGTGCTGCCCCTCAAGGCCAACTTCAAGGGCCGCATGCAGGGCATCATCCACGACTGGTCCCAGACGGGGGAAACCTGCTATTTCGAGCCCATGTTCCTGGTGGAAATCAACAACCGTCTGCAGGAACTCAAGCGCGAAGAACGCGAAGAAGAACGCAAGGTGCTGACCTATCTGCGCGACCTGCTGACGGCCGAGCTGCCGGGCGCGCGCGCCGCCCAGGATCTGCTGGCCCAGCTGGATCTGCTGCAGGCCAAGCGTTTGCTGGCGCAGCGCCTTGAGGCCCGCAGCCTGCCCCTGGTTCCGGTGGAGGAAGGCATTCAGCTGCTGGAAGCCCGCCATCCTCTGCTGGCCCTGCGCCAGGCCGAAGTGAGGCAAAGCGGAGGAAAGGGGGGCGGCGGCAAGATCGGCGAGGCCGTACGGCCGTTGGATATTGTGCTGCGCCCGGGCGAGCGCGCCTTGGTCATCACTGGCGGCAACGCGGGCGGCAAGACCGTATGCCTCAAGACCCTGGGGCTTATTGCGGCCATGGCCCTGAGCGGTCTGCCCGTGCCTGTGGGCAAAGGCTCGCAACTGCCCTGGTTCAGCCGGGTAGACGCCTTTATCGGCGACGAACAAAGCCTTGCGGACAATGTTTCCACCTTCACGGCGCAGATTGAGCATCTGGCCAAAGCCTGGAAGCATCTGGACGCCAGTGGTCTGGTGCTGCTGGACGAATTCGGCGCGGGCACGGACCCGGCCCAGGGCGCGGCTCTGGCCCAGGCGGTACTTGACGAATTGCTGGACAAACATACCTTTGTTCTGGCAGCTACGCATTTTCCCGCGCTCAAAAGCTACGCCCTGACCCGCGAAGGGGCTAGGGCCGCGTCCATGCTGTTTGACCCGCAGAGCAAAAAGCCTTTGTTCAAGCTGGCCTACGACCAGGTGGGGGCCAGTCAGGCCTTGGATGTGGCGCGCGAACACGGCCTGGCGGACAGCATCATTCGCCGGGCTGAGCATTATTTGCTGCAGGACGGCCAGGACGCTACGGCCCTGCTGACCCGGCTCAACGCTCTGGCGGCAGAGCGCGAAGGCGAAATCGTTGCCCTGCGCGCCGAGCAGGAAAAAATCCGTGCGCGGGCCCGGCAGGACCACGAACGTCAGGAGCGGGAACGTGCCGTCCTGCACGACGCGGTGCGGGCCAAGGCCGGTGAGCTCATGCGCGCCTGGAAGGAAGGCCGTGCTACCCACAAGCAGGCTCTGAAGGAAATGTCCCGCCTGCGCGCCGAACTGGCCCGTCCCGCCGTGGAGGAACCCTCGGTGCTGCCCGTGCCACAGGCGTTCACGCCGGGGCAGCAGGTGCTGCACGCCGTGTTCAACAAGCGTGGTGTGGTTACCGATGTGGACACGCGCCGCCAGCGGGTACGCCTGGACCTCAACGGGGTGAGCCTGTGGGCCGCCATGAAGGATGTGCGTCTGCCCGGCACGGCCCCGGCCCCCGCCCTGGACAGGCCCGCCGCAAACGTCAGCCGCACGCCGGTTTCCGGCGGTGAGCCCGCCTCCCTGAGCCTGGACGTGCGCGGGCAGCGGGCCGATGCGGCCCTGGCCGAGCTGGAGCGTTTTCTGGACAAGGCCCTGCTGGCGGGCTTTGCCGAGGTGGAAGTGGTGCACGGACGCGGCACGGGAGCATTGCGCCGTCAGGTGCACGAATTTTTGCGTGCGTTCCCGGCTGTGGCCGGGTTTGCCGTTGCGCCCGAAGACCGCGGAGGCGACGGCATGACCATTGTCCAACTGCGGTAATTCGCTGGTGAAGGCGGTGTGCCCGCCCTCGCAGTCGTCAGCGCGGGTTCAGGGCGCAACCGCGCCCGAACCCGCCGTCCCCAGGCCTCTCGATCACAGGCTGTTCAAACAACCCAGGTGGAACGTCGCCGTCATGCAAAGCAAAGACGCCATCCGCGTCATCAAAGAGCGCCTTAATATCGTGGACGTGGTGCGCCGCTATGTGGAGCTGAAGCGCAACGGTCCGCGCTGGATGGCCCCCTGCCCTTTTCATCAGGAAACCAAGCCTTCGTTTTCCGTCAACGAGGACCAGGGCCTGTTCTACTGTTTTGGCTGCCACGCTTCGGGCGACGTTTTCGATTTTTACGGCCGTATTAACGGACTGGACTTTAAAGAAACTTTTGAACAATTGGCGGCCGAGGTGGGCATTGCCCTGGAGCGCGGCCCGGCCGACCCGAAACGCCAGGGCGAAGAACGCCGCCGCCGTTCGGTGCGGCAGCAGATGCTGCGCATGTACGAGCTGGCGGCGGCGCATTTTGCCGCCGGGCTGCGCGCGCCTACGGCTGCGGACTGCCAGGCCTACGTGGCCCGGCGCGGCCTGAGCGCCGAGATTATGGAGCGTTTTGGCCTGGGCTGGGCCGCGCGCCAGTGGCAATCTCTGGCCGAGGTCCTGCGCCGCGCCGGTTTTGACGACCGCATGGCCGTGGAGGCCGGTCTGCTGGGCAGCTCGGACAGAGGGCGGGCCTACGACCGCTTCCGGGGCAGGCTCATCTTTCCCATCAAAAACCTCTCCAACCAAATCATCGCTTTCGGCGGGCGGATTATTGATGATGCGGACGAGGCCAAATACATCAACAGCGCCGACACGCCCCTGTACAAGAAAGGCGAGCACCTCTACGGCCTAGCTCAGGCCCGGCGGGGCATCGTCACCAAGGGCGAAGCCCTGCTCACCGAAGGCTACATGGACGTGCTGACCCTGCACCAGTTCGGCTACGACAATGCCGTGGGCGTCCTGGGCACGGCCCTCACGCCGGAGCAGATCAAGCGTCTTTCGGGTTTTACCTCGCGCATCACCTTGCTGTTTGACGGCGACCGCGCCGGGCGTAAGGCGGCCCTGCGCTCCTGCGAAATGCTCCTTACCAGGGGGCTTTCCTGCCAGGTGGTGCTGTTGCCCGAAAGCGAGGACATCGACAGCCTGCTGCGCGGCTCCGGCCCAGAGGCTTTTGAGCAACTGCGTGCCGCAGCCCCGGACGGGCTGCGCTTTTGCGTGGACGTGCTCAAAGCCCTGGCCCCGCGCGAAACCGTGGAGTGGGCCCGCAACTTCCTGCGCCAGGTGACCCTGCCGGAACTGCTCAGCCCCTACGTTTCGCGCCTGGCAGCCCAGCTGCAGCTTTCGGAAGCGGACCTGCGAGAAGGCCTCGCCCCTCCCCGACGCGACGGCGCAGCGCGGGAAGCCGCCGCCTCCGGGCCCAGCCGGCGCAGCATGCGCGACAGAGAAATTCTCATGTACGCCCTGCGCTATCCTCATCGCCTGACGGACCTGGCCGCTCTGGGCGCGGACCTGGCCCTGCAAAGTGCCCTGGGGCGGCAGTTGTGGGATAAAATCGAACGCCACGGGCCGGAGGACTTTGTCTACCAGCTGGACCAGAAGGAAAAACAATTCCTGTACCACTGTTGCGGGCCGGAGGCGGCCCCGCGCGACCAAGGCGACAGGGAGCTTGAAGCCCTGCGCCACTACATGAACGACTACTATGCCAAAGCCCAGCGCTCTTCCCTGACGGCGGCCCTGCAGGCCAATACCGGCACAGGTGACTTTGCGGCCGATTTGGCTTACCTTCGCGCACTTAAGGAAACTTTGGAGAAAGGCCATGAGCAATCTTAAAGATATCCAGCAAATACAGTCTCTTATTACCAAAGGCAAAGGTGCCGGCTTTCTGACTTTTGAAGAGGTCAACAAGGCCTTGCCCGTGGAAATGAACACACCGGAATATTTTGAAGAAATAATCGGCATTTTTGAGCAGCTGGAAATCGCCATCGTGGATACGGAAAAAGACGGCAAAAAAATTTCCGCCGCCGCTGAAAACGACGAAGAAATAGCCGAAGGCTCTCTGGACCTTTCCGAAGATGAGGAATCCGCCGACTATTCCTCGCGCAGCACAGACCCCGTGCGCATGTACCTGCGTGAGATGGGGGCCGTACCCCTGCTGGACCGCGATGGCGAGGTGGTTATCGCCAAAAAAATCGAAATGGGCGAACAGGACGTGCTTTACGCCCTGGTAGAAGTGCCCGTGGCCGTTGAGGAACTCATCAACGTGGGCGAAGACCTGCGCCAAAATCGCATCAAACTCAAGGATGTGGTTAAAACTATTGAAGAAGATGACCCCAGTGAAGACGAGATGAACCAGCGCTCACGGGTCATCCTGCTGTTGGACGAAATCAAACAGACCTACAAAAAAAAGCGCAAGATCTACAAAAAACTGGACAGCTGCGCTTGTATGGACCGCCGCGTGACGGCCATCCAGAAGGAAATCATCGGCTACAAGGAAGAAATTGTCACCCGTCTGCGCGACATCAAGCTGGAAAAAACCCTCATTGACCGCATTATCGAGACGGTGGAAGACTACGTGCGCCAGATGCACAACTGCCAGCGCGACCTTTCAGCCTACATCCTTGCCACAGGCCGCACCCAGGCGGAAATCCAGGCCCTGTTTGACGGCCTGGACAACCGCGAGGTCAACCCCGTGGACGCCGCCCGCGAACTCAAGCTCAGCGTGGACGAGCTCTTTTCCTTCAAGGAAATGATCATTGGCAAAATTGAAATCCTCAAGCGCCTGCAGGAAAAATGCTGCCACAACGTGACAGACCTGGAGGAAGTGCTCTGGCGCATCAAACGCGGCAACAACGCCGCCATGCGCGCCAAGCAGGAGCTTATCCGCTCCAACCTGCGCCTGGTGGTTTCCATCGCCAAAAAATACACTAACCGGGGCCTGCAGTTTCTGGACCTTATCCAGGAGGGCAACATCGGCCTCATGAAGGCCGTGGACAAGTTTGAATACCAGCGCGGGTACAAATTCTCCACCTACGCCACCTGGTGGATCCGCCAGGCCATCACCCGTGCCATAGCGGACCAGGCCCGCACCATCCGCATTCCCGTGCACATGATCGAAACCATCAACAAGCTCATCCGTACCTCCCGCTACTTGGTGCAGGAGCTGGGCCGTGACCCCACGCCGGAAGAAATCGCCGAGCGCATGGAATATCCGGTGGAAAAGGTCAAAAAAGTGCTCAAAATCGCCAAGGAGCCCATTTCGCTGGAAACGCCCATCGGCGACGAAGAAGATTCCAGCCTAGGCGACTTCATTGAGGATAAAAAGGCCGTGGCCCCGGCCGAGGAAGTCATCAATACCAAACTGTCCGAACAGCTGGCCGCCGTGCTGGCCGACCTGACCCCCCGCGAGGAACAGGTGCTGCGCAAACGCTTCGGCATCGCTGAAAAGAGCGACCATACCCTGGAAGAAGTGGGCAAGCTCTTCAACGTGACCCGCGAACGCATTCGCCAGATTGAGGCCAAGGCCCTGCGCAAGCTGCGCCACCCGGTGCGCAGCCAGCCCCTGCGCTCCTATTATGAGAACTGAGGCCAAAGGAGCGCCCGCCGTGCCGTGCCTTTGCCCGCGCCGCGCCATCCTCTGCGACACAAATCCGCGTCGCCTTGCGGCCTGGACTGCGCTTCTGCTCTGGGCCTGCGCCCTGGTTCTGGCGGCCCCCTGCATTGCTGCGGACAAGCCCCTGCCAAAGCCGCAGGCCACGGTGGCCCGTTGCTTTGACGGCGATACCCTCAAGCTCACAGACCGGCGCGTGCTGCGCCTGGCGGGCCTGGACGCCCCAGAGCTGTACGCCTCAAAAGGCGGCAAGCCTCAGTACTACGCCAGGGAGGCCCGTGACAGGCTCACGGATCTGGTCCGGGGGCAAACAGTGACCCTGCTGGCGGCCGGCGTGAAGCACAAGGACCCCCACGGCCGCTGGCTGGCCGAAGTGCTGCTGGCCAACGGTCAGTCCCTTAACGAGATCCTGGTGCGCGAAGGGGCGGCCTTTTTTTATCCCCACCGCGACCTGAGCCCACAGCTGCAGGAACGCCTGCACGCTGCGCAGCGGGAGGCCATTGCGCAAAAACGCGGCCTGTGGGCGCGGCTGTTGAGTCTGCCCGTGGCCCAGGCCACCTATCTGGGCAACAAGGAATCCCTGCGCTTCTTCCCCACGGACTGCGCCGCCGTGCAACATATCAAACCGCGTAACCGGGTCTATTTCGGCAACTTGATGGACGCGTTTATGGCGGGGTACGCCCCGGCGCGGGTCTGCCCTTTCTGGCCGCTTGTTCCATGAATGACATTATGAAAAATTCTATTGCTTTCACAACAACGGCCCCCGATCCCGCAGCGCTCCCGCAGCCTGCGACGCTGCCCGCGCCCGATGTGCTGCCCGATATGCTGCCCGATATGCTGGCTGACCAGCAGGCCCTGGTGGTCTTTTCCGGCGGACAGGATTCGGCCACCTGTCTGGCCTGGGCGCTCAGCCGCTTCGGCAGGGTGCAGACCCTGGGCTTTGACTACGGCCAGCGTCATGTCGTGGAGCTTTCCTGTCGACAGGCCTTGCGCGAGGGCCTGTCCGCCCTCAATCCGCAGTGGGCCGCGCGTCTGGGGCCGGACACGCTGCTCCGCCTGGATATCTTTCGCGACCTGGCCAATACGGCCCTCACGTCTGACGCCCCCATTGAGGAGCACGGCCCCGATGGCCTGCCCAACACCTTTGTGCCGGGGCGCAACCTCATCTTTATCCTGCACGCAGCGGCCTGGGCTTACTCCAGAGATATCCGCCACCTGGTGCTGGGCGTCTGCCAGAGCGACTACTCCGGCTATCCCGACTGCAGGGACGACAGCATCAAAGCCATGCAGGTAGCCGTCAATACGGGCATGGACACAGCCTATGTGCTGCACACGCCCCTCATGTGGCGCAGCAAAAAAGACGCCTGGACCCTAGCCGAACAGTTGGGCGGCGAACGGCTGGTGGATCTCATCGTGGAGCGCAGCCACACCTGCTATCTGGGCACGCGCGGCGAGCGTCACCCCTGGGGTTACGGCTGCGGCAGCTGCCCGGCCTGCCGGTTGCGCGCTGCGGGGTATACGAACTATGTGCGCGCCAAGGCCGGCACAGGGCCAGGGGCACAGGAAGGAACACCCGCAGCATGCGCAAAAAACGTCTGAGCGCCGCCCAGGGCACGCAAGCGGCCTGCATTCTTTTTGAACTCAACAGCCGCGCCCCGGCCATTCTGGGCATGGCCCGACAGGCCCTGCTGCCGGAAGAGTATCTGCGGGAACCGGGGGCTGCTCTGTGACGAATGGCGGGCTTTTATCCACGCCGTGGTCACGGCCGGGCTCATGCAGCACGCCCCTAACAGTGTGCTGCTGGCCTACCTGCGCGAAACCGGCAATCTGCTGGCCCTGGACGTGCCCCAGGGCGACGTGCGGTTGGAAGATTTTGTGGACGGACCCTTTGCCCGCTACATGCCCCTGCTGGCGCAAGGCCGGCAGGCCCAGTGCCCGGAGCTGTTCTGCACCAGTCTGGCCGCGGCGCTGACTGCCGCACGGGGTACGGCCCCGGCCCTGGACGACAGGGTGCAGGCCCGGCTGGCCGCCGTCATGGCCCTGGTCATCAGCGCCGTGTGGGACAAGCTGGAGCAGTATGAAATCCTGGCGGAGTAGCCGCAGGAACCGCAGCGACGTCAGAGAAGGGGAGCAGCCCGCTCCCCGCAATCAGTGCGGAACGCTTGCGGCTTTTGCCCCGGCGGCGGCAGCCTCCAGGCTTTCAAGATCGGGCTTGCCCAAAAGCCGAGCCAATACGCGGCAGCGCTCCACAGCCAAGTTGCGGCCCTGCTCCTGGGCCCGGGTCACGTCCTCCAGATAGCAGGCCAGGGTGACCGGCGAAAGCGTTTCCAGCTCGCAGCGCAAATAGCGCGCAAAACCGCCCCCGGCGTCCCGTTGGACCACATGGGGGCAGGCCGTGGCGGCCGCGTCCATAAAGGCGCTCTCGGCTGCGGTAATAACGTCGATGCGCGGATCCGCCTGCAGGGGCGGCAGACGCTCGTCCATCCGGGCATATTTTTCCACCATGAGGTTGCGTCCCGCGTCCGCCGCACGACGTAAATCTGCGGCATAGGCGGCCAGCGTGGCCGTACTCAGCACCGCCAGGGTCGTGCGCCGCATAAGCCGGAAGCCTTCGGGCCGCTGCTGGCAGACGGCCGGCCCGCCTTCGTTGGGCGTACTCAAAAACATGGCCAGCTCCCGTTCCACAATCTCATCCAGCAAGGCCGCATGCGCGGTATCGGGCTCGTGGCCCTCCGGGCCTGCCGCAGCGGGCGCAGCTTCCGTCACGCCCAAGGCTTGGCGGCATACCTCCAGATTATGCCGGTAGCCTTGCGCTTCTGGCCCATCCGCCCGACCCAGACGGCCATAGCAGTCCAGCGCCCGCGCCAGGGTATCGGCAGCTTCGGCCCACTGGCCGTCGCTGGCCAGGGCCACGCCCAGGTTGCCCAGGGAAAAAGCCGTGTCCTCATGGCATTCACCCAGCAGGCGCTGCCGCAGGGCCAGGGCTTGCCGGTGCAGGTCAATGCCTTCCCGTGCGTCGCCATGCTCCTCGCGCAGCCGGGCCAGATTGTTCAGGCAGGTCCCCAGTTCCGGATTGGGAGGGGACTGGACGCTGAAAATATCCCGTGCCCGCGTGAGGCAAGCCTCGGCCCCGGCAAAATCCCGTTGCCGGTAACAGGCTGCGGAAAGGTGCAGCAAGGCCGAAGCCAGCCGGGGCGAACGGGGTCCCTCGGCCGCTTCGCACAGCCGCACGGCCTCTTGTCCCAAAGCTGCGCTTTGCCGCAGGTCGCCTTGCTCCAGCAGCAGATGGGCCAGATTCTGGAGCGCGCCCAGGGCCTCGGGCGAAGCCGCGCCCCGGCTGCGACGCAGCAGGTCCACACTCTCCCGCAGGGCGGCTTCCGCCGCCTGTCCTGCGCCGCCGGCAAACAAGGCGCGCCCCAAGGCCTCCAGCACCCGACCGCGCACGGCTTCGTCGGGTGTAAGGCGCACCAGCAGGGCACGCAGGCGCTCAACGCTTTCTGCCGGGCGTCCTGCGCGCAAGGGGGCAAGGGCCGCGCTCAGAGCTGTAGACCACTCCTTACGCACTGCCGTCTCTTCTGCCATGTTCATGGTTTTTCTCCCCAACCTGCCGTCAGGCCTGTAAAAGATCCATGCGCCGCAGCTCTGCATCCGCCACATGGCGCAGAATGCGCGGCCCGTGCGCCCAGAGCCAGTCGCCCTGTGCGTCGCTGAGCCCTTGCCCCCGCAGCCAGGAGGCCGTCTGGGCGCAAAAATCCTCTACCGGGTTCAGGATGGCCGCCGGGTCCGGACCCCCCAACAGGGGCGTGGCGCTCACCCGGCCGCGGACGCACCCAGCACGGGCAGTGGGGCCGCCAGCCGAGCCGCCCATTTATAAAAGGGCATGTAGCGCCGGTTGCAGAGGTAGACCAGGGAAAGTGCCGCCTCGGCAAATCGGGCCAGGGCCAGCAGGGCCGCCGCGCCGTCGCCCCGCCGCAGGCAACGCGGCAGATTGTACTGCCCGGCCTGGGCCATAACCATACACCGGGCCGTGAGCTTTTTCAGCCGTACGTCTTCGGGATAATAGGCCAGCAGGGCCGCACGCCAAAAGCTGAACAGCCCGGCCTGGTCCTCGAAGACCGCGCCGTTGGTGCAGGCCGCCAATTGATATTCCGGAATGGTCAGCCATTGTAAATTGCCGGTGGGGGGCTGCTCCAGACCGGTAAAAAAAGCATAAAACCGTTCCAACGCCAGGGGCCCCACCCTGCCCTGGCGCGCGTGCGGGGCAAGCCGACTGGCGTAGCCGCCGAACTCTTGGGGCAGCCGGGCCAGGGCCTTTTCCAGCTTCGGCAGGGCCGCCGCCAGTTCGGCCTGCGGCAGCCAGAGGCAGAATCCGGGGCCAAAGTCGTGGTCGCGGGAGAGGGCGTCGTCGCAGCCGAAGCATTCCGAGCCCTCCCCTGCCAATCCCACAGCGGCGCGGGCCATAATTTCGGGAATGTCCGCCATCAGAGATGGACGGCAGGCCGTATAGAAGTCGCGGGCCAGGTCCTGGCCAGATTTCGCAGCGCCGGGCACGACCGCTTCTGATGGAAGCCGCATGTTCATGCGTCCTGCCCCAGCCAGGTCCTCTGCGGCCCCGTGCTGTCGGCATGGGCCAGCGGCGCGCCGCGCCGCGCCGCCCGCACCAACACCTCCGTCACGAACAGGGCGTCGTTGTTGGTGGTCCAGTAGTCCGTAACGTAGCGCTCGCAGCAGCCAGAATCGAGCACATAGTTGTTGGCCTTGGCCCAGCGGGCGATTTTTCCGTAGGTTTCGCTTATGCTGTCGTGCGCGCCGATGTGGTAACAACTGAGCACGAGAAAGCCGCCCCAGGTGGTGGTCAGCGCGTCTTCGCAGGGAAAAACCGTCCGCTGCAAAATTTTTACCGGCTGCTCCTGGTGCTGCCTGCGGCGCTCCATGGAGGAAAACAGAATCATGACCGGGCCGGTGATATTGTTCTTTATAGATTCAACATAATTGGTGAAATCAATGTTGATGATGGAAGACTTGATGTCCTCACGGTAGTTCTGGTCGTGAAAGAGCACACTTTCGGGCTGCAGATATTTGACGGACACGGTCTGGATGTCGTTTTCCAGCACCATTTCCGCTTCGTGCAGCAGTTCCAGCCAGTCGTGCACCGAAGTGAGCCGCAGGTGCAGGATGCGCTCCTCATGGTGCAAGGCCTGTATTTTTGGTTCTTCCGGGTTTTCCGTGGGTAACCCCTGTCAGGAACTGGCCGGGTAGAGGT
>ERZ836877.4177-NODE-4177-length-15210-cov-2.503992_pt1 | contig 15210 bp, 10 predicted proteins | sample MGYA00519469_ERZ836877 | MGnify/ENA primary metagenome ERZ836877 (study PRJEB31850, sample SAMEA3708809) | human gut metagenome | biome: human gut; feature: human-associated habitat; material: faeces | place: China | collected 2014 ... | reverse complement strand
ATACTGAACGGTAGGTTTGATTCGTAAATTTTATATATAAAACGAAAGGATGCCCGTAATAGAGCATCCTTTTATCATTCCTTCAAATCTTCCCGCATTTGCAGCAAAGTATCCATTAATAACGGAATATTCTCCTTTACTGTATTAAAAATAACATCTGCATCCACTTCAAAATAGTGATGTACAATTATATCACGCATTCCCATCACTTCACGCCATGGTATTTGTGGGTAATAAATGAGCAAATTGCCTGCTGTTAATTTATCCAGATTCTTTATACTTTCACCAGTAGCAATCAATTTCATACAAACTCCATCCAGTAATAAAGTTCCTGTAGCAGAATCCAGAAAATCATTAGTACAATGAATATTTTCAGTTCGTTGCTGAATGACTTCCAGAGATTCTATCACTTTGTCAAGCAAATGCAAAACTTTTACATCATACATAAATAGCTTCCTCTTGAATGGTTTGCTTTAATACCTCATCCATTTTTTCACGCACACGAACCAAATCTACCGGACGTCCCAATAAAGCTTCTAATTCATATTTGATACGAACTAATGTAAACAACGTAGGCGCCTCTCCTTCATAGCAAATATCAATGTCACTATTTTCAGTCTGTTCACCCCTGGCAACACTCCCAAATATCCCCATGCGTTTAATGTGATAAACAGAAGCATGGGTTTGCATGTAGACTGCCAGTAGTTGTATATATTCATTGATAGATTTCATAAAATATCATCTGGTTCATATTCACAAATATAAGAATTATCTGACAGTTAGACAATATGTTTATTCAGCCTGTTTTTCTTTTTTATAAAACTACAAAATCGTCTACTCTGTCAATTCGGGAAATTTATATACTGAACGGTAGGTTTGATTCGTAAATTTTATATATAAAACGAAAGGATGCCCTGCAAAGAGCATCCTTTTTATTGTTCTAATCAATTATATAGAGCTATTAGCTTCTTCACTATATGATAAAAGAACTTTTCTGACTTTGTAATGATCCAGGCCGGCTCAGGGTGACAAAGTAAACCGGCCGGAAAGGCAAACGATCTTACAGAAAAACTTACATGAATACATTCTTACCTTTTCGAGACAATTTGGTAGAAAATATAACCGAACTTCGTCATTGCATCAAAAACAAGCAACTACCCTTTCCATGCATTTATAGATTCCAGCAAATTTTTATATCCATTCTTTGCTCTGTCATCCGCAGTATCCACACATTGCCGGACGTATGTCACCATCTGCTTTTTCACCTCATCCGGTGCATTTACAGCAAAATATCGCAATAACACATCCAGATTCAAACGTAATTTTGCATCAGGTAAACGAACCACCTCCTCGGTATAACACTTCATCAAAGCTTTCCAGTTCCGGTCCAGATAACAGGTAGTCAGCCGATCCAGATAAACCAAAGAATAATCAGCCCTGAAACCGGTATTTCTCACGGATTCGCAAACTTTCATAAAATCTTTCTCCTGCATTCTACCCGCCAGATAATCTATATAAAGGGGGAAAATCAGCCGTTCCGTTTTATTTTCCAATCCCTGAGTGTCAATGTTCACAAAATCTTTCCAATTATCCAAAATAAATCGGAAAACAGGATGCTCAACCCGATCGGCAAAATGCTCAGATAATTTCCAGACTTCCGGATACAGTTCTTTTTTCCCTTTCACCTCCCTCAAATAACTTTCGACATCAGTATTAAATGTATTCAGTTCCCCCGCCTCAGAAAGAATGATTATATAATCTGCCTGTTTTTTCAATGGACACGCACTCAAGCTTCCGTATTGTTTCATATCTGTATAAGAGACCTCAGGATCAAGGGCATAACGGGCGATCCGAACAAAACGTCCTAACTCCGTTCCGCCCTGTAAACGATACTTGATCCGTCCGTCCGGATATAAAACCAACAGAGTCGGATAAGCCCGAATACCGTATTTCACCGCGATTTCCGGTCCTTCCCCTTTTTCCATGTCAATTTTTACATTCACACACATACCGTTAAAAATATCTCCTACTTCTTTACGGACAAAAACTTGTTTGCTCATTACCTTACACGGTCCACACCAAGAGGTATAGCAATCCAAAAAAACATATTTATCTTCGGCCTTCGCCTTATCCAATGCTTCCGCCAAAGTCAGGTCTTCAAAAACGATTCCTCCTTCCAATCCGGCTTCTAACATCAAACTTTTATATTCAACCGCCATATTTTTATCCAATACCGCTATTCTGGAGTTCATATAAGCGACTATTTTGTCCCGGGCTTCTTTCCCGGTATTTACCAATTGAGGCAAAGACATATCGATCCCCCGGGCAACACGAACATCCATCCGGGGAACTTTCATCGCGACCACATCCATCATTTTCAAGATATCCCCTTTTAAACGCATGGCAGCGATATCACACAAGGCATAAATATCATGTTGTTCGTCTACCTCTGCTTTTCCGAGTGTTCTTCTAATATCCGCCACCTCTTTTTCCGACAAGCGGTCTTGTCCGATTGCCGTATAATACAACGGCATCATATAAACAGCAGCAATACTGTTATCCACTTTCTCTACTCCCACTGTCCGGACAAAATCTGCTTTATGGGTGATCAGGTATTCCAAAGCCACCGAATCTTTCCTCCTAAGCCGGTCTGAAAAAACAGGCCAGTTTACTGCTTCAGACCACTCTTCAGGCTTCAGCATACTGAAATATTCACCTGCCACTTTTTTATACTTTTCTTCTTCATTCGCCACTTTCAAAACGGCTGCATATTTCCGTAAGAATTCCTTGTCACGCAATTGACCGGCATACAGTTTATTCATCCCGGCCAATGAAGTTGAAGGCGAAAGAGCACAAGCCACCTGTTTCTGAAATTCAGGTAATTCCGATCCTCCGACAATCCGATGTACCAAATTACCCTCTGCATCCAATACAACATAATGGGCCATAAATTTAATGTTATATTTCGACTTGAACTTCTCTCCTTCTTCTGTATTGAGATCTATAAAAAAATTAATAAAATGTCCGTCCATCCATCGGGCAAATTCCTGATTACTGAAAACTTTTTTGTTCATCCCATGGCAAGGAATCGCCCAGTCTTCAAAACAATTGCAAAATATCAGTTTATTCTCTTTTTTAGCCAAATGAAGTGCCTCATCCAAAGAATAAACATATTTCATTTTCACATCAGCGGCAACAGCATCCCCATACATACTCTGAGCCTGAACTATCCCCTGAAAAATCCACAAACAACAAACCGATACAATAAAAAACTTCAACTTCATATTCATCTTTCAATCTTTATTTTTAACACATCTTACACTATATAACACCGGACGGGTCGAGCTATGATCTACGACTGCAGACATTCTCATAATCTGATCCGTATAAATCGCAATATTCCTCGTCATTCCCAAGCTGATCGTATCTGTTTTGACCAGATCCGAACACCAGAAGTAGGCATTCTGCCCCAAATTGATATAATTATCCCGTTGTGAGTTGACCAAGCTCCGTGCTCCTCCGTAACGAACATCAAAACCGATCCCTTCTTCCCCCTCTTTCAACAAGACAGCCTGTCTTTCTCCCCGCCACACATCCTGTTTTTCTACTTCTTCTGCAGTCATTCCCAAAGCCTTTTCCAAATTTTTCCAATCTGCATCGCTGGGCAATCGCCATCCTTCAGGAATCGCAGCCAAAGCAGCATCATAAGTATACAACAAACCGTACGTTTCCGAATAATGGCCATTGGCAGCCTCTGCCTCTTCAAAATGTTCCAGTCCTTCCTCCAATGCGGTATTATACAGCTCCTGACAGGCTACCTCATACATCCGGTCATATGCTAAATCTTTACATTCAACAGCAACCTCATAACTTCCTGCAGCCTTATTCTTGATCTGTAATAAATAACTGGGTACCGGTAAAGTTTTCTTTATTCCCTCTATCACACTCCAATCTGCATCGGAAATTTTTCCCTCCTCGTATGCCTTATTCAACTCTTCCAAGAAAATTTCCCTGTACTCATCACCTGCCGTATTCACTTTTACAGTCGAATAATCGATACTATCCAATAACGTTTCATTATAAGTAAAACATCCTTCCCGCCCTCCTAAAGGCAGTCTTTTAGCCAGATTATCGGCCATCCAGATCAAATCACCGACCTCAATACACCGATATACCTTCCCGTCCGAATCTACAAAATCAGCCACTTTTTTCACTTCCGGAATTTCATATCCGGCCGCAACTTCTTCCTCTTGACAACCCCAAAATACCGGCATAAAAACCATTAAAACCAATCCTATTTTTTTCATATCCGTTCATTCTATTTCAGTTTGACACCCATTTCATTTTCAATCAGATCCCGTAACAATTCATATTTTTTCATCACTAAAGGATAAGTAGCATAATACTTTTCAAACCATTCTTCTGCATGATCGCTTAGGATCCGTTCAACATAACAGTCTAAATCATCCGATGCCGTGGGAGCCACTGTACTAGCCAATCTTCCATAGCCATAAACAAATCCCCAGTTACCGACAATTTCACAATAAGCCGCCCGCTTTTCATTGATTGCCTGAATAGCCTCTTCATGAGATTTTCCCGACATATATAAAGGGATATACTGTTGATAAAACCAGGTACCCCCATTTGAAAAAGGGTCATCTTCATTCACTTCCTCTATAATACAATCCGAATAATAAGGTAAAGCACTCGGCCAATTCCTATTGTAATACTTATCGGAAACCAATTGAAACCGGGTAAGTACACTCGTATAATTCTGTATTTTTTCCCCAACCAATCCTTTACAGGTTTCATTGATCAACTCTTCCGATTCTTCAGCCGTTAAATCCGCAACCTCTCCCCAGGCAATCATTCTGAAGTTATGTATTTCCGTTTTTCTTTGCCATCCTACCGAAGCATCTTCCAATACCAGCAATGAGTCCGTCAGCAACATAGATAAAGGGCGTAACGACTGGGCACAATTTTCGACAAAATTCCTGACAAACCTCAATGAATTCATTTTCCTCCCTTCATCCGTAATGAAATAATAATCGATCTCTCTATTTTCAGAAGCATTGCTCGAAAACTCCCAATTCAAATCCAACAATTCATAACGATATACCGGATTACCATAAATATCGTTCTTCAAAAAATATTTCCCGACCGTATCCGTAAAATATACTGAAACATTGTAGTTTTTATATAACTCGTACCGGAGATGCTGTACAGAATCCTCCGGGGAATCCGTGATCTCATACAGATTGACATAATCAATCTTACTTTCCAAGGCGTCTTCTTTCTGACAGCCCAACAGCAATAAACAGCCGACAATATAAAATATAGTTCTCATCCCTGTTACAATTTTCAGTTATTATCATTTTCATTCAAAGGTTCCCGACTATCTTTCATTATTTTCCATCGGAATACGATCGAAATCGATAGTTGTCTCCGGAATCAGGAAAGTCCACACATTCGTTTCATTTTCTTTCAAAACAAAGACTCTTGTCCCCGTATATCCCCCATCATCATTATAAGTATGAAAAGGATGAACTATCTGTTTCCGGAAAGGCAACTGTGAACAGACCGAGTACCGTCTCAGATCGAACCAGCGGTGACCTTCAAAACAAAGTTCTTTCCGGCGCTCCTCGCGAACCTGTCCGATCAATTCGTCTCCGGTATAATTCTGATCGGCATATCCTCCGATCCGCATCCGGCGCAAAGCATTTAAATAGGTATTGGCCCCGGCATCTCCCAACATAGCACAAGCTTCTGCCATATTCAGATATCCTTCAGCAACCCTCAACATCAAAACATCCGAAACCCGGTGGCTGACATCACTGTCCATCGGAAATTTATTTACCAAAGCAATACTATCCGACGATACTCTTTGAAAAAAACTGATCCGATAATCATTTGCCGCATCATACAAACGGTACAAATCGGAAGATACACAAAAATCCGGGGCTTCCGCTGTCAATACATTCTGGAGATGTTGAGAACTCTGGGAAAACAACACTTCACTGTTATCCTCTGTTATAAAAGGCGAAGTCAAAAAATCACCCATCGGCTCCAGGGTTACATCCATTTTCAAAAAATTCTCCGCCGCCATCCGGGCATTTTCCCAATCCTGCATATACAGATAAACACGGCTCAATAACAATTGGGCAGCTTCTTTATTTGCCCTGTAAATTTTCCGGTATGAAACCACTTCCCCTCTTTCGAAACAACGTACGGACTCTTGCAAATCTTCGATAATCCGGGCATATACCCGGTCCAAAGTAGTACGGGTAAATTGGGTATCCTTTTCCTTGTCATGCTCTACGTAAGGGGTCAATTTCAAAGGAACTGCCAAAGTAGTCGCAGCTGTCTCAGGAGCATAGGGAGCAGCATACAAATTGGCCAGAATAAAGAAAAACTGGGCACGCAAGAAATAGGTTTCTCCCATGATCCGGTTTTTTTTCAGTTCATCCCTTTCATTATCCGGCGTAATTTCATCCAACTCATCCAAAATCACATTGGTATAATTGATGCGTGCATACAAATCGTTCCACGTTGTATTATCTGTAAATCCTTGGCTACCATCAGGTTTTTCGGTCACATCCTGTTGCCAGGTATAATAACCATAGGTCATTGCATGCAGGTCATAATATTTATTTCTAGCTGTCCAGGAACCGTCCCCGGAAGCCTGTTCACTCCTCACGCTACTAATATCGTCATCCATAATATTGAACCACGAACAACTCTCCCGGTTAATCAGAGTTGTTGTCGTCGCATTACTCGGAACATACACACTTCCCAACAACACTTCGTCAAAATCCGCCACTGTTTTTGCCCTCACCATATCCTGCGAATACTCCGACAAAAAATTGCTGCATCCGCAAAGAAAAAATACTATGATCACATATATATTTTTCATATTCTCTCTATTTTAAAATGATACATTCAAACCAATCGTATAACTCGGCCGGATAGAAAGTCCGGCATCGGCAAACCCGGCCTGCGAAGGATCCTGTCCTCTCAACTCCTTCGCAGAAATTGTAAAACAATTATGCGTATTGAAACTAATCGACAACTGTGTAAAGGGTGTTTTTCTCAACAACCGGTCATTCAACCGATAAGAAAACGAAAGTGATTGCAGTTTCAGATAGTTCCCACTGACTACTCTCAAATCGGAATCGTCATACATTTGCCACACATTATTAGCAAATGCAGGTACTCCGCTATTGGGACCGACAGCCCGTTGAGGTGCTGAATAATGCAACCGGTAATGTTCGTAATCCGGAGAAGAAGGACTGATAATCAAAGGATAAACCGTATATTTTTCATCCCCGGGCACTTGCCAACGGTCCAGAAACTCTTCCCGGACATTTGCCGCAGCAGAAATCCCGTTTATAATCGGACCGTACATTTCAAACAAACGTACTTTCGATCCCAGGCTATATGAAAAATTCAAAGAAAGACTCCAATTTTTGTAAGTAAACGTATTGTTCAAATCGCCGGAAAATTTCGGATCCCGGGTTCCGCTGTTAACAAGAATCATAGGGACCACCTCATCCAAAGTTTTCCCTTGTAACAAATGCCAGCGATCTTCCCAGTCGTCAAACATCGGAGCCCCGTTTTGAGGGTTCAGGCCCAGGAATTTATACGAATAAAATGTACTGATCGGCTGCCCGCTGACAACGGCTGTCCCGTTCAAATAATCATTAAGATTATAATTCCTGGCATCATCCGTCTGTACTTTATTCAAATTGACCGAATAATAAGTCGACATATACCAGCGGAAATTTTTCGTTTTAACAGGATAACCGTTCAGAGAAATTGAAAATCCCTTATTAAGCATATCCCCGTTATTCATAATATAGGAAGTGATCCCATTGATAGGGGAAACATCAACGTTAGTAAACAAATCCGTTGTTTTTTTATAATAAAAATCCCCTCCGATATTCAGCCGGCCATCAAAAAACCCTAAGTCCCAACCGATATTGGTCTGAGCGGTTTGTTCCCATTTCATGTTCGGATTCGGTAAATTCGCCACTGTCGATATATTCTCTCCGTCATAAATCGGCTGCATCGTCCCTTGCCTGATCAATAAATTCGGAGTTTGTCCATCTACCATATTCCCCTGATGTCCGTATGATAAACGTAACCGGGCTTCTGTCAGCCACTTGGCATTCTTCCCGAGAATATTTTTCAAATTGGCCATTCCCGAGACAGACCAAATCGGTAACAACCTCTCATTGCTCCGACTACCGAATTTATTAGAAGCATCAAAACGACCGTTAACATTCAAGGTAAACAATTCTTTATAGGAATAAGACAATGTCAGATAACCACTGATCTTGTTCGTAAGTCCGTTTGTCAATTTTTCATATCCTTCGGCAAGCCATTTTTGATACCCTGGATATTTTTCCAATTCATCCCCTAAACCGATAAACTGTAAACCTCTATCTTTTAAGAAACCCCGGCGTTCTATACTGCTACTGGTATTCTTGGCCGTATTAATCTCATATCCGAATGCGGAAGAAATCAAATGATATTGGTTTGCATCGACATAAGCACTGAAATTATTCTGAAAACGTAAAGTAGCACTTTCAGAAGTACTGTTTGTCGTTTTCAATATACCTCCATAAGGTAGCACACAATTTTCATCATTCTCTATCGGCTCATCTTCGTATTCACCGTTCTTCAGGCGTGCGACATAATTGGTTTTTTCTCCCCACCAGGTATTTTGTTCTGTCGTACTACGGCTATACGAACCTGTCACCTGAATATTCCAGCGCGGTTTCAGGTCATAACGCAAAACCATGGTTGTCATCAACGTATTACCGTCATACGTATTCGAACTGTTTTCAATTTCATTTAAGATATTGTACCGGAATTTATTAGAAGTACCCACGGCATAAGCATCCTGTGTCAAATGATAATAATAACTACCGTCTTCATCATAAGCAGGCAAAGCTCTTGTTGTGTTATAAGCATAATTGATTGCAGAAATTTCAGACGGGACATGATTCTTTTTTTGAATATTGCCATTCACATTCAGATTTACCCTGAATTTCTTTGTAATATTGGCATCCACCTTCATCATCATCGTATACCGGTCTACATAACTGCTATTGGAAACCCCATCATCCTTATTATATCCCAAAGAAGCATAATAGCGTAACTGTTCGGATCCACCCGAAACGCTCAAAGTATGCTTATGGGAATAAGCATCATGAGTCAGTAGTTTAAACCAGTCTGTGTTTACTGTCTCAAAACGTCTTACCTGTTTCATGAATTCATCATAATCGATCAAACCGTTTTGCCAATCATACCAGGCCCCTTCATATCCGACCATTTCCATGTTATTCGGAAATTTATAATGCAGATTGATCAGATCCCGGCTAAACTGTACCCGTTCCTGGGAGTTCATTACTCTGATATTTCTATCCGTATAACGGGGACGGCGTGTAAATTGTGAAGAATGGTTATAACTGATCCTCATTTTTCCGATCTGTCCACGCTTGGTGGTAACCACAATTACTCCGTTAGCGGCTTGTGTTCCGTATATGGCAGTAGCAGAGGCGTCTTTCAAAACATCGATCCGCTCAATATCCTGGGGATTAATTCCGGCTATCGCATTTCCGATAACATTTATATAATCCGGATCATTCAATACTTCGGGTTCGATATCGACAGGATCTGTCAATACAATACCATCCAATACCCACAGCGGTTCACGATTACCTAAAATCGTGGAAGTACCCCTCACACGAATCTTCGGAGTCGCGCCCACCTCTCCGGAATTGCTCATCAACACCAAATCCGGAATACGTCCTTCCAAAGCCTGATCTATACTCGACATCCCTGGGACCAGAATATCCTCAGCCCGCACTGAAGTCACCGAACTGGTCAAATGCCGGCGGTCGATTGTCCCATAGCCGGTTTCTACAACATTGACAGCCTCCAATTCATAAATATCCTCTTCCATAACAATCTGAAAAAAATTCTCTCCTTTATAAGGTACAGTCTGTGACTTCATACCGATAAAGGTAAAAAACAAAGAGAATTTTCCGGACGCAGGTTTGGCAATCTCAAATTTACCATTCGCATTCGTCGTGACACCGACCGTCGTCCCATCGATCATTACCGTGACACCCGGTAATGGTACTCCTTGAGTGTCCTTCACTACCCCCTCAATTTTTTCAACCTTTTGCGGCAACGTTTGTTCTCGAGCTTCTTTAATAAGGATCAGATTTCCATCTACCTCATAAGTAAACCCCGTTTCTGACAAACAATAATCTAAAATAGAGTTGACAGAAAGTTCCACTGCATTGATATTTTTAACCCGAATCTGCCCAATGGCATCGGATTCATAAAGGAAACGGTAATTACTTTGTTTTTCCATCAATTGAAAAAGTTCTTTCAAACTTGCTTCTTTCAATTGCAAAGTCAAAGACTGATTCTCAACATTGGCCCAAATATCCCGTGTATTGAGCAATAAAAAACAGAGACAATAAATCATGCATCTGTAAAAGTACAACCTCCGTACTTTTTTCAAAAAATCATTTTTACACATCACTTTCATAAGTATTATCCGATAATTAGTAAACAAACAGAATCATTTGCATCTTTTCACTAAAACACAATTCCCATTAATTTCAAACCGAACAACTTCTAACCGTCCTATCTTATCCAAAAGTACCCGAACATCTTCATAACGGTCGATTTTGCCTGTGAAACGAATATTCTTCAAAGTCTCATTTTCATAAAAAACGTCAATATCATACCACCGTCGCAGTTCATTCATAATGTTTTCCAAACGCTCTTCCTCAAAAGCAACTATCCCCTCCCGCCAAGCAATATAGTTAGCGGTATTTACTGTGGTAACGGTCACCTTTTCATTTGAAATTTGAGCCTGTTCTCCAGGATATAAGGTACAGGAATCCCCATGAACAATTAAAGAAATCTGTCCATTCACCAAGGTTGCTACCGTTGTTTCGTTATCTTTGTAAGCTTTTACATTAAATTCTGTCCCCAGAACTTTTATCTCATAAGCATTAAATTCAACAATAAAAGGTATATCTGCCTTAGCTACCTGAAAATAAGCTTCCCCACTCAATTTTACACGTCGTTCCTTTCCGGCAAAAGGAACCAGATACTCCAAATTTGATTCCGCATTCACCCATATTTTCGATCCGTCTTCCAATTCTACCAAAAATTCCCCTCCATGCGGAACTTCCAATACATGCAATTCGGACTTTTGGGTCAAGCTATCCTGTAAAACATTGTAATTCAAAGTTTTATTCCGTCGTTCTATAATCATTCCCTCATGTCGGATTAATTGTCTCTCCTCCTTTTTACAAATCACAAAAGTTTCTTTGTCACCTGTATGCAATACAGCTTCTGTCTCCAAACCGGCAACGGGCCTCTCCTGTTCAGCCTGGCGATTTATATAATACTTACTTATATACAGAGAAGTCCCTAATAACAAAACAATTACAGCGGCTCTCCAATGCCATGCATATATATTCCTTTTTACATTCTTCCGCTTATGAAACAGTTCCGTATAATTCCGTTCCACATCAACAGGCAATTTCTTTTTCTTTTCCCACATTAACTGAAAAGCAGCATAGTATTGTCGGTTTTGCTCCGACAAATCAAGCCACTCTTTCACTAGACGAGCCTCCTCTTCGGTCAGATCATTCCTTAGTAATTTGACCAATAATTCTCTATCCATAGTGTTACATTATCCGTTCATCAATGAGAGGACAACCGTACACCTAAACACAGTGACAAAAATTATTTATTTTTGAAAAATTTCTTAGATCGATTTTCACTTATGAAATACAAGAAAAGTATAACAGAGAGCCCCATACGTCTCCGTAAATATTTATAAGCTCTTTTCACGTAAGTATTTACCGTATTGACAGAGATTCCACACTCATCCGCAACCTCTCTATATTTTTTCCCTTCAACGACACAAGCAATAAAAATCAAACGGGTTTGCTCAGGTAATTCATTTACAACTCTCCATACCTTATCTATCAACCTCTCGTCATATTCAACTTCCGGTAATTCTGCATACAAATAAGCTTCCATCAGCCAGGACTTATGTTTATCTTCTATCTGAAGATGTTTGATCTTATTCAAACAAATATTCTTAACTTGTACAAAAAGATAAGAATTAAAATTACGAATATTGGAAAAATCAGTTTTCTCCCAAAGTTTTAAAAAGCAATCCTGTACAACATTCTCTGCCGCCTCTCTTTCAAGCAAAAAATATTCGGCAAAATGCACCAATTGCCCAAAATATTTTTCAAAAAGGAAACGGAAAACCTCTTTATCTTTTTTTTGCAGACCTTCAATTACTTCCTCCGAGGAATATTCTTTTATAACTTTCACAACCTATCAATTTAAACAGCAAAACAACTTTAATCGTTCGTTTCTTTTGGCGGATTTCTGTCAAAAGAAAAATGGACAAACGATAATTGACAATTGACAATTTTCTGGAAGCTTCTCTTCCATTAGGAAATAAAAAAGGAAAGAAAAATGAGAAATAGAACAAAGAAGATTATCATTGATTATCAGACAAATAAAGAAGAGACCATAGGTCCGAAAATATTTAGACAACTGTCATTTGACAATTGTCAATTAACAAAATACCCGCAGGGTCCATTGACTTTATAAACTTTATGGACTTTATAAATTTTCGACTGATTTAATCGAACATTTTTTCTATCCTTTTCCTTCTTTTAATATCGTGCGCATTCGTTGCCGGAGGTTCAATTGTGTACTATCGACTTTAGCTTTTCGCGAAGGGATAAAAAGATCCTTGTATTTCGCTTTCGTAATACGGAACTTCATCTTATCGAGATTCCCTGAAATATCCACACCGGCCCGGAAAGGCAAAGGTGATTTCAGGATAGAGATATGATATTTAAAAGTCATATCGATATTGTGTTGTCCGCCGACAGCAGCCTTATAACGGTCGATTTCTACCAGAAAAGGGAATATCTCGATCGTCCCATCCTTCACCATTAAATCTACTGAAATACTATCGATCATATTCCGCTTTTTATTCTTAAACATCAGCATTTTCGAAATTTCAGCAAAAGTCTCCCCATCCATCAGCACCAGATCGCGGCCGTCCAGATAAGCCGCAGCCCTTAGAGTCGGCAAATCGATGTTCATGGCAGAATCCAGCCACGAATCTGCAGCAATGTGAAAATCCACCAGTCCCTCGAACGACCTCAGCATAGGGAAAAGCGTATCTAAAGAAGGGATCAGTCCAACCAGACTATCGATCCGAATGTCGTGCATCTGCAAAGCAAAACCGGCATAAGCCTTGGTGGTATCTGTCGCCCGATACAGAGCCGTGGTACTCATATTGGCAGCCGAAGAACGTAATTCCAGATCCGATAGCTGGATGCATTGATTGCGCATAACTACTTCTCCATGAATACTATCCATTTGCAATTTTCCAAACAATACTTTCTTTATATCGGTCTGGAAAGTAAAGTCGATACCAGGAGGAACCACAAACAAGCAATTACTTCCTTCCAAAGCAGTAGTATCACTGACAACAGGAACTTCATCCATATCGTCCAATTCTGTAGAAATCGTATCCCGGAAACCGGCTTTCACCTTCTCCATATAGGCCGTTCCTCTTTCCATCGCCCGCATCAGCTGATTGCAATCTATTCTATCGGAAGTAACCAGCAACTGAGCTTTCAGTTCTTCTTTCTTAAAGAACGACTTAGCCAGATTAGTCACATTTCCGGTAAGCCGCAAATCCGAACGCCCCAGATGCAGCACGGCCGAATCCAGCTGAATTTCATTCCGGTCGAATCTCAATCGGGTACCCGGCATCCGCATACGCACCGGAAAATAAGGCGTATAAGCCCTTAGACCGGTAAAATCGACGTATCCTGTCGGAAGCCAGATCTTCGTATTACGTTTACTCCGGACAGCCTCGACTTGTACCTCTGCCTTGGCAAAATTCAAACGGTTGCCCATAGCTCGCAAGCGCAAACTATCCACCTGCAGTTCTGCATTGATCTGAGGAACTTTTTTATTACGCTTCGAGGGCAACAGCGAAGCTTTAGCATTCGCCTGTTTCAACCCCACCAGCAAAGTATCACGGACGATAAACACCATCCGTCCCAAATGTAGGTTAGCCCCCATGGAAGCCACTACAGAAGTATCTTTCAATGGCGAAGTTCTCAGCGCCAGATAAGTCGTATCCATCAACAAACGTACCTTATTGCGGACATGGATATCCAATCCGGAATAACCGACCACACCGTTCAATAAATCCGTTCCCTGGACAGACTTCGTATTCTTGCGGTTAGCGGCAAAAACCAGTCCTGCCGACTTAACATTCATAACGATACTATCCTTGGGGATAAAAATATTCACATCCTTCATTTGACACCACCCGCCGATTCTCAATTTCCCATAATCAGCATTCCGGACATCTTCGACCAGGACATCCGTTTTTAAAGAAGTATTCAGCGTACCCCGGCAAGTAATTCCATCCGCCAAGGGAAAGATTTTTGTCAATTCTTCAAAATTCACCAAAGCCTTTACTTCAGCTTTCAGGGTAGGTGCTGTCAACAAGCGTTCGGCATCGCCTGCCATATCGATATCGATACCTCCACCTTTCATACAGAAATTCCGCAAATTCACATAAGACTCCTGTTCTTTCTGCAAATCGATCAAAGCAAAAAGATCTACGTTCAGGGTATCGATTTTCGAAGGCATACCGGGATAAGCGATAAAGCCATCTTTGATCCGAAATTCAGAAGTCAGCAAGGGAATATTCTGTTGACCGTAAATACCTTTAATCTCTCCCTGGCACAATACATCTCCCCGCACCTCCACATTTTCAGTCTTATGCAGAATAGTATCGGGCACCAAGTCCAATAGTGTCTTTAATGTCGGAATATGTATTCCATACTTTAAATTCACCAGTAAAGTATGATTTACGGTATCTCCTCTTAAAGTTCCTCCGGCTCCGAAACGGATACCGTTTACATCGACTACGGCTTTCTCCAAAGTGTATAATAAGGAATCCCGGTTGATTTTCATACCGGTTTCTATTCCGAAAGCCAAACGGTTGACCAGCAACTGTCCTTCTTGCCAAAACAATACGTTTTCAGTTGAAAAATCCAGTTTCAGCCGAGAACGGCGTTTACCCAGATAGCCATCTACTCCAAGGTTTATTCC
>ERZ836877.4167-NODE-4167-length-15252-cov-2.928275_pt1 | contig 15252 bp, 10 predicted proteins | sample MGYA00519469_ERZ836877 | MGnify/ENA primary metagenome ERZ836877 (study PRJEB31850, sample SAMEA3708809) | human gut metagenome | biome: human gut; feature: human-associated habitat; material: faeces | place: China | collected 2014 ... | reverse complement strand
GCTTTCCCTGAAAATCCGGAAGTATCTTCCTCAATACCGTGATTTTTCCGGCTTCTGCCAGCTATTGAAGTCCAAGGATCTCACTTATACCAGAATCAGCCGCGTATTGATGCACATTCTGCTTGAGCTGCGTAAGGACGAAGCCTTTCTTAAGGATTCTGACGCTTGTTTACAAATTCCCTATGCAAGACTCCTGGGCTTCCGTAAAAATGCTTCACCACTTTTAAACCGGATCAAAAAAGAAAGTGAAATCCCGCTGATTGCGAAGCCGGCAGATGCTTCTATGCTTTTATCCAAAGATGGATTGTCCCTGTTTAAAGAGGATGTCCGGATTGCCCATACCTACGAGGCTGTTGCTTCCAGCAAAAATCACACGCTATTACATAATGAATACCAGCAGTCCCCGATTGTCTGGTAAAGAAATGGAGGTATTTCATGAAACCATTTATGGATCAGGATTTCTTATTACACAGTGATGTGGCACGGAGGCTTTACCATAAAGCAGCGGAAACGATGCCGATTCTGGATTATCACTGTCATATCAGCCCGAAGGAAATTGCAGAGGATCGTCATTTTGACAACATCACTTCTTTGTGGCTTGGCGGTGATCATTATAAGTGGCGTTTCATGCGCGCCTGTGGTGTGGAGGAACGCTTTATCACCGGCAATGCTCCGGATAAGGAAAAATTCTTCAAATGGGCAGAGGTTCTTGGCAGAGCAGTCGGCAATCCACTCTATCACTGGAGTCATCTGGAATTACAGCGTTACTTTGACTATCACGGCATTCTGAATAAAGATTCTGCAGAGCAGGTCTGGAACCTTTGTAATGAAAAGCTTGCCGATCCCTCCATGAGTGCCCGCTCCATCATTGAACGCTCCAATGTCACCCTACTCTGTACCACGGATGATCCGGTAGATTCCTTGGAATTCCATATGCAGCTTGCAGAAGATAAGAGCTTCCCCGTCCAGGTTCTGCCGGCATGGCGTCCGGATCGCGCCATCTCCATCGGGAAATCCGATTTTCCGGATTACATTCATACCCTTGCGGAGGTTTCGGGAATTTCGATTACAACCTTTGAGGATCTGAAAAAAGCTCTCTCCATCCGGATGGATTATTTTTCTAACCTGGGATGTCTTGTCAGTGACCATGGTCTGCCTTATGTCATGTTCTCTCCTGCCTCTGACTCTCTTATCGAAGAAATCTTTAATAAAAGAATGCAGGGACAAATGGTGGATGCTCAGGAGGAACTGCAATATGAAACGGCACTCCTTCTTTTCCTTGGACGGGAATACCGGCACCGCAACTGGGTGATGCAGCTTCACTATGGTGTACGCCGCGACAACAATCACAAGATGTTCGCCCGCATCGGTGCCGATACCGGCTTTGACAGTATCGGGGATTCCGCTCCGGTTTCCACACTGGCAGAGTTCCTAAACGCTCTGTGTGAAACCGATGAGCTTCCGAAAACCATCCTCTACAGCCTTAATCCACACGACAACGAGGCAATTGACTGTATCATGGGATGCTTTCAGGATTCGACTGCAGTATCGAAGCTGCAGCACGGAAGTGCCTGGTGGTTTAACGATCATAAGAACGGCATGCAGAACCAGTTATTATCTCTGGCTGCCTCCGGCAACCTGTCCGGCTTTGTCGGAATGCTGACCGACTCCCGGAGCTTTATCTCCTACACGAGACATGAATACTTCCGACGGATTCTTTGTAATCTGCTTGGTGAACTGGTAGAAAACGGAGAATTTCCGGATGACCTTGCGACCTTAAAAGAAATTGTGAAGGATATTTCCTACCGGAATGCTGTCCGCTATTTCGGATTTGATCTTCCGACAGATGAAACCATCGAAAAGCAGATTTCTTTTATCAAGACTCAAAAATGATCCACTGGATCATTTTCCCATATACATGGCAGCATAAAATCAGCCGGTGTATATCATGGTATGCACCGGCTTTTCTATCATCACTATTATCACTTTTTTTAATACACAATTCAAATCTGCTCTCAGACTATGGCTACCGCTGTACTCTTCCGGAAGCATCTCCTCCAGCCAAAGTTTCCACTTCCCTCCGCGACACCAGATTAAAGTCCCCCGGAATCGTATGCTTTAATGCAGAAGCCGCTACTGCGAACTCCAACGCATCCTGAAATTTCTTACCATCCAGCAATCCGCAGATTACACCGGCTGCAAAGGAATCTCCTCCACCCACACGATCTACAATCGGACGGATCCGATATTCCTTCGAGTGATAGAATTCCTTCGTATCCCTTGCATACATGCACGCCGACCATCCGTTATCGGAAGCCGAATGGCTGACACGTAAGGAAGAAACACAATATTCAAATCCAAACTTTTCTACCATCTGTTCAAAAATCGAACGGTATCCGGCAAGCTCGAGGTTACCGCTTACTACATCGGTCTGTGCCGGCTTAAAACCAAGTACAAGTTCCGCATCCTCTTCGTTTCCAATGCAGACATCCACATATTTCATCAATCCGGTCATGACATGCTGTGCCTTTTCGGATGTCCACAGTTTCTTGCGGAAATTCAGATCCACAGAAATCTTCACACCATGCTTCTTAGCTGCAATCAGTGCTTTCTCGGTAAGCACTGCCGCAGAATCCGAGATTGCCGGAGTAATTCCGGTAAAATGGAACCAGTCAGCATCAGCGAAAATGGCATCAAAATCAAACTCCTGCTCCGTTGCTGTGGAAATTGAGGAATGAGCACGGTCATACACCACCTTGGACGGACGCATGGCAGAACCGGATTCCAGATAATAAATGCCAAGACGTTCCCCACAGCGTGCAATATGCGCCGTACCCACATTATACTTACGCAGCGCAGCGATGGCGCACTCCCCGATCTCATTGTCGGGTACTGCCGTCACATATTCGGCAGCATGTCCATAATTGGCAAGGGAAACAGCAACATTTGCCTCTCCACCTCCATAATGAATATCAAATTCATCTGCCTGAATAAACCTTTCAAAATTCGGGGTTGACAGTCGGAGCATAATTTCCCCCATCGTAACTACTTTTGACATGAGCGGATTTCCTCCTTCTTCTGTACGGCCTGACGGCATAATTCCGTAATCCGGTCAAACGCGCCTGCCTGAATCAGATCCTTCTTCACCATCCAGCTTCCTCCACAGGCAAATACCTTCGGAAAGCTTAAATAGTCCTCCATATTGGCAGGGCTGATTCCACCTGTAGGCATGAAACGCACATTACCATAAGGTGCACTCAATGCCTTAATCATCTTGACACCGCCTGCCGCTTCTGCCGGGAAGAATTTCACTTCCGTAAGCCCCAGACTCAATGCCAGTTCGATTTCCGACGGAGTCATGATTCCGGGAATCACCGGGACCCCCTTTGCCTGACAATACTTTACGGTTACCGGATTCAATCCGGGACTTACGATAAACTTCGCACCTGCTGCAACAGCACTGTCCACCTGTTCGGTCGTCAGTACTGTTCCTGCCCCGACCAGCATTTCCGGATAATCCTCACTTATTTTCCGGATCGTTTCTTCTGCCGCCGCTGTCCGGAACGTCACCTCTGCACAGGATATTCCGCCGTTTAATAATGCTTCTGCCAAGGGAGCGGCATCTCCTGCATCATCTAATGCAATGACCGGAATAATTCCGATCCGGCTCATTTGTTCGAAAACTGGATTCACTCTTTATCCTCCATTCTTTTGCTGTCTGTAAATTGTCCAGTGCCTTCCCAATGAACGCAATCTTTCCAATTACAGTATAGCTTTTTTACCGGAGAATGTCTTTTCAAATCCATTACAAAAGATTACAAATCTTGTTCGGATTGTTCTTCTGCCACAATCTGATTCCGTCCGTTCTGCTTTCCAATATAAAGCCGCCGGTCCGCACCGCTTACCATGCTGTCAATGTTAGCAAACTGTTCTCCGGCTTCCACAATACCAAAGGTCATCGTAATATGAACTTCCGTTTCTTCTTTGTAGGAAACCGAATGTGCATCCAGTTCATGGATAAATTCATTCATTACCTCTTCTGCTTCATCGATATGGAATTCCGGAAAGACCAGCAGAAATTCCTCACCACCCCATCGCACCGCATAGCCCTTGCCACGCATAAAATATTTCAGTCTCTTTGCAATTTCGGTCAGCACCACATCTCCACAGTCATGACCATAGGTATCATTGACCCGCTTAAAGAAGTCAATATCTCCAAGTGCCACACAATAGCTGATACCCCGCTTCGCATAGTCCTCATAAGTCTGATGCAGCTTTTTTTCTCCACAGCGGCGGTTATTGAGTCCGGTTAAGGTGTCCTCTTCCACAAGCTCACGCAGAGATTTCTGCATACGTACCGCATTTCTTCCCATCTCTCCCAGCTCATCGTCACGCTTTAACACCTCATAATCCAACGCATCATGAAGGTGTCCCTTTGCAATATTCGCCATATATGTTTCGATCTTCTTAATCGTATCTACAAGACCTGTTGTGTAGTGGATGGTCACAAATGCAACCAGAATCATGACAAGAATTGCGATCACAACCATCGGCATAATGGAATTACGGATCAGCCGCTCCACATTCGCCGATGGCTGTGCAACAAAAATCATTCCGATACAGCTTCCATCCTCCGCAAACAATGGTGCATAATAGGCAAAATAGCGCTCATCCTCTACCATAACAGATGAATAAAACATATCATCAGCCTTATCTAATACATCCCGCTTTACCACAGGGCTTACCTGCGTCCCGACCGCACGCTCGCCCTTATGGTTCTCAAGCGTTGTTGCTACCCGGATATCCTGATAAAAAATTGTAATATCCACGTTGGTAACCTTTTTAACAGAATCAATCAGCTCATAATCCCCATTAAGGACATGCCCGCCCTTCATAAAATAAATTGCATCTTCCGTTTCCTCCACATGATATGCTCCGGGATACAGTTCATCTATCGTTACCTGAATCGTGTTGCAAAGATCCTTTAATCCTCCCTGCACCTCGTGGTACATGGATGCTGCAAACCGGTTGGCGCTGAATATGGTAATGACAAGACCCATCAGGATAATGGGAAGCAGATTCATCGCCAGAAACGTACCATGCAGTTTTGTCACTTTCAGCTTTTTCATTCCGTTCTCCCTGATCATTCCCCTGTTTCTTTATTGTATCTCATGAAGATAAATCTGTGCACGGTTCTGGATAATCTGTGCAACCTCACCTGCATTCTTCTGTCCGTTAAAATAAGGCTCTGCCTCTTCAGAAATGATATTAATCAGTGTATCATCATATCGACCGACATTCTTAAAGGTCTTAAGGATCTCCATAAAGTGATCTACCTCTTCCCGGGTCATCGGTTCGATCGTAACCTCTACATCATCAATATAGATAATATCATCATAATATTCCTTATTTCCATTCTCATCTATATAATAAGGACGATCCATAGCTTCCTCGGCCCGTTTCTCCAATATCTTCATGCTGAGAGGAAATCCGGGTGCTTCATTCTGATAGTCTTCTGTCAGATAATACCTCAGGAACTGCCATGCGGCATCCTGATTCTTTGACTTTGCAGAAATTGCAAACTGCATGGTCGGCACAAGAACGGAGCCATCCTGATCTGTGGAAGGAAAGCCAATCATGGTAATCGGTTCCCCAAAGGTTCCCTTCTCCGTATAGTTGAGATTACGGAAATCACCCAGATACATCTGCTGGGTAATGACCTTTCCGGTTCTCCACAGGCTGTCATAGGAACTCCAATATTCATCGGTATAATAGTCATCAGAAATTTCAACCGGAAAGCGTTTCAAGAATTCCAATAAATTCAGAAAGCCCTCATTGTTAAAATCACAATCCCCTGTACTGTAATTCACAAACTGGCTGCCGGCAAAGCTCATACACATATTCAGCATCTCACTTCTGGTTGCCCCTGCAATAAACTCCGTTCCTTCCGGCTTGGAGTCCCAGAGAGCCATCGCCTCTTCTACGGTCCAGCCACGTTCTTCCCCGACATCTGAGGTCTTCGCAACAATCGTTCTTATAGAATAAGACGGTATAAGACGATATAGCTTTCCGTCCCTGGAAAATGCTTCCATTACATTCGGCATCAGGTCATTACGGTCAATCTCCTCATCTTTTTCGATAATGGGAAGAAGATCTGCAAACAGGCCTTTACTGATATAGCTGTCCGTTGGCATGGAATCATCCAGCAGGATAATATCGGGTACTTTACCGGATACAATATCCGTATTCATTCTGGAAATGCCTTCCTCATACTCACCTGACTCAGAGGAATAATCAATCAGACTGATCCGGTAGGTATCGTTCTTTTTATTAAACTCAATTACCCGGCTTTTTACCGTCCAGTCTGTGCTTGCCATGGCAAGGGTAATCACCTGGCGCTCCTTGACATCCTTCGGATCTACCTTCGTAAATTTAGAAACTCCATCCTGCCAGTCAGAGGCACTGGAATACGAACCATAAAACTCGGTATCACTGATCGGAATAATATTATTGATCTGCCAGACATCAATATCGGAATCCACATAGCTCATGAGCTTCGTAACTGTAGTATCCCAAAGGTTATATCCATAAACCGCATAGTTATCGGATACATAGAAATCATATCCGGAACCCGGATAAAAGCTGAAGCTGTAGCTGTTTCCCGCAAGCTCTGCAGCCGTTCCGATTGTACCGTTTGCAAGATCCAACGGATAAACCTTCATTCCATTATCCCCATAATTAATGGCTGCATATTTCCCGTCTCTGCCACGGACAACAGATGCACCATCCAATACATTTCCGGCATCCTGTCTGATGACATTGCCTACCATGTTTCCATTCTTATCAAACTTCAGAATGCTGCTTCCGCAGACAAGATACAACGCATCCTCTTCTGCAAACAATCCATTAATATAAAGCCAGCCCTGCTGTTCAACAATCTTCTTTATTTCCGGAAGTTCATTCAGATTTACACTGAACACGGTTTCATCATCCAGTGTTTTCTGCTCTAAGTAATACAGATCCTCACTGGTATCACTGCCGTCATCATATACATACACGTTGCGCAGGCAGTAAAGATTCCCCTGTGAATCTGCTGTAAATGAATTAATGGACTGATCCGGTGCCCCCTGAAGCTCATGTCCTTCCCCAAAGGTGCCGTCCTCCAGAATTTCATAAAAAATCATGGAAGAATAGCTTTCCGCAATGTCCTCTGATGCCTCCTCCGTACCGGGCTCCGGTTCTGCCACAGTCTCTTCTGTTGCCGTATCGACATCCTCTGCTTCTGCTTCTTTTTCAGTGTTTCCGCCGCCTTCAATATCTGCTCTTGGCGTTACAGCCCCATCCATCTCACGCCATTCATAGCTGTAACCATAAACCTTATCCCCGATCTGAATCAGTCCGCTGGGTGCTGTACCACTTCCATTATAGGAAATAACCTCCTGCTTATACACATAATCCCTGGAAACTGCCTGTTGCTGCAAGTCACCCTTTTCTTTCTTTCCGCATCCGGCAAAACACCCAATCACAAGTGCCACAACCAGTAACGATACGATTACCTTTTTCATAATTGTCCTCCTTTCCTTCCGGGAATCAGAAATTCTCCCATTTTTCCTTTTCCCGCCTGCTCTTCTTTCGAAGACCATCCCTTATATCTATGATACGGTTGCCTAAATCTTTCCAGGTAAACGTCCGATGCCTCCATTTCCAAATAAAAAAGACAATCAGGATCGTCCCCGGAATGAGTAAAAACAAAAACTGAAAAATCAGTATCAATGCACACACATCTTCATAACCGCGCGCCACATTCTCCCAGAAAGGGAACCGGATTGCGGCATTCTGCATGGAACGTGTGCCGAATTCCAGAATCACCGGAATCAGCGACTCCACCTTGAACCGTGTTCTCCACAACGACCATATCATCCTCTGCCACGCCAAGCTGATCCTTCACGGCATTGTAGACGAAATGCCTGACCGGGTTTGGGGCAAGGACCTCATAATTGCTGATGCCCGCTGTTGTTCCGTAGGCCTGCAAGGAATCATCCGACAGATACACCGTCGTCTTATTTAATCCGGCACTCTTTGCAAATTTACTGCCATCCCGTTCAATGACTCCTGCCACATAATGTGGCACCCCGCCGATCATCACACTTTTCCCGACAATATCATTGGATCCGAACAGCTGCCACGCACCCTCCGTATCCAGAATAATACTGTCCTGCATGAGATCCTCGCCGGTAAAATATCCTCCGGAAAGGAGTTTCACCGGATGAAACAGGAAATAATCTCCTCCGATTCCAATCGCATCGACATCGGTGAGCTTTCCCTTTTCACTAAGAACCGTCACCTTTCCCATGGCACTATAGCCATCTACCACCAGACGCCTGTCATTCTCTTCACTATATTCATCGGCAGGAAGTGTCTCCTTCAACATCTGTTCAAGCTTCTTTTTAAACCCTATAAACTCCATGTCGGTAAGCTTCACCTGATCTGTAAAGTAGCAGCTTACCTGAACACTTTTTCCGTCCTTGTCCCATCGCTGTGCAGCCTGCTGGTCTGTCAACTGACTGGTCAGATGATGTGACCAGATGGTTAAAATAAGAAACAACAGCAACGATACCACCGCCATCAGGCTGAACACAATCTGCTTTATTGTAAAATTGGAGAAAAAACGTTTAAGCCTTATTCCCACTGTAAATTCCTTTCCTCAACTGTCCTGCATTTTCTTATGGTTCTTAACGCATTCCTCATCAGGAATTATCTGCAAGACGAACCTGCTTTCCTGCTTCTACCGGCTTCGTGGATGTCGTAATAACATATTCCCATCCATAAAGCGGGGCGGAAATTGCAGAATTATTATCATCCGAAGCCAATACTTCCACGCCGACCCGGGTTGCAATATAACGGTTTCCTAACGGACTGCTCTTGGATTCCACCGTCAGAATAAACTTACCATCGTTATCCTCACGGATAGCACTGTTCGGTACCACCAGTTCATATTCCTGACTACGCTGTCCTACGGAAATACTTAAGGACTGGTCTGCCTGAATGGTTGATCCACTCACATCAAATACCAGCAGCTTATTGGTTCCCGGGTTATCCGGATCCGGTTTAATCGCAGACAGCATCACCCTTGCATCATCATAATACCAGGAATTCTGCAATTCTGCCATATCACCGATCTGCACCTTCTTAGCCTGTTCATTGGTCACGGAAATAGAAAGGGTAAAGCCCTTGCCCTCCGGCTGGATTACTGCCATGACGTCCTCCGGCTGTGTGGTCTCACCGGCCACATATTTCACCGTAGTAATTGTTCCTGCCACCGGTGCTTTGACTGCAGAACCCATGGACTTTTCCTTCAGCTTCTCTATCTCTTCTTTCTTTTTCTGAATATCCTTATTCGTCTTGGAGAGATCCAGTTCCGCATTAATGTCTGCCGCAAGAGAGGTCTGTTCTTCCTTTAATAAGTCATAGACTGCCTGGGCATTCTTCAATGCCGCATTTGCATCGGCTAAACGGTTCTGCCACGCCACGCTCGCCTGGCTGTTGGCTGTTGTGATTTCTAAAATATTGCGGTTTGCCTGATTCAGACGGTTCTGCGCATCCTGCACACCACCATCTGAGGATGCCGTGATTGCCTGCACTTCGGCAAGCTTCTTCTGGAGGTTTGCTAAATCTGCTTTCTTGCTTGCTAAGGAAGTTTGCTGATCCCCATAATTTTTATTAATATCAGATGCATTCTGTTCAATGTTCTGAACTACTAACAGCGCCGCATTATAATCGGCAAATAAGGTGATGTAACTGTCCGCCTTTCCTGGCACGGCATTAATATCTTTTTGCAATCCCTCAAATACTTTTTTTGCATCTAACAGGGTAGCCTGTACCTTTGCAGCATCAGTGACATCCTTCTTGCCGGGTACAGCTCCTGTAAGCGTAATCCTCGAATCTGCAGATGCCGCATCATAAATAGACTTCATCTTATCATATAGGTTTCCGACCGCCGTTGCTTTTTGGGTAAAAAAAGAGTTTTGAGCCGTACCTGTGCCTCCCGTTGTTCCCGTACTTGCAAGCAGCTTCTCCAGATCCGAGATCTGCGAAGTCACTTCCGCAATCTGTGCATTCAGACTGGCAATCGTTGCTGCCTTGTCCTTCTCAAACCGGTTCTGTGCCTCGGTGAGGTCTGTCGTTGCCTGATCCTTCGTCAATTCCTCATTCTTGGTGCTCACACCGGCATTATTGGTATCCTTCGTGCTCTGTAAGGTCAGATCATCTACATTCTTCTGACATTCCTCTACCCGCTTCTTTGCAGCCTCCAAACGGTTCTGCATATCGGTCACCTTGGCCTGTAACTGGCTGAAGCTATCGATATTTCCATTTGCAACCTTCGTAATGACCTCCGGAGAGACATTCGCTCCGAACAGTCCCTTCATATAATTCAGTTCCAGATCCTCCAGCTCCTGTTCAGCCTTCGTAAGTTCATCGCTCTCGGATTCTTCCAGATAATAAATTACCTGATCCTTTTCTACGATATCCCCCTGCTTTACCGCTACACTGGTGATGACACGGGATTCCTTCGCAATGACATTATACGGATCAGAAGCCTCCACCTTACCGGTTCCGCGCACCTTTGCCGTGATCGTTCCGGTCTGCACATACTGTGTTGCCACCTCCGGCAGGGAATAATTCATAATCGTGTTGGAAAAGAACGTCAACAGCAACATGATCGTTAAGAATATGATTGCTGCGTTCTTCACCCATTCTCTTCTTTTCGTTGTATTCTTCTCTTCCATCGTTTCTCTCCTCATCCAGCACTATCCCTTAATTCCACCCTGATACGTGATTCCTTCTACCAGATAATCCTCTCCGTAAAGGAACACCAGAATGGGCGGAACCATATAAATTGTTGCAACAGCAAATGCAAGTCCGATTTCCCCCGAATTAATCTTCGATAAAAATACGGACAACGGATGCTTATTGGAATCCGACAACAGGATCAATGGCTGTTCCACCATATTCCAATAATCAATAAAAATCAAAATCGCAATAGAACACATTGCACCCTTACAAAGCGGCATACAGATTTTCGTAAAAATCTGCCACTCGCCTGCACCGTCAATCTGTGCCGCCTCCATCACGGAAACCGGAATTCGCCGCATGTACTTCGTCAGAAGAAATACCGCAAACGGTGAGAAAATTCCCGGCAGCCAGATCGCCCAGTTGGTATCTAAAATATGCAGCCAGTCCGAAACCAGATAATTGGGAACCAGAGTCACCTGATACGGCATCAGCATTAAAATAATATAAACAAAGAAAATCATTTCCTTGATTCTTCCCCGGTATCTTGAAAATCCGAATGAGGCACCTGCCGCTACCAGTAACTGAAAAACCACAATCGGCACAACCAGGATTACGGAATTCCAGAATTTCAGCAGATAATCCGGACTCTTAAACAGAACCGTTACATACTGGCTGAAGGATACCATATCCGGAATAAATTTTAAATTTACCTTAGATGAAATAAATACCTTGCCTCCGGAATCCGTTGTGGCAAAAACCTGTCCATAGTTGGCGGCAATCTCTGATGATGACATAAACGAATTGGTAATCGTTAAGATAATCGGCATCAGGAACAGTACGGCAAAGCATCCTGCCACCATCGTTCCCAACAGAATCCGTATCATCCGACGGGTATTTTTAATTTTCTTCCTGCGTTTCAGCCGGCGGCTCCAGAGCTCCGCAGGATCCCTTCTCTTCAAGCTCATCCTTCCACATCCTTTCCAAAATAATTCTCGGTAAGGAAAAGGATACCGATAATGATAACCATCACAACTGCCATCATAATGGCCGCCGCAGACATTTTCTGATAATCCAGCTTGCTGAACGTATTGTTCATAAAATGCTGGAGCATATACATCGTCGGATAAGGATAATCTCCCTTTAACAGATAGATTTCCCGGAATACCTTAAAAGAATTAATCAATGACATAATTGTCACAAACAAAATGGTCGAGGACAGATACCGGAGCTTGATATGCCAGAAAATCTGCATCGGCGTTGCACTCTCCAATACCGCTACCTCTAAGATATCCTTCGGTATACTGCTCAGGGCAGACATAAACAAAATCATATTATAGCCCAGGTTTTTCCACAGAAACAATACAATAATCACCACCTGCGCATAATCAGAATTCAGCCAGTCAATCTTGTCCTTTCCGAACCAGCCGATGACCTCATTCATCATTCCGTTATAATGGAACAGCACCTGCCAGATCAGTACCACTGAAGCAATCGGCACCATCATCGGACTTAAGAAAAAGGTCCGGAACTGGCTTTTAAAAGGGATCTTACTCTCCATCAGAATTGCCAGAAGAAGTGATAAAACAACCGCTAATGGCATTGCTATTGCCGAAAATGTCATCGTATTAAATGCTGCCTGACGGAATGCTGCGTTCTCAAATACCATTTTAAAATTGTCAAAGCCTACAAACTCTGCATTGATCGGATTATCAATCACCGAATAATAAATTACAATAAAAAAGGGCAGGACAAAAAACAGCAATACTCCCAGAATACTGGGAAGCAGAAAGCCATTGGCCATCCACTTCCCCGGATTCTTATGACTACCGGTTTTACCTGCTCTGATTGCGGAGGGATTTTTCTCTCCTCTTTTTCCTGTATGCTTAGCGATTTTCATTGACATAAACCTGAATTCTGTTCTGAATGACATTCGAAACATCGGAAGCAGATTTCTGTCCCTTAAAGAACGGCTCCGTTTCCTCTGAAATAATGTTAATCAGTTCTTCATCTACATTATTCTGCCTTTTCTTTGCGGAAGCAATCAAGCCCCTCACCTGATCAATGTCTTCCTGTTTAGCTGCATAAATATCCATTTCAAAATCGTTACCATAGCCCCAGGTGGTCTTCGGCTGTTCCACCTGTTCGCCATTTTCATCCGTATAATACTCCGGTGTCATATTCTTCTCAAACTGAAGCTCCAGTGCGGATTTCAGAATCGGGAATCCACTCCATCCAAAGCCGTCCACGAGACTGTTCTGATAGTCTTCCGTAAGCAGTGTCTGTAAAAATGCCCACGCCGCTTCCTTATTCCCAGATTTGGAAGAAATAGCAAGACAGCCGCCGACCGCACTGATCAGATTCCCTTCACGGTCCTTATTCGGATATCCTACATAAACCGGATTCTCCCCCATCATGCCTTCCAGCATCTGACATTCCTCTACGGAGCTTACCGATTGCATCAGCAGAAGCAATTTATTATTTCGAAGTTTGGTTGCTTCTCCCTCTTCCTCAGCATCATCGTTATACTGTTCCGGAAGGGTCTTCGTATATTCCAGAATTCTTGCAAATTCCGGACCGTCAAAGGAGCACTTTCCACTCTCCCAGTCAATGAACTCATCCATATTATTATATACCAGAAGATACAGCATATACTGCTGGGAAGCATAGGGAAATACCTCGCTGTCCTTATGCTGATCGATAAAGTCCATCATTTCTGAAAGTGTCCATCCGGAAAGCTCTCCTAAAACAGATTGCTTACCAACGATGGTATAGATTGAAAATTCCGTTGTGAATCCATATAACTTTCCATCCATCTCATAGGCTTCCAACACGTTCTCAACGTAATTCTCCTTCTTTAAGCCGCTCTTTTCCATATAAGGGTACAGATCTTCAAACACGCCCTTTTCCGCATAGAGCGTATAATTCAGATTGGAAAAATCTACAAGGTCAGGACCGCTTCCCGATGCCACATCGGCATTAAACTGGGTCAACCCCGACTCCCAGTCATCCTGTCCATAGGTCTTCACGGAAATATGGTACTTGTCGCTGCTCTTATTAAAGTCAATTATGGCACTCTTCACATTATCATCAAGCCACAGTGTTCCGAGTGTTACTTCTTCCTTCTGTGCAACCTCTGAGGATTTTTTCTTTTCCAGAAGCAAAAGCTCTGCTTCATTATTATTACCGTCATAGGTAGAGGTAATAACCCAGATTCTTCCATCCGGCAGTTCACCGAAGTAATTCACATTATTGCCATTCACATCAGCATCCAGCCAGTCAAAAAGCTTCGTAAAGGTTCCTGCTGTCACATCGGCTGCATAAACCGTATTCTGATCATTTACCAGAAAGTCACAGCTGATACCTGTCATACAACCATTGATGTTCATCAGCTCCTTATCAAACTTCAATGGATCAGACAAAGCCTTTTTCGTAAGGTCAATCTTACGGATCTCCGTACCGGTATTTCCATAAAGAGTTACATAAATTTCTCCATCCTTTGATGCAAACATCTGATTGATATAATCGGACAGGGATATAGCTGCAACCATTTGCAGATCCCCGGAAAGCACATAAATACAAGGTTCATTGCTGTTAAAGAGATAGTTATTTCCCTGTGCGTCGATATAGAAGCTTCCAAGGTAAGCATCCTTTGCGACACCATTCTCTTCCGAAAGCTCTTTCTGACCGGTAATCTCCCCACTCTCCGGATCCATATACCAGAGGGCATAGCTGCCTGAGCCATCCTGATACTCACCATTTTCATCCTCTGTATTGGTCCATTCATAAAGCAGCAGGGCAATCTTACCATCCGGCGTTATCTGCATGGCAGAAACAGAAGCTTCTCCAACGTCAAGGGAAATCATTTCGGATTTCCTGCTCTCGAAATTATATTTCGAAATGCCGGTCCTGCTTTTTCCTGTTTCATCATCCCATGCTTCCGTGTAATAAAAGACTTCATTTTCATAGTTAATGGCAGAACCGATATAATCCGAGCTTCCAAGATTAAAATATTCCGGCACATAGATATACTCCGGTCTTTCGGTACCTGCTTCTTCTGTCTTCTTGCCGCCACAGCCAGCCAGCAGACTTAAGAATAAAAACATAAGTACTGCAACAAATAATGTCTTCCGCTTTTTGTTTAATTTCATTCCACACCTCATGATCTTGTATAGTCAAACAATATTGTATACAGACTATAGCATATTTATCCCCGCAGGACAATGTGGGGATTCTTAAGATTATCTTAAACCACCTGAACGTTATTTTTAATTCTTAAAACTGTGAATCGGTGCAGGAATCCGTCCTCCCCGGTTCACAAAAGCTTCGCAGGAAAAGCCGTTGACCGGCATGATGGGTGCGTGTCCAAGAAGGCCTCCGAATTCTACATTCTCACCAACACCCTTCCCAATCACAGGAATGATACGGACAGCTGTTGTCTTCTGGTTTACCATACCGATT
>ERZ836877.4163-NODE-4163-length-15268-cov-16.972984_pt1 | contig 15268 bp, 15 predicted proteins | sample MGYA00519469_ERZ836877 | MGnify/ENA primary metagenome ERZ836877 (study PRJEB31850, sample SAMEA3708809) | human gut metagenome | biome: human gut; feature: human-associated habitat; material: faeces | place: China | collected 2014 ... | reverse complement strand
ATATGATGTTAACGAAGCGTGATAACGCCTTACAGCGTTCCCCGCTAAACCATTACCGACAACGAATAAAGTTATAGACATGAAGCATATGCAAATGATAATAACAATAGTGTGCATACTTTATGTAACCGCAAGTTGTACAACGCAAAAGGTTGCATATAGAGAAAGGTTTGAAGAAGCAAAAGGATATGCCCTTTATGCTTGTATCGCACACATGAACAAGTTTGTTGATAGTACATCAGTTATCAACAAAGATTATTCTGGCGAATATTTTGTTCAATTAAGCAGTTTATCGCTGGAAGAAATTATCAGAATAAAGGAATATGTGGATAAAGAATGTATGAATTATTGGAGTATATCACACAATCCGGAAGGTAATATGATTGCATATTCAACATGGAAATTCTATAACTCCAAAGACTTGGATAACTTTATTCATAAGACATTAAGGAAAAATATCGGTAACAACGAAAGATAGCATCTGACGATGCCCCTTTCTAATCATTAATGGTAATTCTGACAAAGTATGAATATAGACGATATTAAAAATATAGACGACTTTCAAGTTTACTGTTGTACGAATAACGAACAACGGTATATCTATTCTGATATAGTGGAGAATGCAACACCGATTGCAGATTGTATAGACTTATTTATCGTTTCAGGCACACGTAGTATGGATAATATCAGCCTATGCACTAAATTGCGTTTTTTATCTATCAATAACTACAAGATAGGTAAAAAAGAACTTAGCAATTTGTTGGATTATAAAGAAAATCTTTCCACGATTACACATTTATATTTGTGGAACACGAAGTTGAATGATTTATCTTTATTGCAACTGTTTCCTAATCTGACGCATCTAATGGTTGCATATATCAGAAAAGAAGATTTTTCATTTGACGGTATTGGTTACACTCCCAAACTACATACACTTTGTATATTGAGTGCAAACAAGATAGCCAATATGGATTTTATACCCAATGATTTGAAGAAACAAATTAAAAATCTATCAATGGTATATACTTCAAGATTACACAGCCTAAAAGGTATTGACGGCTTTATGAACTTGGAAAAGCTATACTTGTCTGCATCAACAACAGAGAGTAAGAAAACAGTAAACTTAACTACTTTGTCCGGATTAGAAACTTTGAGAAAGCTAAAAAATATTGAGCTTAAATATTATAAGTTAGATTTGGAAGATGCCAAGAAAAGACTTTCTTCAAATCCTGCTTTAAGGCTTTTCAAAGTGAATAATATCAATATACCATTAACGAAGCGTGATAACGCCTAACGGCGTTCCCCGCTTAGCCATTAATAACAATAGTGCGAAACATGAAAATTATAAAAATAATATTGTATTACTTACTATTGGCAAGTACGCTTTATGCAGGTGTCGGTATTATAAACCCCTTATACGAAACAGGGTGGCATTTTTCGCTTGCATCTATGTATTGGGCTGTCTTTTCAGTGCTGTTTATAGGAAGCGATTTGTGGCTACATCATAAAATATCACGCCTAATCGCCTTATCTATATTGGCACTTGCCTACCTAATGAGTTTTGAATATTATTTGTTTTGTGATGAATATAGATTAGTGGTTCATCAAGGTTCAAGCGAAAAGATTTTTTTAGCAGACATAGGCAAATTTCATGAGTATTGGTTTTATCAAGGTTTACTGGTTGCCTATCTGCTTTTGACAATTGGAGTTTCGCATCTATTGAGAAGGAAAAAGTTATTAACAAATCGGGATAACGCTTAACAGCGTTCCCCGCTTAGCCATTAGCGAAAATTATAGCGAAGATGAAAAATAGAAAAGAAACAATAAGTCGTTTCGAGCGAAATATTTTGATACGAGAAGGGGGAAAATGCAGGTATTATTTCTTTGACTACCTGTATTATCGGTTATTTGTACTTTATCGAAAATATAACGAACCAGCACGTTTCAGTGCTTGCGGCGTGCTTTGCCTGATTTCTTTAATTGCATTGTTTTTTTTCTGCATCTTCCTTGCCAGTGTACTACCTGACTATTGGATTTTTACGAGGAAGAACTTTACTCCCTCCCAGGGAGCATTTATCGGCGGGTGCGTTTCTGTCTTGTGCTTTGTCGCATTCTATTTACGATATAACCGTAAAAGAACTGCCGCCATACTTTTGAAATACAAGGGCAACAAGTGGAACAAGATAATCCCGATATGGATAATACTTTTTCTTCCTCTAATCATATTCCTGACAGGAATATGGATAGGTAGAACATTTTTCTAATGAACGACAACATACACGAATATAGAGATATTAAAGATAAAAAATCGCTAACAAGGTCGAGATAACAGCTAAATGCTGTTCCTCACCAAGCCATTAGTCACAACTTGCAATAACTTATAAATGATAACCGCATGGATAAAGACATTATAGTAGCAGAGGATGAAAATATTAAAATCATCTTTCATTTCAAAGTGTTTTGCGAACTATTGAAAGAGTGCATATCTATATATGGAAATACTACCATAGAGAATGCACAACAAGTGGTTAAAGACTTTCATCCTCTACAACAGCCTATAAACACTACTGATGATATTGTTTTCTTTTCTCACGAAAACATTTATCATTGGGCAATGCTTGCTCTATATGGTGAAACGTATTGGCTTACACATCCTGAATACGAAAAACTGCCCGATAGCTATGAGAAATGGGTAGAAAATGCTTTATCTCGGCATTCGTTAGATGACTGTTATGAATTTATATGTAAGAATAATGTGACTAACAAAGCGTGATAACGCTTAACAGCGTTCCCCGCTTAGCCATTAGAAATAATCATTAAATAGAAAAAGATAATATGAGAACTGAAAAATTATTTGGGATACTGACGTTATTCCTTTGCGTCTTTTGCATCAGCAGTTGCAGTGATGATAATGAAGAACTTAATCCGTTCCCGGATGGAACATCGTCTTTACGTATGATGAATGAAAATAACGGAAAAGTAACTTTGGGAAATTCTGATGTGTATATCACAAACGAGGGAAATTTCAAAAGCGTCGGTTTCCCGATTTTCGATATGGGAAAGAAACAAGGTATAAGCGATATTGGTTTGCCGGATTTCATCAATATGGCTCCAGAAGTTGCCGTACTTCCAAAACATGGTTATGTATTCTGTTCCCCTTATGATGTACAGACTTTTGATTCAAGGAAGAAAGCCATTCGTGAAAATGCAGATGTCTATCGGGTGTTTGTCGATTCGTGGATTGAGGACAAAAACGGGGATAAAATCGGTGCGAATGTATATTTCCTGTTAGGCAAACCGATTCAGGATGAAAATAATCAAATGCCGGCATGGAAAAGCTGTATAGGTACTTTAGGATGGGATTTTTATAATGACAGGGCGAAAGAATTTTCGTTGTCGTTTTCATCCAATGATATTGAAATACTGTTTTTTGGCAGCAATACTTCAGATGTCATATCGTATTCAATAGAAGGCAATACTCTTTGTTTCTACTGGATAGGAGAGAAATACTATGACGCAATGAATCATGAATTGCTTATACGCCATAAAAATGTATATACAGAGGTTTATATAAAAACGGCGGAATAACTTAATCGGTGTATTAAGATGCCTTCGACGACGAGTATTACGCCCTGATGAAAGGCGACCGGCGGCTCTACACGCTCATAGGCACATATATCAAACAGCACCCGCAGGAGTTTCTGACACACAAACCATGACAGCGCCATGAAGCCATACAATCCAATCATAACGGCATTCGCCACCCTGACGGTCCTGCTGACCGCCGGGTGCTCGTCGGTGCGCCACGCTTCGGCGCAGACCGACAACCGCCTTTATCTGACCGAAACGAACAACTCCGAGACCATTGACGCATACCGGGAGATACACCGCAGACTGCGCCCGCTGGAGCGTCCGCAGGTGCGCTACTCCATCGAGGAGGCTCTGGTGGAGGGGGATTCCTGTCTGGTGATACTCCGCATCACCGTCCCCGACAAGTCCATCGGCAAGCGCGAGCGTTACCATGCCGACATCGGGCTATCCACCGCCGAGGGGGTGCTGACGTTCCCCGAACTCACATTCGACAACGACAGCGGACTGCCCGACGATGACGGCGGCGACAGCGACGGCACACAGCCCGACGAGGAAAGCGTAAGCACCTCGTTGGAGATAGAAGCGCACGGCGGTCGCCCCGCCTACGCCTATATGTGTTTCCGCTTCCTGCACCATCCGAGCATGGACGGCAACGGCGCACTCATATCCGTCTATCCCCGTCTTGAAACACGGCGGTATATCTATGTGTACCACCCGGAGGAGATGCCCGTGAGGTGGCTGCAAAACACATGTCTGTGGCGGCAACGCCAAAACCTGCCGCAGTTCATCCTGCTCGACAGCCTTCCCGACCCGGACGACAGCCCCGACCCGTTCGGGCCGCAATTTTAATTTAATCTCGTGTTGCGGTTTTCAGCAAGATTTGGAACTAAGCATGTGATAAAACGACGGATATTTGCGAAAAAACGATGGAAACAACGACACTCACATCATTGTTGCGGCAGACAGCGGCGGAAAACCCCGAAAAAGCCGCCATAATGGACACAATAGCCGACACGGTTGAAACGCTCGTGCGCCGGAGGTACTCCGTGCGTCGCATGGTCAGCGAACTTGAACCCCTCGCCCAAGACCGGGAGGTGATGCGCTTGGTGGTGGAAGCATTCAAGAGCCATGTCCCGCAGCCCGCACTGACGCTGCGCGACTACCGCCCCTGCATGGTGCTGATAGCGTGCTCGCCGGAAAACTTCGCTTTCCGCTACCTGTGCAACGACCTCGTGGCGGTCTATGAACGGAAGTACATGACAGCCGAGCTGATGTTTTTCTGCGACCTGCTGTGCCGCATGAGAGGGCGGTTTTACCTGAACTGCGTCATCAACCGTGTGTGCGACTATTTCTTCCGCGCCCGCCGCGACACCTTGCGCCACCAACCCACGCCGCTGAAAGAATCCGAGATGCAGTATGCCGAAAGCCGCATGAAGGAGCTGGAGAAGGCTGTATTCCGCCTGAAGGTGAAGATGTACAAGTGGCGCACGTTCACCGCCGAGGAGCTTGCCGACATGTGCGGCATGAGCCATTCCCATTTCCGTAGCCTTTTCGAGAAATACTACGGCTGCCCTCCCGCCGACTGGCTACGCCGTGAACGGATGGAGCGCATCCGCACGGACATGTCGTACCGCCCGGAGCTGACCGTGGGCGAGATAGCCGAGCGCAATGACTTCCCCTCGGCAAGCAACTTCTCCGACTTCTGCCGACGGCAGTTCGACAGAAGCCCGCAGGAATTGAAGGCGGAGGGCGAGGAGGAATGGCGCGAGAAGCGTCTGGAATGGTGGAACGGCGGCCGCCGTTGAACTTTTCAGCAGGATTTGGAACAGCCGTCCCGACGGGATGCGCTAAATTGCGCCGCAAAAAACGCGGCTTATGAGAAAAAGAATTATGCACCTCCGTCCGGGACTGCGGGTGAAACTCCTGTCGGGCTACCTGACGGCGTTGCTGCTTATGGCTGCCATCGGCTATGTGTGGCTTGACGAGCGTCGGGACTACCGGGCGCGGGAGGATGAGTATGCCCGCATCAACCGCAGCCGCGAGGAAGCCCTCGTCCTCTATGCCCGGCTGGTGTCGCTGTCGCTGCTCGGCGAGACAGCCACGGAGTGGGAACAGGAGGACGCGGAGGAATACCGGCGGCAGCGCATGGACATAGAACGATCGCTTGACGGCTTGGGCAATATCGTGTCCCGGTCGGAAACGGACAGCGTGCGCGGGCTGTTGGAATGCAAGGAAGAGCGTTTGCTCTCCATCATGCGGCTGTCGGGAGAGCGTGACAAGGTGGCCGTGCGGATAACCCGCCATGTCCCTGCGCCTGCGAAGATTGCGGAGGAACCACCCAAAAAGAAAAAACGCGGAGGCTTTCTTGGACTGTTCGGCAAGAAGGAGAAACAGCAATCTCCGCCGGAACAGTCACAGGAGCGTGATCCCCGCCACGGCATGATAGCAGTCCATCAGGAACAGAACCGCCGCCTGTCGGAACTTTCCGACAGCCTCGCCTTGGACAACCGCCGACTGAACCGCAGGCTGCAAGGGATTGTCGCACGGATTGAGCGCAAGGTGCAGGCCGACATCAAGAAAGCTGACGCACGCATGGCGACTTCGCGAGAGCGTTCGCTGTTACAAACCGGATGCCTCACGGGGGTGCTTGTCCTGCTGCTCATCCTTTCCTACACGGTCATACGCCGTGATGCCGCCCGCATCTGGAAGTACAGGCACAAGACGCTGGAACTTATCGGGAAACTGAAAAGGACAGTCCGGCAGAACGAAGAACTGATAGCTTCCCGCAAGAAAGCCATGCACACCGTCACCCATGAGCTGCGCACACCGCTGACGGCAATCACGGGCTATGCCGGGCTGATGGCGAAAGAGGGCGACATAGATAAAACAGCAGCGTACCTGCGCAACATACGGCAGTCCGCCGGGCGTATGCGCGACATGCTCGACACCCTGTTGGGCTTCTTCCGGCTGGACAACGGTAAGGAACAGGCGAACCTGTCCCCTTGCAGGATTTCAGCAATCACACATATCCTTGAAACGGAGTTCATGCCCGCCGCGATGGACAAGGGGCTGTCATTCACCGTGACGGCACGGGCTGACGCGGTTGTCCTCGCCGACAAGGAGCGCATACTGCAAATCGGCAACAACCTATTGTCAAACGCTATCAAGTTCACCGAGAACGGCGGCATATCCTTGACAACGGACTATGACGGCGGTATGCTGAAACTTATCGTAGAAGATACAGGCACGGGCATGACCGACGAGGAACAGCAACGTGTGTTCGGCGCGTTTGAACGGCTGTCTAACGCCGCAGCCAAAGACGGCTTCGGATTAGGATTGTCAATAGTACAGCGTATTGTGGCGATGCTCGGCGGCACGGTGCTGTTGGAGAGCGAAAGAGGCAAGGGAAGCCGCTTCACGGTGGAGATACCCGCGCAGAGAGCCGAGGAACTGCCGGAACATGTAAACCGGAAGCAGCTTCATGAACATGCGTTCCGCGATGTAATCGCCATTGACAATGACGAGGTGTTGCTCTTGATGCTGAAGGAGATGTACGCCCAAAAGGGAATACACTGCGACACCTGCACCGACACTGCGGAACTGATGGAAAGGATACGTGGAAAGGAATACTCCCTGCTGCTCACCGACCTGCACATGCCGGAGATCGACGGCTTCGGGCTGCTGGAGCTGCTGCGCTCCTCCAACGTGGGCAACTCACGGGTTATCCCGGTGGTGGCGGCGACCGCTTCGGGCAGTTGTTCCGAAGCGGAACTTATCGGGTCCGGCTTTGCCGGATGCCTGTTCAAGCCGTTCTCCATATCGGAACTGATGGATGTTTCCGACAGGTGCGCACTGAAATGCACGAACGGGAATAACCCGGATTTCTCCGCGCTGCTTTCCTACAGCAACGAGGCTGTCATGCTGGAGAAGCTGATAACGGAAACCGAAAAAGAGATGCGGGCCGTAAGGGATGCGGAGCTGCGGGAAGACCTGCAAACGCTGGATGCCCTTACACACCACCTGCGCAGTTCGTGGGAGATACTCCGCACTGACCGACCGTTACGGGAACTTTACAGGATGCTTCACGGAGAAAGCTCACCCGACGGTGAGGCAATCCGCAGTGCCGTGAATGCCGTGCTTGACATGGGTGCGGAAATAATCAGATTGGCAAAGGAAGAAAGGAACAAATACGAAAATGGATAATACAAGAATCATCGTGGTGGAGGATAACATCGTGTATTGCGAGTTTGTCTGCAACCTGTTGGCACGCGAGGGCTTCCGCACCGTGCAGGCTTTCCACCTATCTACAGCCAAGAAACATCTGCAACAGGCGACAGAATCGGACATCATCGTTTCCGACTTGCGCCTGCCCGACGGCGACGGCATAGACCTGTTGCGCTGGATGCGCAGGGAGGGCAAGATGCAGCCGTTCATCATCATGACCGACTATGCCGAGGTGCATACGGCGGTGGAAAGCATGAAGCTCGGCTCGCTGGACTACATACCCAAGCAGCTTGTGGAGGACAAACTCGTGCCTCTGCTCCGTTCCATACAGAAAGAGCGTAACATTGGGCGCAGCCGTATGCCGGTGTTCTCCCGCAACGGCTCGTCGTTCCAGACCATCATGAAGCGGATAAGACTGGTAGCCCCGACCGACATGAGCGTGCTGATATTCGGTGAGAACGGCACGGGCAAGGAGCATATCGCACACCTCCTGCACGACAAAAGCAAGCGTTCAGGCAAGCCGTTCGTGGCGGTGGACTGCGGTTCGCTCACCAAAGAGCTTGCGCCGTCGGCATTCTTCGGGCACGTCAAGGGAGCTTTCACAGGTGCGGACGGCACAAAGAAAGGATACTTCCATGAGGCGGAGGGCGGCACGCTGTTCTTGGACGAGATAGGCAACCTCGCCGTGGAAACGCAGCAGATGTTGCTTCGTGCCATACAGGAGCGGAGATACCGCCCGGTCGGTGACAAGTCAGACCGTAACTTCAATGTCCGCATTATCGCCGCCACCAACGAAGATTTGGAGGCTGCTGTGAACGAGAAGCGTTTCCGTCAGGATTTGCTTTACCGCCTGCATGACTTCGAGATAACCGTCCCGCCGTTGCGCGACTGTCAGGAGGACATCATGCCGCTCGCGGAGTTCTTCCGGGAGGTAGCCAACAGCGAGCTGGAGTGCGACGTTATCGGCTTTGACGGGGAAGCCCGCAAGACATTGCTGACCCATGCGTGGCCGGGCAATGTCCGTGAGCTTCGGCAGAAAATCATGGGCGCGGTATTGCAGGCGCAGACGGGGCTTGTGACGAAGGAACATCTGGAACTTGCCGTGACGAAACCGACCTCGACTGTCAGCTTCGCCCTGCGCAACGACGCCGAGGACAAGGAACGTGTCTTACGTGCTTTGAAGCAGGCAAATGGGAACCGCAAGGTTGCCGCCGAACTGCTCGGAATAGGCCGCACAACGCTGTACAACAAACTGGAAGAATATGGATTGAAGTATAAATTCAGGCAATCATAGCCGGCAATTCACTGAAAATGGCTATCTTTGCATGACATTTGAGAAAAAACGGCGACTGGTAGAGCTTTTCGCCGCCGACATATAGACATAAGACCGCAAGGCGTTTCGAGCGAAAATCTGGTAAATTGACACTACGGAGACGATTGCGTGATGCTTATGCTATGCCTACGCATAGCGTGCATTCACGTACTCTCCGTAAAAGGCTTTACCAGAGCCGTCGCTTGAAAGTAGTGTGGATTGCACGCTACTTTTTTGCCCCTTGCCAAATAAAAAAGAGACGAAAATTATGGGTAAAGTTCAGATTCTTGCCGTCCTTTCAATGGACGGGTGTCATTTTTCCGATTTATATGGCAAAGCGTATAAGGAACTGTGCCTTGACAAGTGCGGCATCAATGAAATAAGGGAAAACGCCCTTTACCACATCACGCCCGACTACTCCATCTCCATGCTGGACGAATGGCGGAAGGACGGCACGGACATCCGCTATCTCGCGGAAGCCACTCCCGACAACACGGACTATATCAACGGACTGCTGCGCATGCGGGTGGTGGACGAGATAATCCTATATACCGTGCCTTTCATATCGGGAACGGGACGGCACTTCTTCAAATCGGCACTGCCGGAAACATACTGGACGCTTACCTCACAAAAAAGATATCCCAATGGCGTGTGCCGCAGCATTTATACAAACATTGAAACCATTATATAAACAGGAATGTTCTGCTTGCATACATTTGAGTACTTCCATAAATGGAATAATGTACTGATAGTAAACATTATAAGTTGATAGCAATTCTTGCCTGATAAAAAATATCAATCTTTATCAATTTGAAATCCAGCATCTTCCAGACAGAGTGCCGGATTTTTTGTTTTCTGGAACCGTTTTTTGCAATTTATATTCATGTGCGCACACTGAAAACAGAGTGTAAAATTTCTAAATTGACAGGATATGAATTATTTTTTATTAGCGGAAACCGAGTTTTTCCGTCTCATAAATGAAGCCGGGGACTGCAATATGGAAACTGCATACACGGCTTTCGCCTCTCAAGTCATAGAGTTGTGCAGCGACAGTACGGACATCACCCGTACCATCATCGCGCTGGCTTACATCGAGATCGAATTACAGCATCATCCCGTGCGTAACCTTCCCGAAGAAAAGAAGGAAATAGCCAACTATGTCAGCAAGGCTCTCTCTTTCGTAAGGAAGATGCAGAAGTTTATTGCCGCTCCCCAAGTGCCGCCACTAATCCCTATCCAAACATCCACCGACAACACTAACGATAATACCGCCTCACCCTTGCAATGGACAGGCAACGCCATCGACCTCGTGGAGCTGATATACGGCATCAACGAGATGGGCTGTATCAACAACGGCAATATGCCTCTCAAACAGCTTGCCCCGCTCCTGTACAAGATATTTGGTGTGGAATCAAAGGACTGTTACCGTTTCTACATCGACATCAAACGTCGGAAGAACGAGAGCCGCACCTATTTCCTTGACAAAATGCAGGAAAAACTGAATGAGAAGATGCTCCGTGACGAAGAGATGGAGCGCATGAGAAGATAAACTAAGAATCCCTGAAGAAAATAATGGGCGGAACAAGTTTGACACTTTGCTCCGCCCGTTTTCATGTAGCCCGTCAGCTCTGTTATTTTTGCTGTAACAGATGTTTCAGGTTTTCATCGTTGGCAATACGCTCCAGTTCCTCCTGAACAATCTGCTTGACTTCCTCCTTGATTCGCCTGTAATTCTCCTGCACCGTTTCCTTCATGCGGTCGTTACCGTTTTCGTCCGTGAAGTCGGTAATGACGGGTATCTTCTTGTAGGCTTTCTCCTCGCGCTTCACCTTCTCTGCATCCACGACAATCTCGCAGTGAAAAATCTTCTGTTCGATACGTTCGTTGAAGTTATCGGACACAGAACCGACAAACATTCCCTGCGTCAAGCCGGAAATCTTGCTCGGCGGGATAAGCGCGTCCATCTGCGTGTTGATGGAGGTGGAAACGTCCTGCCTATTGATGGAAATGGACTGCCGTTTCTGCAAGACCTTTCCGAAGCGTTCGGATAGCGTCTTGGCGGTTTCACCCACCACCTGCCCAGAGAAGATATTGCCGACGGTGTTCATCACCACTTTCGCCTCTTTATCGCCATAGTCGCGCACCAACTGGCTGAAATCCTGAAAGCCCAGACACACGGCAACCTTGTTGCTTCGTGCGGTGGCGATAAGGTTGTCCAGCCCCTTGAAATATATCGTCGGTAATTCATCTATAATAACCGACGACTTCAGCATCCCCTTCTTGTTGATGAGCTTCACGATACGGGAGTTATACAGACCGAGAGCCGCACCGTAAATATTCTGACGGTCGGGATTGTTACCCACGCACAGGATTTTCGGCTCTTCGGGATTGTTGATGTCCAGCGTAAACTCGCTGTCCGACATTACCCAATAGAGCTGCGGGGAAATCATGCGCGAGAGCGGAATCTTAGCCGACGCAATCTGTCCCATCAACTGCTCCGCAGCACCTCCGAGCCATGCGTCCATGAACGGAGAAAGGTAGTTTTCCAGTTCCGGGTAAGAGGTCAGAATCGGGAAAATATCCTCATAGCGGCGGTTCAAAAACTCAATGGCATGGGGGAACGTGCAATACTTGCCATTCCGGAAAATTGTAGGCTCGGCACTCGACGCCTTGCCGCATTGCTGCGGCAGGTTTCCGAAAGCCTGCCCCCGAACCGTGCTTACACGTCTCCATGTACACGGCTCTCCATTACACCACAACTTAGTTATCATGTATATGCGCATAACAGTTAGGACACACTGCCAACGATTTTCTGTGCATCTGCAACATAGCCTTTTCCCATTCTGTGTTTTCCGTTAGAGTTTTGAGTGTTCTGACATGATGCATGACAGTTTTACCCTTTGCTCCACACAATTCACAGACTTCAGCCCTGTGCCTTTCAATCAGGCTCGGAGTCGAAATTACGAACGGGTTTGGCAGGTTGTCGCATTTAGCATCGGTGGTAGGTTCTTTCTTTTTGAAACCCTCGTTATAAAGAATACGGCATCTTTCTCGCCCTTTTGCATCTGTATATCTTACCACACAGTCTTTCCCCTCACGATATTTCTTTATCACTTTAGGGGTACTGATGTTAAGTTTTTGAGCAAGAGTGCAGTAAAAGCTGTATGACATAACGTAACCAAAACGTTTTCCGAGTGTGGAAATATTCTGCGCCACAGCATAGTAGTTGTAAAATCCTCTGATTTCCGAGTTGACTTTAGCAAGTATGTCTTCGGGATTGCAATTGGTCATTGCTCCACGGGACTTAGGTTTCCAATCTTCTTTCCCATTAACTTGGATTACTGTAATGGCATTATAAGATTGAAGCCGTTTCCTCACAACGTCTCTCGGCAAAAGAAGTACAACCTTGCCGTTAAACATGCGCTTCAGTTTTCCGTTCTTATCTCGTTTGGTAGATTGAGACTGACGTATTGTGATTTCATATCCGAGAAATGCGGCTCTGTCTTTGGCGTTGGTTATCAAAGTCTTTTCGTCTGACAGTTCAAGTTTGAGTTTTTCCTCCATGAACTTGGCGATATCCTTTTTAATAACGTCACATTCCGCTTTGGAGCCACACACCCCGATGATAAAATCATCGGCATACCTGATGTATTTCATTCTCCTGTATGTCGGTGACATCTCATCCACACTTGGATATTCAAACATCAGACGGGAATATTCCTTTAGTCTTACAGCCATTTCTTCCCGTTTTGATGCGTCGGTCTCAGCATTGAATTTCGCAAGAAGTCTGCGCTTTCGGTCTGAGTAGATACGGTATTGCCTATTCTTCGGGCGAGTATTGCCCTTATCGAAGCGTTGGATGTATTCTGCAATATACTTGTCGAACTTGTCAAGGTAGATATTTGCCAGTATTGGGCTGATGATGCCACCTTGTGGCGTTCCACTGTATGTGTTGTTGAACTTCCAATCCTCGATATATCCTGCATTAAGGAATTTACGGATGAGCCGAAGAAAGCGTTCGTCATTGATGCGCTCTCTCAGAGTTTCTATCAGCACATTGTGGTCTATGTTGTCGAAGAAGCCCTTGATGTCTCCCTCTATAAACCATTTTGTGCCCAGAAATGTATTCTGAATACTTGTCAGCGCAGTCTGACAGCTCCTGCGGGGTCTGAAACCGTGAGAAGAGGAGTCAAAGTAACCTTCATAGATTGCTTCGAGTATCATTCTCACGACCTCCTGCACTAATTTGTCCTCAAAAGATGGTATTCCGAGAGGGCGTTTCTTTCCGTTCTTCTTGGGTATGTAAACTCTCTTGGCAGGATGTGGCTTATAAGTCTCATCTCGGAGACATGCAATAAGCCTCTCAATGCGCTCGATGCTCATTCCGTCAACAGTCTTGCCGTCTGTGCCGGGTGTCATGTTGCCTTTCTTCGATGCAATTCTCTGATAGGCTTGATAGAACATCTGCTCATTGAAAAGAATACGGTAAAGCCGTTCGAACTTATAGTCCGAAATATTACTATGCTTTACTAAGTTGTTCAATATGATTGCTGGACTTGTCATAATGTATTTCACATTTTCCTTTAATAATATTGAGTTGGTGTAACTGCCTCCCTTTGCCATGTGCAAGCCGTTAACTTGCTCGGACTACTACGGAGGCTCCGTTACCATACCGAATTTTCAAGCCCTGCGGCTATAGCCTTTCGGCGTTTCGGGTTAGGTAATCCCCATTTAGCTTGTACATTAGCAGCGCGACAGACTGTCGGATGCAACTTTCGTCCGTTAATCTGCTTATTACAGACGTGTCGGAGTCGGTTCAGAGTCCCAAACAACCTACAAATCTTGCTGGGATACTCGCGACATGGCGTTTTGAGGTAACTGCCTTGTGCCATGGCCCTGGTGTGTGCCACTGGACTATTGTTCAACCAATACAGGCTTCATCCTCGTGTCTGTCTTTATGTCTTGCCATTCAGTCGCAACATGGCAGTTAGTTGACTTATGGCTTTTCCAACATGCTACACTCCCCCTTAGGTTTCCCGTTGGGATAAGTTGGATGACATTAGGTTTATTTAACGTGTTAAACATTGTTGTCTACTCTTTAACAGATGTGAATTGAGTAAATATCAGAGCTAACACGCCTAAGAACCCTAACCTAACTTATGCTACTAAGCAATTAATATACAGTCTTATGGGCGCACTTGAGATACCAGATGATAGCCGCGAAGAGGATGATGGGCGATTCCACAAAAAAGTCGCCCTGCTTTTGCACCCAACTTTTATTTAAGTTGAGCATAATGGTGTACGCACTCTCGTAAGCGTCCGTAATGTCCTCCATGAAATCCGGGTGAATGGGATTACAACGGTGCGAGCGTCGCGGGTCGTCGAAGTTTATCACATAAAACTTTGGTTTCACCTTGTAGCCCTCCGGGTGGTTCAGCAAATGATTGTAGGCTATCGTGGACAAGTCGCTGAATTTGAAATCGTACACATACATCGAAAAGCCCTTTTCTATCTGCTGCTTGATGAAATTATTTACCACTGCATAGGATTTTCCGCTGCCCGGCGTACCCAGCACGATGGAAGCCCTAAAGGGATTCACGACATTGATCCAGCCGTTATTCCAACGCTTTTTGTAGTAAAACCGTGTCGGAAGATTGACCGAATACTCGCTTTCGATAAGCCTTGTTTCCTGCATGAAACTCTCATTTTCGTTATTGAACACATCGTCCATGAGGTTGTGCTTCAACAGACGGCTCATCCACAGACCGCCCATCAGCAGGCAGACATAACCTGCGCCAACGGTCAGGATATACAGTCCCGTCACCACCTCTATCGGTAGCGGCAAAGCCAGTATCCACCAGTTGAGGAAGAACAGCACAAAGCCAACGGCAAGGGCTGTCCAGATTCGTCTCCAAGTGATTTTCTCGCCCTTCACGCCCTTTGTCCCCAGACAGGACAGGGCAAGCAGGAGGACGGCAAACAGTTTCGTGTACAGGATGGAACGGAACAGCCCCGCTGTGCGGTTGAAGTTCATCAGGATTCTGTCCACCACACCGATGTCCACACCCCAAAGCCGGATGGCTTCATAGCAGAACCAGTACACGTTCATGACCACTAAAATAATACTCACGGCACGCAGAA
>ERZ836877.4151-NODE-4151-length-15295-cov-24.928871_pt1 | contig 15295 bp, 18 predicted proteins | sample MGYA00519469_ERZ836877 | MGnify/ENA primary metagenome ERZ836877 (study PRJEB31850, sample SAMEA3708809) | human gut metagenome | biome: human gut; feature: human-associated habitat; material: faeces | place: China | collected 2014 ... | reverse complement strand
ACATACGTCGATTGATTATGAAGTTGTCGCCATGAACGCTGTTTCATCGCTTTAATCAGCTGCGCGGAAGTTAGTTCCTCGTATTTGTTGTGATTACTGGCAATAAAAACTTCACCAAAAGCATTATTGAATTCGACATCATCACAATCTAATGGAACGAATTTTATGGGATAGCTCATAGAGTATCCGAACCCAGTCTTACCATATCCTGTTAGGAAAATATATTGTTTGGTTGTTCGATAAATCCCACATGCTCGTTGCGTTTTAGGTTCCTTCGAATTTCTCGGCTTTATCAACTTAACCATTATACGACACAATATTTTCTGCCACTTCTTCATTTCAGCAATTTTCTATCGTTGTCGCCGTTTTCCAATACGCTCATCTGATGAATGGCTATCTGGTTCAGCTTGACAAGCCGTTCGCTTTGAGTCATGCCCTGCTCGATGAAAACAGCATTGAGGTTTTCGCTTCGCGCATCTTTCTCCCGCCTCGGCAATTCAAGCGAGCTTGATTGCTCTCGGCTAAGTCGAAAGATTCCATATTCGATAGGCAGATAAGTTCGTTGATTGTGGCATAATCGCGTATGTTGCCTTTCAGGTCGGGGTTAGCATCGCGCCATTGCTTTGCCGTTACACCGAACATCGCCACGTTGAGCACATCGGCTTCGTTGGCGTAGATGATACTTGCCTGTGCCGGAGTAACCTCCGTCGGGATAAGGTTATGCTTTATCGCGTCGGTGTGGATGCGGTAATTTATTTTCGACAGTTCGCGCTTCGCCGACCAACCCAAAAGCCGCTGTTCCTCAGTCTTCAACCGCTGAAATTCCTCAATAAGATATAGTTTGAACGGGACACTTATCGCGGACCCAAATTCAAAAGCTATGTCCTTATGCGCGTATGTACCTCCATAACGTCCTTTCTTCACGATTATGCCGATTGCGTTAGTGCGCTCTATCCATTCCGATGCGCTTAACACAAACGATGGCAAACCTGCGCTCATTCTAAAGTGGTCAAATTCGACCACTTTGAAATCAGGGTTATGAATCACCTCCCAAGTGTCGAGAAATTCAATGGTGTAACGGTTCCGCAACCAGTTTTTTATAATGTCGGCAGAACGATTATCGCCCTCTTTGGCAGTTGCCATATCAGTAAGGGAGATATAATCCTGTTCTTCTACCGAGAGGACGGTGATTGGTGTATTTTGAACGATAATTTTAGTCATGTTTCAGATATGGCTTATATGCTTATGCGCAAAGTTATACATTTTCGCTGACATACAGAGACGTAGCTCCTTAATTAACAAATCTTGAACGCTAAATTCGATATGGATATATCGTCTATTATCTGTATCTTTGCCAAATGAAGATACGGACAAAAGCCTTTTGGACTTTTCAACTTGCAGTGGCGTTTGTTTCAGCTGTCATTCAGATCATTTTCTGGTATGTAACAGGATTCATAATTTCTGAACCAACGGATCTGTTTGCCGGTCTGCTTTTTAGCATCTGTTCGGTTATAGCTTTTGCGATTACTTTATTTCCTGTCTGGAAATTGTGGCACGGTAAGTCCTGGTTATCGCTTTCATTATTGTTTTTTTGCGCAATAACAATCGTTGCCGCGGTTTTATTTATCCTGTCTAATATGGTAGTTGGTGATGCAGCATTCGTGATTGCGTGGATAGGGATAATACACTATATTCTGGGTGCTCCAGCCAATTTAGTAAATGCCGTAGCAATAGGCTTGATCGGAAAATATTTTGTAAATAGATTTTCAAAGGATATTAATCAGGATTGACAATGACACTGAAAAGCAAGAATTATTTGATTTTTCAGATTACAATTCCGATTGTAACCTTTATTGTCATGGCTCTATCTCATATAATATATCCGCCATCATTTGTTTTAAGGAATGAAATCTTAAAAGCTGCCGCCGTATTCTCGATTTATCCGTCAATTATATTTTCAATCTCATCGGCAATCTCCTGGAAAATATGGAAAGGCAAAAATTGGTATAGTCTTTCGCTTATTATGTTGATTGTGTTGTCAGCCGTTTCTATAGTGATAACTTTATTGGCATTTGTTGTTGAAAGCTATGGTGGATTTGTCGTTTTTCTGTTTAATCTTGACTTGCTGATTTATTTTCCCGCCGGTTTGCTCGTTTTGATTATTATTGGCTTTATTGGACAGTGGTGTGCGACAATGAGTTAATGTTGTTTCCGGGGATAAAAATACGTTGTTGATCAACGCATCTATTACCTTGGAACAGGTCAAATTTTGTTTTGATTGTTAATATAGATGGATCTGCATAATTGAATCCCTTTTCGAATAACCTCTGCAAGGAATGGAATGTCGTTTTTCACGGCATCAAATATTAGATCCGCATCAAGCTCGAAATATCCATGGGCGATATGATTTCTCATGCCTATTATAGCTCTCCAGGGAGTCTCGGGAAAACTATTTTGAAGAAAATCAGGAAGAAGTCTGTTTATTCGATTAATTCCTTCTCCTATGGCAGTGATTAATGTGCAGTTTGCCGCTAACAATTGTAATCCGTTTGGAGACGAATAATAATCATCGGCTGAAGAGATAGCAGTGTTCCATTCGGACAATCGGGTTATTGTCTCTTCGACCGACTTTAAAGTTTGAAGTGCGCGTTTGAGATCTGAGTCAGAGTATAGATATTGCATCGATAGATACTTGATTTAAAAACCTTTCGGATAAATGAGCATGCTTTCTGACTAAATCCACAGAATTAAGCAATAAGGTTTCGAGATATTCTTTAAGTGCGCTCATGAGCAATATCTTGGGGGGCATTTCAACAAGAATATCTATGTCGCTGTCTTGTCGGTTATCACCGCGTGCGACGGATCCGAATAATAATAAGGATGAAACCTTATATTTTTTCTGAATATAAGGAATATTCTGTCTGAGCTTGTTGATACATTCCTCTTTATCGCACATATCTATCTATAGATTAAAAAGGGGATGTCGCTGGCCGGCATCCCTTGTCTTTTTGCGGAATGACCGAGATTCTTGCCATGCAAGCGCCCTTCGGGCGATGTCGAACTCGGTTCGTTCTCATCTCGTCAGTCCTTAAAAAGGACTACGTCCGTTTTTTGCGGAATGACCGAGATTCTTGCTGTGCAAGCGCCCTGCGGGCGATGTCGAACTCGGATCGTTCTCATCTCGTCAGTCCTTAAAAAAGGACTACGTCCGTTTTTTGCGGAATGACCGAGATTCGAACTCGGGAAACGCTTTTGACGTTTACACGCTTTCCAGACAACTTTCTCCAATCGCAAACGACTGGTTAATAATTAGTTGCTTAAAGCCCGTTCCTGCTTGCGCGTATGTTGCGCGCAAGATTTACGCTGCAAAGTTAATAATATTTTTTGATGTGGCAATAACTTTCGCGCCCTTTTTATCATTTTTTTTCTTGAATGTAAGAGATTCCATTGGCTGTTAGTAGCTCTCGCAAACGCCATATTTCTTCTCGTAGGTCTATCTCCCTATCTCGGCAATCGTCGTATTTCTTTTGTAACTCATCAAGCCGGGAACATAGGCGCGCGTTGTCATCGCGCAATCTTTGTATTTCTTCATCATCGCCCCCTCTCGCCTTGTCTGCGTCGCGGTCTATGCGTTCCAGTATTCCGAGTATCTGCCGCAAGGCTTCGGGGTCATTTATTCTAATCTCCGAAAACTTATTGTTGCTGCCTACCGCCTCAAGATAACGAGGATATTCTTCCTCATCAATTTCATATCTCGTAATGTCAACTCCGGGGAAGGCTTTGCGGAGGTCGGCAACTCGCTCATCGGGAAAAGGATTGCGACCCTTTTCTACACTTGACAGAAAGCCCTGTGTTACGCCGAGAGCTGCGGCAAGCTCTTTCTGCGTTTTGCCGTTTTCTTTTCTCAATTCAAGTAGTCTGTATCGTGCCATTACAAGTTTTAGTAATTATTACGCAATATTTAATGCTAATATTACGTTATATCAATTAAATTAGCTACCTTTGCATTGTCGTGATTATTCACAACAACAAGCAATAAGATTATTTCTTGATGCAAAGGTAACTATTATTTCCTAATATAACAAATATATTGCGTAATATATTTGTTGTTCAATGGTTGAAAAATGTAAACAAGATTATATGGAGCAAAAATCACTAAAGGAACTCTACCTTGAAGAAAAGGAGAAACCAAATCCGGCACAGGCTTTTATATCAAAAATAGCCGAAATCACTTGCCGCGAAGAATCAACCGTAAGGCAATGGCTGTCGGGTATTCAAACGCCTAATCAAAGAGCCAAAGAGCGCATCGCAGTTGCTTTCGGCTCAACTGTCGACGTGCTATTCCCGGAAATAGTTAAATAATAAGGTTCCCGTTTATGAAAGCTACCGAACCTCAAATTATTGCAACTGCACGTTATTCCATAAGCCAAACCTGTGAGCTACTTGGGATACACCGCGATACTCTGCGGCTTTATACCGATAAGCAAAGAATTATCAAATGCGGCTATCGTACTATCGGAAACCGCAAAGTAAAGTTCTATCTCGGAAGCGAAATTTTACGCTTCTGGAAACGACAGGTGTAGCCATGATAGCGCAGAAAACGATAGACGCTGTTCTCGACGCGGTGCAGATATACGATGTCGTGAAAGATTTCGTGCAGTTGCGGCGCAGCGGCTCCGGCTGGACAGGGCTGTGCCCTTTCCACTCCGAGCGCACGGCATCTTTTCATGTCGACCCGCGACGCAACATATACAAATGCTTCAGTTGCGGCGAGGGTGGCGGAGCCGTGAGATTCCTTATGGAAAACAGGAATATGTCATACCCCGACGCTATACGCCATATAGCCGGGCTGTATAACATACCCGTCGAGGAAGCTCCCCACAACCTTACCGACGAGCAGCGCAAGCTCGCCCTTCAGCGTGAGGGCGACCTCGCGGCTCTGGAAACGGTGCAGCAGTTTTTCGAGCAGTCGCTTGTGGCTGGCAACACTGCGGCCAAACGCGCCTGCGCTTACGCCTCGAAACGGTGGACGCTTGAATATTGCCGGGCAAACGGGATAGGTTATGCACCTTATCCCAAAGAGTTTTTCGAGTTCGTCAAACAGAAAGGCGTCAGCCTCGACGCCCTTCTTGACACCGGCATGATCAGGAAGAAAGAGGACGGGCACTTCTCTTTCATGTTCGCCAACCGTATCACCATACCCATACGCGACAGGTTCGGGCGCGTGATAGCGTATACCGCCCGAAGCCTTGACGATAATACGGACTGCAAATATCTCAATTCCACGACCTCATGCGTCTACAAGAAAGGAAATACCGTTTTCGGCATCGAGATAGCAAGGAAAGCCGCACGAAAGGCCGGGTTCCTGTATGTGGTTGAGGGCGCGCCCGACGTGCTGCGCCTCCAGTCTGTCGGCAGCGACAATGCAGTGGCCGCCCTCGGCACGGAGTGGACTGCCACGCAGTTCGAGGCCATTAAAGGTATTTCCGACACACTTTGTTTTATACCCGACAGCGAGATACCCAAAGAGGGCGAGATTTATTCGCCGGGAACAAAGGCCGTGATGAAGAACGGACGCGAGGCCGTAGACCGCGGATTCCGCGTTGTGGTACGCGAGATTCCGCTTGACAACGGAGCCGAAAAGAACGACCCCGACAGCTATTGCACCACTCCGGCTATCCTTTCTTCGCTCGAAGAACAGGATTTTGTGCTGTGGTATGCCGAGAAAGCATTTCTCGCCCCCACGACGCAGTTAGGACGCACGGAGGTTATCAAGGACTTGTGCGCCATGCTCGCAGCCATAGAGGACGCGACACTCGCCTCTATGTACCTCGAACAGCTTATCAAGAAATATAAGGAGCGCACCGCCTGGAAACTGGCCTTTAACTCGGCGCAGATGCGCAAGCGCAATGAATCGGGCAAGGACGGCGCGGAGAGCGAGAACGAGCGCGACCTGTTCAGCCGCTACGGATTCTTTATTGCCAACAACTGCTACTGCACCTATGGCAAACAGAGCGAGGTCATACGACTTTCAAACTTCATTCTGCTGCCTATGTACGATATTCCCGACGAAGGCTCCATGACGAGGCTTTATAAAATCGTCAACGACCTGGGCCACGACGCCATTATACCTCTGGAGCCGGACGACCTCGTGAATCTCGCTCTGTTCAGAAAGAAGATAAACATTGCCGGGCGTTATGTGTGGCTCGGCAAAATCGACGACCTTATGCGCGTCGAGGAATACATCTTCAGAAAAAGCGAATCGGCCAAACGTATCCGCACACTCGGCTGGCAGCCGGAGGGCTTCTTCGCTTACGGCGACGGCATTTATACAGACCGTTTTATCCGCGTCGATGAAATAGGAATGGTGAGCCTCCGGGGTTACGGCATTTTCTATCTCCCGGCTTTCTCGGTGATGTACCGCGACAACCGGCTGCGCTTCGCTTTCGAGAAATCTTTCACCTATACCCACAAGGCCGACGTGTCTATGGCCGAGTATCTGAAACTGTTTGTCGACGTATTCGGCGACAACGGCAAGGTGGCGATAGCTTTTATTTTCGCCACGCTTTTCCGCGACTTCATTTTTGAACAGTTCGAGTTTTTCCCGATTTTCAATATTTTCGGCAAGCCGCAATCGGGCAAATCACAGCTTGGCAAAGCCATGAAAGGCTTCTTTACAAGCTCGAACAAGCCGATAAATTACGAGGGCGAAACATACCCGGCCATTAACAAGGCTTTGGAACAGACCGCCAACTGCCTTGTGCATTTCGACGAATACAAGAACTCTATCGAGTGGCGAAAGGTGGAACTGCTGAAATCAATGTGGGACGGCGTAGGACGCGGCAAGATGAAAGACGGCGATGTGGAACGTGTCAACGTGAACTGCGGCGTTATCCTGTCGGGTCAGGAAATGCCGACTATCGACCCGGCCCTGTTCACTCGTATTCTGCACATAACCGTCAACAAGACCTCATACACACTGGAGGAACGGCAACGCTTCGCCGAGCTTATGGAACTGAATCGTCGCGGTGTGTGCCACCTTACTATGGAAGTAGTAAGACACCGCGACCGCTTCGTGGAGGATTTCCCCCATTTCTGCGCACTTACCCGTACAGAGGTGGTGAACCGTATCGCCAGGAGCGGCAAAACTGTATCAGACCGTATGTATATGAACTGGGTTGTGGTGCTCGCCTCATTGAGGACGCTTGAAAAAATCCTCCCTGTGCCTTTCTCTTACGAGAATCTTCTTGATATCTGCGTCGATATGCTGCTTGAACAGCACTCGATCACAGAACGCTCCGACGAAGTGGCCTCTTTCTGGAACTTTGTTCATGTGCTTTATCAGGAAGGGCGGCTATACCAGGAGGGCGACTTTCGCATTAACCGCAATGTGTCGAGCCTGAGGCTTCACGGCACTTCCGCGACAAGAGAGTTTTCAGAGCCGAAGAATATACTCATAATACGCGACCGCCGTATTATTCAGCATTATCAGACCGACAAGGCGCGCTCGACAAAACAGCTTATACTATCCGAAGACGATATGCGCAAATATCTTGAACGCTCCGCGCCATGCCTCGGCATTGTCAAGCGCAAGTTCTATAAGATGAACCAGTACGGACAGCCTGTAAAGGAGTTTGGAGAGGGCGGCACCGCCGGACGGCAGCTTTACGATGTCGATACGGCACTGGCTTTCGATTACGACCAGGTGCAGCAGCTTTATCACCTCTATCTCACCGCCGACACCTCGGCCATGACGGAGGAAGAACAACAAGAGCATGAAAATCAAATCAGTAAGCCTCCCGCGAGCGGCTCCGGCCAATCAAGCCTTCCTTTTTGATTTTTTCGGCAAATCTTTTGAAACCCGACAGTTACCACAGCCACCGCCGCCACCGCGGTATAAATCAACACTTTAATGTCTGCAACCTTTGACAACCGAACAGCCACCGCAAGCCACCGTTTGCCGGTTTTGCAACCGCCGACAACCGATTTACCTTATTTTTCTCTTTTTGAAAAGAAAGAAAAATATCTTAAATGCGTGGCTTCGTGGGGATTGCCTTTGCCTCTCTCGGACGGTTGCGCGGTTCCGGCGGTTACACCTCTTTTCCCATTGAATTAACAATAAAAATATAAACCTAAAATACCCGGATATGAACGACTTCCTTATTTACCTCCCTCTTGAAGCATTTATGGCGCAGTGGTTCCGCCACAGGCACGGCGGCTCGCAGTACACCGTGCGCCTTGTGCGCGGCAGCGTGGAATCCAAACGTCTTAAAGCCCTGCTCGACGTGCCGCCGTCGGACTATGTGCCCCGGCCCGCGCCACAGGGCTGCGTGGCCGTGGCTATACCTTTCTTCCCGGCCAAAGACCCGCGCCAATTCAACTATGTATCGCCGCAGGGCATTAACGCCCTCGTCGAAACGCTACGCGACCTGTTCGACCTCGAACTGCACGACTATTATGTGAAAACATACATCAAAGGCTCGCGCATTGACTATATGCTGGAGGCATGGATGGCGATGCACGGCATAGAGTTCAATGATACAAACTACAACTCGGTCAAGAAACGCCTCGACCGGGTTAGAAAGAAAATATATGTCAAGCGACACCGCGACAAAGGAAAAAACAGCGAAAACTGAATAAAAATCGTACCGAGTTCAGCGCGGCTTTATACCGTGCAAAATATAGGTAATAATCGTTATATCAACAATATCTGTAATAATTATGTCTGAAACGACCAAAATCTGCTCCGGCTGTAACCGCGAGTTACCGCTGGAGAGCTTCGGGAGAATGGCATCGGCTCCCGACGGCCTTAGTTACCGATGCAAGGAGTGTGTGAACGCCGCGAAACGCGAATACCACCACTCACGAAAGAAATTAAAGAGAGTGTTCACCAATCCCGACCTCGCCAACTTCACGCCCCGGCAGCTTATCGACGAGCTTAAAGCCCGTGGCTATTCCGGCGAGTTGAAGATTACACAGACGATTAAGGTATGAAATCGCCGCTCGTACCTAAATTGTCGCTTCCCGGCATACGGTTTGTCGGGGTTGTCGACTGCGAGAAATTACAGCCCAACCTGCGTGAAATGGCTATGGCCGGGCTTACCGTGGCCGCCCATACCGATGTGGAGGAAGTGCCGTTTGCAAACGCTACCGCCGAGGCGGTCAGCGAGTGCAGCCACGGCGCGCCCGTGGAAACGGCGACTTTGAAATTCCGCACATCGAAATTTCTGCGTATAGATGTTCAGATGGGGTTTGTCATTACCGACGTAAGCGGCAGGTCTTGGCTGATCGGCGCAGCCGAGCCGCCATTTCCCAAAGTGTCGCTCACAAGGAAGACAGGGCTTCCCGGTGGCGACCCTGCCGTGTGGGAGATTGAGGTTAAGGCGGTGGGGCAACGCTCGCTTTTGCCATGCGTGTTCTGAATGGGCTGCCTTTCGCCGACCCATCGAGGGAGGCTTGCGTTTTCAGGACTTGAACACATGGCTGTTATCCTGATGTAGCCGTTGATAGGATAATGCGGTCATTGGCGGCATATCCGAAGACACTCATTGCCCTGCGTGGCCGTAGCTTGCGACGATATGCCAGGCTTCCTCGCATTGGTGCGCCGCAGTTGCAGCCGTGGACGTCAGGCTCACGCTTCTCCCACTCATTATTATTCGGACGGTCTGCCTTGTGGCGGACTTTCCTTTTTATATATGGCATTGTTCCCATTTCCATTTGGCTTTCGCTGTTTGGCTGTGGTAAGTTCTCTCCGTATGGAACATGAATCGTTGTCGGCAGGGCAAGCCTCGTGGAGTTGATGTGTTGCCGTAATAACAGGTGGAGATTTCAACGCCTCCGTTGCCGCCATATGGCGTATGTGTGGGTGTCTTTATGGACGTTGGCAGTGTCGTTGATGCCCCGGTGGGTTCGGGCTGTACGTTGTATATGTCGCGGCTGTCGATTACCCGACACTCCCGGCTGGCTGATTTTCTTTCATTGTGAACCGAGGGCATGATTGATTTCGCGCCCTTCCTTTTACTCCGCAAAGTTAATAGCTCCCTGCGGCGCGACAAGGCTAAACTGCATCTTCCTGAAAATCTTCCTCTTGCAGAGCGTATTTTCTTTCAGAGCCTTGTCTTGAAACACCGCCGGGAGCAACTTTGAGGGCAGCGTAAAAGAAAGAGCTTTTACACGAAATCATTCATTCAAACCCTCAATTCATACAGACATGAAAGAAATTCTTAACGCCAACCTCCCTCTCCGTCAGGTTATCATCGACCGCCTCGAAGAACTCGGCTACACGCCCGAATCGCTGCGCGAGGCCATCACCGAACACGAGGCCGACTACCGCGACGAAAATCCGTCGCTCTACTGCGGAACATACGCCAAATACAACGGCGGCGACCTCTCCGGCCTGTGGGTTGACCTCTCCACCTTCGACAGCTACGAGGACTTCATCAACTTCTGCCGGGCTTGCCACGCCGACGAAAACGACCCGGAGCTGATGTTTCAGGACTACGAGAACTTCCCCCGTGAGTGGTATTGCGAAAGCTGCATGGGGCAGGAAACATGGGATAAAATCGCCGAATATATCCGGCTGTCGGAAATCCACGACAAGGAGGCCGTGGACGCTTTCGTGGAGTGGGGTGGCGAGAGCCTCGACCACTTCGAGGACTGCTACTGCGGCGAGTGGGAGGACGAGGAAGCCTTCGCCCGGCATATCGTTGACGAGTGCTACGACCTAGACCGCACGATGGGCAATCTCGCAAACTACTTCGACTATGCCGCCTATGGCCGCGAATTGTTCATGTACGACTACTACATGGATAACGGCTATGTGTTCCGCCATTGGTAAGGCGTAAGCCTCTCTCCCTCGGTGGGTCGGCGAAAGCCGGCCTTTTTTTGCTTGACAGATTGATATAAAAAGGCGAAGCCGCGCAGACAAAATGCGCGGCTTCTTTTCCCTTTTAGAGTGCTGGTACCGGGACTAAAACCGATAGCTGCACTTATGATGTTGCAAAGGTACTTATTTTTTCTGATATAACAATGGCTCAAACGGAAAAGTTGTGATTATTTTACATTTGAGGCATCTAATCCGCTTATGTTGGCGATTATTTCGGCCACTTTGGGGGATTGTGAGTAGTGTCGTATAAGTGCCTTGATTTCTTCCACCATTTCATTATAACGGTTTATCGAAACCTGTTTGAGCATATAAAGGACTACTGCTATCGAGCCGTTAAGATTACGGAAATTCCTGGCGCCCCGTACTTCTGCCGGGCCTCTCCTGATATATTTGAAAGGCACAAAATCATATAGCACATTACCGTGGGCGCAGTAGTTACGGAGTTCCCTTACTATTTCAAGGTAGTTTTCAACGACCTCTATATAGCGTATGCCGTAATGATTGGCTATTGCTATCTTCAGACGCCTATCCTTTATTGCTTTATAGAGATTTATAACACTACCGAATGTCATGTATTCTATCGTTTTCCATGCAGGGGCGTATGTATCCTCCTAATGGACGCGGTGATGTTGCCTGATTACGGAGTTCAGTTTGAAACTGGCCGTATAAACCGTACTGTCAAAAGTCGACGCAAACTGTTCTGCCACTACCGTATCATCGACAAACCACTGCGGGTTATCTGTATAATTATTGGAAAGCGTGTAGGTCAGGAAGTTGCGAAAGTTTATCTCTATTCGGTTTATATAAAACGCAAGTATGCTCCGTAATTTGTAATCAAAATAATATAGCTTCACCGCATCATCGAAGTTGGCTCCGGCCACAAACTCATGTGTTCGATTTTGTTTTGCCGGGTAAGTCTTCTCAAATGGAAACCAATAGAAACCAAGACGATAATAACCGACGTCTAACAAAACCTCTTTGGCTTTGTTCTCGTCGGCAATAGTCATGCCTCTGCTTCGTAGAAGCCTGACCTGCTTATCTAATGTCATTGCTTGATTTCCCATTCTGCAAAGTTACGAAATTTCCGTGAATTTCAGTGTCTTTTAGCCGCTTTATTTACTGCGGTACTTTTGTGGCAAACAACGATTAAGATATGCCACAGCCCAAATATAACCTGCATCTGAAAGGCTTCGTCGGAGGCTACGACTTCGACCGCGATTATGTAGACTACATACTCGCCAAAAACGCCGGGAAACCCGTTAACGTGCTTATCGACAGCACAGGCGGCTCACTCGCCACCGCACTTTCTATTTCCTCCGCTTTCAAGCTGCACGGCGACGTGTCGGTGCATTTCGTCGGCATGAACGCCTCCGCAGCGACTATCGCCGCCCTCGGTGCAAAGCACGTCAGCATCGACACCGCCGCTTGGTACCTCGTGCATAAATGCTCCAACGAGTTTTTCAAATGGTCGAGCCTCAACGCCGACCAGATGGCCGACCTAATTTCTGCACTCGAAAGGCAGAAAGCCGACCTTGACAAACTCGATGCCGGAGTTGCCGCCATGTACGCCGCCAAATGCCGCAAAGACCCCAAAGCACTCCTTGACCTTATGAAAGTAGGCGGCTGGCTATCGGCCAAAGAAGCCCTCGAATGGGGTTTTGTCGATGAAATAACCGACAAGCCGGAGGACACCGCCCCCAAACTCACCGATTCCACCGCCTCGGCGATGGCGGCTGCCGGTATGCCTATACCCAATGTGCCCGTCGCCGACAGAGAAAGCGGCCTCGGCAGGTTCTTCGCGGCCATTGCCGCCATGTTCAGGCCCTCCAACGCCGCCACGCCCGTAATCAATAACCAATCAAATACTCCCCAAATGTCTACTATCATCTTCCCGGCATTGTGCGCCGCCCTCGCCCTCGATTCACTGGAGCTTTCGGGCGACAAGGCCACGGCAAGCCTCTCCGTGGAGCAGCTTGCAAAAATCGACAAGGCTCTGAACGGCAACGCCTCCGAAATCAAGGCCAAAGACACCGAAATCGCCACCCTCAAAGCCCGTGTTGCCGAACTCGAAAAGACACCGGCGGAAACCACCTCCGCTATCGTCAGCACTTCGCAGCAGCCCGAAAAGCCCGAATCCCCTATGGACGCTTTCAGCGCATCGGTCAGACGCGCCCGCGAGATCTACGACCAACTGCCGTAAGCTCTATGCCGCAAATCCTCCCTCTGTAACCAAAATTCAAGTACATTATGCCCGATTTACTTCACTCTATCCAAATCACCGACCCCGACTATGAAAGGGCGGCTATCCAGTGGAAGACCGACTTTCTTCTCATGCCGCTCTTTGCCTGTGAGGAAGCCCTGAAATATATGCAGGGTATGCCCGGAGTTACCGCGCCTACGAAGCTCCCCTCCGTCGAGGGCGCGGGGCAGTTCGCCCCTTACCGACGCGACCGCCGCAGCGCGTCGGCCACCAAAGTAGGCTACCGCGAGATTACTTCCTACCTCGGCAACGTGCGCGAGGACTTCGAGCCGCTGGAAATCATTCAGACCCTTTTAGGGCGCGGCACCGCCACTCTCGGCGACGCACAGATGCAGGCTCCCTCGGCGCGCCTCGTCATCGCCGCCGTCATGCGCTCGCTCGGACACCACCTGCACGAGGTTCTTTTCACCGCCAGGCGCAACCCCGACGGCGACACGACTGCCGACCTGTTCGATGGCTGGGGAACTATCCTCGACCGCGAAATGGAGAACGGCAACATTTCCGTCGCAAAAAACAACCTCATCGAGCTTACCGAGGCTGTCGACGGCACTAACGCCGTCGATGTCGCAAAAGAGGTGGAACGCTCATGCGACCCGCATCTGAGAAAGCAGCACAAGTTCCTGTTCTGCGACCCGGAGTTTGCCGACTTCTATAACGACGCATACCTTGTTACACACAACTCCGTGCCATATAACAAGAAATACGAGCAGCCCATTGTAGAGGGCAGCTTCAACAAGACCACAATCGTGCCCCTCGACTGCCTCGCAGGTACGGACAAGTATATCCTCACCCCCGGCTCCAATATGCTCTACGCCTACGACAACATGAGCGACCTTACCCGTATGGAGGTCAAACGCTGGGAACCGTGGGCTATGACTATCGCCGCCGCTATGTTCTTCGGCACACAGTTCCGAAGTATCGACCGCCGCTTCCTCAAAGTTGTTAAACTCAAATCCGCTTAATCTATGGCTATCGCAGCTTCTTCTTGCCTCAACATTCAAAAGAGCCTCGCATGGTGTCAGGGAACGCCCGAATACGCCGGTGTGCGCCGTCGTATCTACTATCTCGCCAAAAGCGAGATAGTAGGCTGGCCGCTCCTTGAACGCGATGCCAACGGCATACGCGCGACGTCGGCCAGATACAAGGGCGACTTCACCCTCAAAGCCGACGCCAAATGGAAATTCATCGACATTCTCCCCGACAAATCGCAGCTTACCTCCGAGCCGCAGGGCGAGCTTCCCTCGCAGACACAGCTTAACAAGCTCGTCGCCGTACACCCCGGCGTGGGCGCGGAGGCATCCGCTGCCGCAGCTTATCTCAACAACTCGGACAATGTTTTTATCGTACAGGATATGAACGACAATTACCGCGTTGTCGGCTGCGACAAGTGGCTCACCAAAACGACGGTGAACCAGGACAACGGACAGGGGGCTTCCGGCACCACCTCGACAACTATTAACGTCGAAGCCTCCGACGAGGTGCCCGCGCCTTTCTACGACGGCGAGATTATCACCGAGGACGGGATAATCAACCCCAAAAAGGCCGCCTGATAGATGGCTTCCCCTTACGACGGCAGCGGCGCGGTTGACATGGGCGAGATTATCCGTGGGATAACGACACCCGAACTCGAAACGCCGTCTGCCGCCGTTTTATCTTCCTCTCAATCCGGCAAGGATCTGTTTGCCGTAAAGAAACGGCAACAGTGGGCGCACGACGATGGCGCGCGGTGCGACTTTCAGAGCCGCCCCATGCTCGCATACCGTACCGGCCTTTTCTTCCTTGCCGTGTGGAAACGGAGCGTCTACGGCAAAACGCTTTCCGAAATCAAGGCCGACGATGCCATGATTCCGAAAGTTGCCGGGGCCACCGCCGCGCTTCTCGCCGATGTTCTCGGCTATAACCTCGCCGCCGGAGGCTGGGCGGTGATTACCACCCCGAAACGGAGGCACCGTCAGCGCAACTTCGCCTCACTCGTTGCTGCCGACCTTGCCCGTCAACTCGCAATACCTTTTTATGAAGATGTCGCGCTCTGCCGCTCCAAACAGCGGGTGAACGCGACCTTTGAAATGAATGTATGCCCTGCGGAGCAGAACATTATAGTTTTCGATGATTTCGTTACCACCGGCCAGACGATGCTTGCAATGAAACGG
>ERZ836877.4142-NODE-4142-length-15326-cov-2.670487_pt1 | contig 15326 bp, 10 predicted proteins | sample MGYA00519469_ERZ836877 | MGnify/ENA primary metagenome ERZ836877 (study PRJEB31850, sample SAMEA3708809) | human gut metagenome | biome: human gut; feature: human-associated habitat; material: faeces | place: China | collected 2014 ... | reverse complement strand
AGTTTGAGGTCGACGTTGTTGTAGGGCGTGAGCATGTCGCGCGGGTCGGCGTACGACCACATACGCTTGCCCACATGCAGGTCAGACACTGTCAGCGAGATTGATTTCCAGGCAACTATGCCCGTTATGCCGCACGAGAAAGTCGGCGAATAGCATATCGGCCGGTTGTAGATTTCCGATTCGGGATTCGTGCGGTCGATGTCGCGCTGCCATGTGAACGAGGTGAGTAGCGAGAACGACCAGTCGCCCGTGCCATAGCGTCCGGAGAGGGTCGAATTGAGTCCGCGGCAGAAAGTCTTGCCGTAGTTCATCATCGACCATGTGTATGTACCCTTGACGGGCAGACAGACTATGCGGTTGTCTATATAATTGAGGTAGGCGTCGGCCTGAACCGATGCCATCCACTGTGCTGAGACGAAATGGTATTCGATGCCGACGTTCCACTGCCGAGTATACTCCGGCTTGAGATTGCGGTTGCCCACCTGTGTGTAATAAAGGTCGTTGAGCGTCGGAGCGCGGAAGATGCACTTGTACCAAGCGCGTAGCGAGAGGTCTTTATACGAGTATCCGAGCGTCACCGCCGGCGTGAAGCGCTGCAGCGGGTCGGCGGCGCCAACGTGCTGGCGTGTGTGGTCGCGGTAATGCTGGAAAAGGACAGACCCGGCCAGGCGGAAGCCGCGGTAGTGCATATGGGCGGCAACCACAGCCTTCTGGTCGAGCCGCCGCACGAGGCTGAATCGCCGCAGGTCGGCCGTTAGCCACGACATGCGGGCGTCGTAGCCCAGATTCAACGACAGCCAGCGCAGGGGCGTGACAGCGTACGAGGCCGAGACGTAGGCGTCGTTCTGCCGATAATGGTTGTCGGCCCGCACGGTATTCTGGTTGTCGGGATAATCGGTGTTATACCGCAGGTACTCGTGGGCATATTTGATATTGAATTTTATCTGATGGATGCGCCCCAGTTTGCGGGTGTACGATGACTGGATGAACAGGTCGGTGTCCCATTCGCGGCCCACATTAATATATTTATCGCTTAGACGGCGCACTATGCCGCCGGGAGTGCCGCGCTCGGATACGTAGGCGTAGACGTGGGAGGCGAAGCCGCCTCTGAACAGCGCCCCTTCGATGCGGTAATAGCGGATGTCGGAGTTGCGCCGCCGTCCCACTGTGTCCTCGTATTCAGACTTGTAGCGGAATGGATAGTCGGCACGGGTGCTGACATACTCGCAGTCGACGAACCCGCTCCAGTTGCGTCGGCTGAATTGTGCGTTGACCCTCGCCTTGTAGGTGTGGAAGGAGCCTATGCCGCCCATCACGGCAAGCGAGTCGGTCGTCGGCCGTCGCGTCTGCAGGTAAACCGTTGCCCCCGAGGCATACTCTGACGCCGACTGGCAGACGTCCAGCCGGTTGGCATTGTAAAGTGAAACAGATTCCAGGGTTGAGAGTGAGAATTTTCCGAGATCGACTGTGCCGTTCTGCGCGTTGGTAATCCGGATGCCGTCGATATATACTCCGACGTGCTGCGAACCGAGCGAGCGCACATTCACCGTTTTAAGGCCGCCGAGGCCGCCGTAGTCCTTGATCTGAACGCCGGCAAAGTATTTGAGCGCATCTGCGATAGAAGTCGACGAGAGCGATTGCAATTCGGTTCCTGCGAGAGTCTGTACAGTGGCCAAGGGACGGCGCACAGCCGTAACCTCCAGGTCGCGCAGGGTGTGTACTGTGTCTGCCATACCGGGTTCGCCGGCAGACGCTGACAAAGAATTGACTGCAATGCAGACGGCCGCGCAAAGGCGCGACAGCCCGTTCAGGGCATCTTTCATTTCCAACAAGTCTTTATTCGCCACGCCAGTCCACGGACGTGTTTGAGTGCGAAATTATGACGGCAGGTCTTCTGGCTTATCCCGTATCGGAGCCGTCTTCCCGACCCCGCGGCACTCTTGCCATGGGTCAGTGACATGCTGGCTTCGATAATCCGGAAAATACAGCAGCGGGTCTGTCGGGGATTCTCACCCCGTTCCCTTTTCATCGCCCCGCAGGGCGAACCGTCGTTGAATCGGATTTCTCAGCCGCAAAGGTAGCGATTATTTCAGAAACGCGCAAATTTTCAAAATTTTACAAAAAAGAAACAAAACGGGTAGATTCTGCTGCTTCGGTGTCGGAGCGGTGGGGGCGGTTTGCAATTGCAAACCGTGCCAGAGGGTGTTCGGGGGCATGTTGATAACTTTTTTCTGTAAATGTGCGAAAAAGTGGAGTTTTCATTTGTAAACAGGCGCTAATTTTTAGTAATTTTACGCCCTAAAACCAAGGTGCCTGCCATCGGGCGCCCAATTTTCTATGACACAGGACGTTTATCATATACCTGCCCTTCTGGGCCCGACGCTTGACCTGCTGGACGTGCAGCCCGGCGGAACCTATGTCGACGCCACTTTTGGCGGCGGCGGCCATTCGCGGGCCATTCTGGATCGGCTAGGCCCGGAAGGCCGGCTCTACGGTTTCGACCAGGACGAGGATGCACTGGGCGGCGCGCCCGACGACCCGCGTTTCACGATGGTTTACGGCAATTTCCGTTTCCTGACCAATTTCATGCGCTTCTACGGTGTGGATAGCGTCGACGGTATTCTGGCAGACCTTGGCGTGTCGTTCCACCATTTCGACGATGCCGAGCGCGGTTTTTCGTTCCGTGCCGACGCGCGTCTGGATATGCGTATGAACCGCCACAGCCGCGTGAGCGCCCGCGATGTGGTGAACGACAGCAGCGAGGAGCGCCTGGCCGATATCCTGTACCTATACGGCGAACTGCCGCAGGCGCGTCGCTTGGCCCGCGCCATCGTCGTGCGCCGCGAGCGGGGTGCCATCGACACGGTCAACCAACTGATCGAGACGGTGGCGCCGCTGCTGGACCGCCGTCGCGAGAAGAAGGAACTGGCCTGTGTGTTCCAGGCCCTTCGCATTGAGGTGAACGGCGAACTCGACGCCCTGCGCCGTTTCCTGAGCGCCACGACCGAGGTTCTGCGTCCCGGAGGCCGCCTGGCCGTGATTACGTATCATTCGCTGGAGGACCGTCTGGTGAAGAATTTCATGCGCACGGGCAATTTCGAGGGTCGCGTGGAAACGGACATCTACGGCCGTGCGTCCACGCCGCTGAAACCGCTGAATAGCAAACCGGTGGTGGCAGACGAGGCCGAAGTGGCCCGCAATCCGCGCAGCCGCAGCGCCAAACTGCGCGTGGCCGTACGCCGTGCCGATGACAAGGCCAATCAATAGAATTCCGAATTCATCCATATCTCTCCGAAACTATGAAAAAACCCGATTTGAAAAAACTTAAAGCCCGAGACCTGGTGGAGGGCATCCCCGGCAACTGGTTCCTGAAACATTTTGCTGTGGTTTTGCTGGGCGTCTTCGTGGCCTTGTGCTATATTTCCGTGCGTTACGACTGCGTGACAGCCATGGAGACCGTGTCGTCGCTGAGCCGCCGCCTGGAGGTGACGCGCACCGAGGTTCAGCGCGAGCGTTCGCACTACATGTCGGCCACCTGCGAGAGTGCCATGCAGCAGATGGTAGACTCGATGGGTCTGGGGCTCAAGGTTCAGGAACGTCCACCTTATAAAATCCCCGCACAATGAAACTGCCGTCATTTTTTTACCGGAATTCGGGTAAGAAGAACAAGGCGTCGAAGCCCAAGACGCGCCGCCTGCACATCTACGGGCGTTTCATGCTCATTTCCGTGGCGATGCTGTTTGTCTCGGGGTTGTGCGTGCTGTTCCTGCTGAACACCACCGTGATTCACGCCGACGAATGGAACGAGAAGGGCAACAGCACCCTGGCCGACTCCATTCCCATCAAGCCGCTGCGCGGGGAAATCCTGGCCAGCGACGGCTCGATTCTGGCAACGAACCTGAACTATTACGACGTGCGCATCGACTTCCGTGCCTCGCGCATCAACGAACTGAAATACATCGAGTCGCTCGATTCGCTGGCCGACACCCTGGCCGTCTACTATCCGCAGCGCACCCGCGACCAATGGTACGACTATCTGTACAAGCCGATGCGAAAAGCCAAGGTCGACCGCTCGCGCTCCTACCTGCTGCTGCGCGGCATCCCCTTTAACGAGGTCGAGCGCCTGCGCAATTTCCCGTACTTCCGCCGTTCGCGCAATCCCAACCGCACAGGCCTTACCTACGAGCGTGTGCTGCTGCGCCGCTATCCCTACGGTGACATGGCACGCCTGAGCATCGGTCGCGTGGGCCAGACTGCCGAGGACAGTCAGATACGCGGCCGTTCGGGCCTGGAACAGGCGCTGGACAGTCTGCTTTACGGCGTGCCGGGCATTGCAAAGAAGGTGCTGTTCACCCGCGGCGAGGCCTACTGGACCGTGAAGAAGCCCGTGAACGGCATAACGCTGACCACCACCATCGACATCACCATGCAGGACCTGCTGGAGCACGAACTGGGCGAGATGCTGGTGGCATGTAACGGCGAGTGGGGCAGCGCAATGATTATGGAAGTGGCCACCGGCGACATAAAGGCCATCTCCAATCTGGACCGCGACACGGTTCACGGCGGCTATATCGAGTCGATGAACCACATCGTGCAGGCCTACGAGCCGGGCTCGGTCATCAAGGTGATTTCGATGCTCACGGCCCTTGAGGACGGCTATGTGAACCTCAACCAGACCTATCCCATCGGCCATTCCTACGCCTACGCCGGCGGTAATCCCATCCGCGACACCCACTCGCCGGCCTATCTGCCGGTGAGCCGCTTTATCGAATACTCGTCGAATATCGGCATGACCAAACTGATAGCGCCGCGCTACGAGAACGACCTGAACGCCTTCCGCGAGCGCCTGCGCCGCATAGGCTTCTTCGACCGTTTCAACACCGGTATGGCGCGCGAGCGCACGCCCTACTACCCTACCCTCGATCCTAAGGCCGGCGGCCGCGTGTCGCTGTCGCGCATGATATTCGGCTACGCAACCCAGGTGCCACCGCTGTATACCTGCGCCATCTATAACGCCATTGCCAATGACGGTCGTTTTGTGCGTCCGCGCCTGGTGAAGGCCATGCGTCTGCCCGACGGCCGCGACTCGGTGATTCCCGTAAGTTATGTGCGCGACAGCATATGCAGCGCCGCCAATGCCCGTATCCTGCGCCAGATGATGCACGAAGTGGTGTGGGGCGAGGGCGGCACGGCCAAGGGCCTGCGCAATCCGGTGGTTGAGATCGCCGGCAAGACCGGCACCGCCGGCATCGCCCTTGAGGCGCCGCGCGACTCGGCCGGCAGGGTGATTCCCGGATTCAGGGGCGGCTACCGCGAGGGCAAGCACAACCGTGTGGCCTTCTGCGGCTTCTTCCCCTACGACAATCCCCGCTACACCTGTATCGTGGTGGTGAGCGATCCGCAGGGTCCCTACGGACCGGCGGCCACCAGCGGCACCGTGCTGCGCAATGTGGCCCTGAAAATGTATTCGCGCGGCATGCTGGGCAATACCTCGGAATTTGCCGCCGCGGAGAATCCCGAGTCCACTCCGGTGTTCTACGGTACTTACCGTCCGGGCCGGGCGGGAGTGCTGCACGAGGACCTGGGCATCGGCCGCGCCCGTGTGTTGCAGACGGCCCGCAAGGGGGCCGGAGCGCCCGCCTCGGTGCCCGATGTGCGCGGTCTCGGTATCCGCGAGGCACTGGTGGAATTGGAACGCGCCGGGCTGCCCGTGACATTCAGCGGCACGGGTTATGTGACCTCGTCGTCGCCCGAACCGGGCACGCGCGTGGCTCCGGGAACCAGAGTATATGTGACATTAAGCCAGAATTAAAACGATGACAGAAATAAACAGAATTCAAGGAGCCGCGGCGCTGGCAGAGGCTGCCGGAGCCGTCGAGTTGCTGAATCCGCAGGCCTCGGCCGCCGGTTTCACGGCGCTGACGGCCGATTCGCGCCGTGTGGTGCCCGGAGCGGTATTCGTGGCCGTGCGCGGGACGCGCACAGACGGCCATCAGTATATTGACGGTGCTATCGCCGCCGGGGCTGCCGCAATCGTGTGCGAGACCCTGCCGGAACCCCCCGCACTCTCGGTGACCTGGATTCGGGTCGCTGACGCCTCGGTGGCACTGGGACGTCTGGCCTCGGCCTGGTACGGCTATCCCTCGCGCCGCCTCACCCTGGTGGGCGTGACCGGCACCAACGGCAAGACCACCATCGCCACCCTGCTCTATACCATGATGGGCATCGCCGGACACCGCTGCGGCCTGCTGTCGACCGTGGTCAACAAAATCGGCGACACCGAGGTCGAGGCTACCCACACCACCCCCGACCCCCTGGAACTCAACGCCCTGCTGGCGCGGATGGTGGACGAGGGCTGCGATTTCTGCGCCATGGAGGTCAGTTCGCACGCCGCCGCCCAGCATCGCATCGCCGGCCTTGATTTCGACGGCGGTATATTCACCAACCTCACACGCGACCACCTGGACTACCACGGCCCCGTGGCCGCCTATCTGAAAGCCAAGCAGAGTTTCTTCGACGGCCTGAAAAAGGAGGCCTGGGCGCTGACAAACGCCGACGACCGCAACGGTGACATCATGTTGCAGAACACGGCGGCACGCCGCGCCACCTATTCCCTGCGCGGCGAGGCCACCTTCCGCGGCCGTGTAATTGAGGACCGTCTGGACGGCATGCTGATGGCAATCGACGGTACCGAGGTCGAGACCCTGTTCTCGGGCCGCTTCAATGCCTCGAACCTGATGGCCGTCTACGGTGCGGCACGTCTGCTGGGCCTCGACAAGTCCGAGGCACTGACACTGCTGTCGCGGCTGCATCCCGTCGCCGGCCGTTTCCAGCCCTTCCGCAGCGCTGACGGCGTGACCGCCATTGTCGACTATGCCCATACGCCCGACGCCCTGGTGAACGTGCTCGACACCATCGCCGAGACCACCCGCGGCGGACGCGGCACCATAATCACCGTGGCCGGCTGCGGCGGCGACCGCGACCGCGGCAAGCGCCCCGTGATGGCCGCCGAGGCAGCGCGACGTTCCGGTCGGCTGATAATCACCTCCGACAATCCCCGTACCGAGGACCCCGCTGCCATAATCGACGAGATGCTGGCCGGACTCGACACTGAGGGCCGCGCGCGCACCCTGGTGATTCCCGACCGTCGCCAGGCAATCGCCACTGCCATTGCCCTGGCCGTCCCCGGCGACGTTGTGCTGGTGGCAGGAAAGGGCCACGAGACATATCAGATCATCGGCACCGAGAAACATCATTTCGACGACCGCGAGGAGGTCAAAACCGCCCTCGGCCGCCGCAATTCGACTAACTGAACACAGGATATTTTTAGGAAATGTTTTACTATCTGTTTGAATTAATGCAGCAGGCGTCGGTGCCCGGAGCGCGACTGATGAGTTACATCACCTTCCGTTCTGGCGTGGCGTTCGTGCTGGCGATGCTGATAGCCATTTTTGTGGGCCGCCGCATCATTGACCGTCTGCAACTGATGCAGGTGGGCGAAATCGTGCGCAACCTGGACCTGGAAGGCCAGACCAAAAAGACCGGCACCCCCACCATGGGCGGCGTAATCATCATAATCTCCATTCTGGTGCCCTGTCTGCTGCTGGGCAACCTTTCGAACGCCTACATGCTGCTGATGCTCGTGGCCACGTTGTGGCTCGGCTCGCTCGGTTTCGCCGACGACTACATGAAACTGAAAAAGCACAACAAGGACGGCATCAAGGGCAAATACAAGATTGTGGGCCAACTCGGTATCGCCGTGATACTGGCCGGAACGATGTATTTCAACCCCGACATGGTGATTGTGCAGAACCGCGAGGTGGTGTCGGTGGAGAGCGACCGTGTCGAGGAAGTGGTCTATGCCGACGAGGTGACCAAGAGTCCCGAGACGACACTTCCCTTTGTGAAGAACAACAACTTCAACTATTCGTGGCTCACGTCGTGGATGGGCGAGAACGCGGCCGAGGCAGGCGGCTGGATAGTGTTCCTGCTGATAGTGATGTTCCTTGTCACGGCCACATCCAACGGCGCCAACCTGAACGACGGCCTCGACGGCATGACCTCGGGCCTGTCGGCCATAGCGGCGGTGTCGCTGGCGGTGATGGCCTATCTGGGCGGCAATGTGGTGTATTCGTCCTACCTGAATATCATGTACGTGCCCGGCAGCGAGGAACTGGTGGTCTACATGGCGGCCTTTATCGGCGCCCTGGTGGGCTTTCTGTGGTATAATGCCTATCCGGCCCAGGTGTTCATGGGCGACACCGGCTCGTTGACCCTTGGCGGTATCATAGCTGTTTATGCCATTTTGATACACAAGGAACTGCTGTTGCCCATCCTGTGTGCGCTGTTCTATATCGAGGACCTGTCGGTGATGCTTCAGGTGCTCTATTACAAGAAAACCGGCGGTAAGCGCATCTTCAAGATGGCGCCGTTGCACCATCATTTCCAGAAGGCAGGCAATTCGGGCATCGACGCCCTGATTCAGCGGCCTCTGGCCCCCATTCCCGAAGCCAAAATCGTTACGCGCTTCTGGATTATCGGCATTATCCTTGCCGCAGTAACATTCGTAACACTTAAAATCCGATGAAACAGGAGTGGATGAAAACAACCGAAGAGATAGTTGAGTCGCATCCCGGACGCCTGGTGGTGCTGGGAGCCGGCGAGAGCGGCGTCGGAGCCGCCATCCTGGCCAAGGACAAGGGCTTTGATGTCTTTGTGAGCGACATGGGTGCCATTTCGCCCAAATACCGCGCCGTGCTCGACGAGGAAGGTATCGCATACGAGGAGGGCCATCATACCCCCGAACTGATTCTCAATGCCACCGAGGTGGTGAAAAGTCCCGGAATCCCCGCCACAGCCCCGATGGTGAAGGCCGTCGCCGACGCCGGTATTCCCGTGATAAGCGAAATCGAATTCGGCGGCCGCTACACCCGCTCGAAGATGGTGTGCATAACCGGCTCGAACGGCAAGACCACCACCACGTCGCTGATTTACCATATCCTGCGCGGTGCAGGCGTGGATGCCGGCCTGGCCGGCAACATCGGCAATTCCCTGGCCTGGCAGGTGGCACGCGACCCCCACGAAGTGTATGTGATTGAACTGAGCAGTTTCCAACTGGACAACATGTACAGTTTCCGTGCCAATATCGCCGTGCTGCTGAACATCACCCCCGACCATCTGGACCGCTACGACTACAAGATGCAGAACTATGTGAACGCCAAGTTCCGTATCCTGCAGAACCTGCAGCCCACCGATGCCTTCATCTTCTGGCAGGATGACCCCGTGGTGACGGCTCAGTTGCAGCAGGTGGCCACCGAAGCACGCATGTACGGTTTTGCCGAGCATGCCGAGGAAAATTCCGCCGCCTACATCGACGGGGAGGACAACCTGATAATCAACACGCCCAAAACGTCGATGGCCATGCCACGTGCCGACCTGGCGCTGCACGGCTTACACAATGTGTACAATTCCATGGCCGCCGGACTGAGCGCCGCCCTGCTGGACATCCGTAAGAGCGACATCCGCCAGGCTCTGAGCAATTTCGCCGGTGTGGAACACCGCCTGGAACCCGTGGCCGAAATCGATGGCGTGCAGTGGATCAACGACTCCAAGGCAACGAATGTCAACTCCACCTGGTATGCCCTGGAATCCATGACGCGCCCCACGGTGCTGATTCTCGGCGGCAAGGACAAGGGCAATGATTACAGCGAAATTCTCGAGCAGGTGCGCGGTAAGGTGAAGGCCATCGTGGCCATGGGCAAGGACAATGCCAAAATCACATCCTATTTCCGCGAGAACACCACTGTCCCCGTGTCCGACACACATTCGCTGGACGAGGCCGTGTCCGAGTGCCGCAGGCTTTCCTCGGCCGGCGATACCGTCCTTCTGTCGCCCTGCTGCGCAAGTTTCGACCTCTTCAAGAGTTACGAAGACCGCGGCCGGCAGTTTAAAGAAAAAGTGAAGAGCCTGAAAGGAAACAACTGAAAAATTCCCCCAATCCCATGACCTCGTCTCCTGAAAACATCAATATCGCCGACCCGGCTGCCGGAGCCTCTCCTGCTCCCGCAATCGAGGCCGGAGCCGTGCGCACCGACAAGCCGCGCGTCGACACCTATATCTGGGGTTCCTATGTGGCCCTGGTGATAATCTCGATAATCGAACTGTTCAGTGCCTCGTCGCAGGAAGTCCGTGTCGACGACATCTACGGTCCCATCATCCGCCATGCCATGTTCCTCGGCATGGGGCTGGTGCTGATGCTGGCCTTGCAGCGCACCCACTTTCTGCGCCTGTATTACGTGATTCCCGCCTTTGTTATTGTGTCGCTGGTGATGATGACCTGGGTCCTTATCGGCGGAACTAAAATCAACGGCGTCAAGCGTGCGATATCGCTCGGCGGCATGATGGTCCTCCCGGCCGAGTTCCTGAAACTGTCCGTGGCGCTGGGCATAGCCTGGATACTGAGCCGCAGCCAGATAAAGGGCAAGCGCGATGTGACCACATCCGGTGTGGTGATGTGTGCCGCCCTGGTGCTTGTGGCCTCGGCGCTGCTGGTGAACCAGGGCCTGACGAACACTCTGCTGCTGATGGGCATCTCGCTGGGCATGATGCTGGTGGGCGGTGTAAGTTGGCGCAAGATGGGCTGGGTGCTGATTGTCTATCTGGTGCTGGGCGGATGTCTGGGCATTTACAAGATGGCAAGCAGTAAGGACGTCGGCCCTACGCCCGAAGATATCGAACTGGCACGCATAAACCAGACCGAAGTGCAGTCGACTGCCGACAAGGGCAACCGCATGCATACGTGGACAAAACGTCTTGAACGTCACTTCCGTCTCAACAAGAGCCACGACCCCATTACCGACGAGAACAAGCAGGAGCAACTGAGTTTTATTGCCCAGGCCCACGGCGGTCTGACGGGCGTTGGCGTAGGAAACTCCCGCGAGACCGCACGCCTGCCGCTGGCTTTCTCCGATTATATCTACGCCATTATCGTCGAGGAACTGGGGGCGCCGATAGCCATCTTCGTCATGGCCCTTTACCTCTTCCTGATGGGCAGGGCGGGGCGCCTGGCCATGGTGTTCAAGAGCACGCTGCCTTGCCTGCTGGTGATTGGCTGCGCGCTGGTGATTTCATTGCAGGCGCTGTTCCATATCTGTATCGTGGTGGGTGTGTTCCCCGTTTCCGGACAGCCGTTGCCGCTGATATCGAAAGGCGGCACGTCGATTATCGCCACGTCGATTGCCCTGGGCATCATGCTCTCGGCTTCGCGCTGGGGCGCCCGCAGCAGCGACGGCGAGGAGACTTTCCGCCGCGAACTCAACACTCTACCCGAAGAAATAGCAAAATCAAATCCCTCACAAGTATAAAATTCAGAGTATGGCAAAAATAGAGCGAGTACTGATAAGCGGTGGCGGTACCGGAGGTCATATCTTCCCGGCGCTGTCGATAGCCGCGGCCATAAAGAGGCGCAATCCGCAGGCCGAAATCCTGTTTGTCGGCGCCCTGGGCCGTATGGAGATGAAACGTGTGCCCGACGCCGGATATGAAATCGTGGGCCTGCCCGTGGCCGGTTTCGACCGCAAGCGTCTGTGGCGCAACATACCCGTTCTGGTGAAACTGTGGCGAAGCATGCGCCGCGCCCGCCGCATCGTGCGCGACTTCCGTCCGCAGATTGCCATCGGAGTGGGAGGCTACGCTTCCGGACCCACGCTCAAGGCCGCTCAGAAGGCCGGAGTTCCCACCCTGTTGCAGGAACAGAACTCATATCCCGGCGTGACCAACAAACTGCTGGCCGCGCATGCCGGCGCTATCTGTACCGCCTATCTCGGTCTGGAACGTTTTTTTCCGGCCGACCGTATAACGCTGACAGGTAATCCTGTGCGTGCGTCGCTGCTGGAAATTACAGCCACGCAGGCCGAGGCGAAGAAGGCCCTGGGCTTCGACCCGGAACGTCCGCTGGTTCTGGTTGTGGGCGGTTCGCTGGGCGCGCGCACAATCAACGAAAGCATGGCTGCCGGGCTCGACTCGCTGCTCGACGGCACCCTGCAGGTTATGTGGCAGAGCGGCGCCTCGGGCGAAAAAGAGGCCATGGAGGCTGCCAAGGGACGCAAGGACCTTGTGGCCACCGCCTTCATCAAGGATATGGCCACTGCCTACCGTGCCGCCGACCTGGTGGTGGCCCGTGCCGGCGCAGGCACCATCAGCGAACTGCAACTGCTGGGCAAGCCCGTGATTCTGGTGCCCTCACCCAACGTGGCCGAGGACCATCAGCGCAAGAATGCCATGGCCCTTGTCGAGCGCGACGCCGCCAGGATGATTCTCGATGCCGACGCCCGCCGCGACCTGGTGACCGCAATTAAGGAACTTGCCGCCGACGGCCCCGCACGCCTGAGGCTGGCACAGAACATACAGAAAATGGCCCTGGCTGACGCCGACGAGAAAATTGTCGACGCCGTCCAGCGCATTATTGACGAAAAACAATGAAAAGAGTATACTTCATAGGTGCCGGCGGCATCGGAATGGCCGCCCTGGAACGCTATTTTATGTCCAAAGGCATGAAGGTGGCCGGCTACGACCGCTTCCCCACCCCGCTTACGGCCCGCCTCATCGAGGAGGGCGTTGACATTTCATACCGTGACACCGTCGACGATATCCCCGAGGAATTCCGCACCCCCTCGCCAGACACGATGGTTGTCTACACCCCTGCCGTGCCCCACGACGCCGCTGTGATGCGCTTTTTCACCGAGGGCGGCTTCAATCCTGTGAAACGTTCAGCCGCGCTGGGCCACATCACCGACAATTCCAAGGCCATCTGTTTCTCGGGCACGCACGGCAAGACTACCACCTCGTCGATGGCCGCGCATCTGCTGCACACCTCGTCTACGGGTTGCAACGCCTTCCTGGGCGGCATCCTGTTGCGCTACAACAGCAACCTGATGCTGTCGGCCACTTCGCCTTACAGCGTCGTCGAGGCCGACGAATATGACCGCTCCTTCCACCGCCTGCATCCCTACATCGCCGTGGTGACGGCTACCGACCCCGACCACCTCGACATCTACGGCACCGAGGAGGCATATCTGGAATCCTTCGCCCACTTCACCGAACTGATTCGTCCCGGCGGCGCACTTCTGGTGCATACCGGCCTGAAACTGAAACCACGTCCCGGAAAGGACGTGCGCACCTACACATACAGCCGCCACGAGGGCGATTTCCATGCCGAGAACATCGTTACCGGCAACGGCGCGATAACTTTCGACTTCGTCTATCCCGGCGGCCGCATCGACGGTATTTCGCTGGGCGTGCCCGTCGAAATCAACATCGACAATGCCATCGCCGCCATGGGCGCCGTGTGGATTGCCGGCGAACTGACACCCGAAATCGCACGCAAGGCCATGTCCTCCTTCCCCGGCGTCGAAAGGCGCTTCCAGGTGCACCTGCGCCAGCCCGGCACCCACGGCAAGGTGGTGATTGACGACTATGCACACCATCCCGACGAACTGGCCTCGTCCATACGTTCGGTGCGTGCCCTCTATCCCGGCCGTCACCTGACCGTCGCCTTCCAGCCTCACCTCTACACACGCACCCGCGACTTCGCGCCGCAGTTTGCCCGCGCCCTGTCGATGGCCGACGCCGTGGTGCTGGCCGACATATATCCGGCACGCGAGGAGCCTATCGAAGGCGTTACCTCCAAAATAATCTTCGACGATATCGAATTGACCGACAAAGTCATGATTTCAAAGGAGAATTTTGTAGATACGATGAAAAACCGTAACTTTGACATATTATTGACCGCCGGAGCGGGCGACATGAGTTTCAGCGTGCCGACGCTGTGCCGTGCCATCGATCCGGAGGCAACCGTGAATTATGATTGACCGTCATCCGATAGTAGCGTTTATCCTTACGGTGGTGCTTGCCGTATATCTGCTGGTGGCCCTGCGGGTCTCGGCCGATATGTCGTCGGCACAGCCATACACGTCGTGCCGCATCACCATCGACGATACCACTGCTACCGGATTCGTGTCGCAGGCCGAGGTGTCGCAGGAATGTGGCGACATCATGCAGTGGATCGGACAGCGGCCACGCGGCCGCATCAGCCTCGACTCGATCGAGCGGACCCTGCGGCGGTGTGACAAAATTGAGCGCGTGAATGTGTGCGAACTCAACAACGGCGTCCTGGCCATCGACGTGGTGCCGATGACCCCTGTGGCGCGCGTCTTCGACATCAATTCGTCCTACTATATCAACGCCGAGGGCAAGCGCATCTCGGCCACGCCGCGCTATCATGTCGATGTGCCGGTGGTTGTAGGCTCGGCCTCGCGGCCCGCAAGGCGTCTGCTGCCGCTACTGGCCTACATAGCAGCCCACCCCGAACTCGACGCCCTTGTATCGACCGTGAAGCAGGATTCCCGGGGCGACATAATCATCGTTCCCACTATCCGCGGCCATGTGGTGAATTTCGGCGATACATCGATGGTGGCCGACAAATTCGACCGTCTTCGCCGCTTCTACCGCGGTGTGATGCCCACGGTCGGTTGGGAAACCTACGACACCCTGGCCGTCAAATGGCGTGGCCGCGTGGTGGCCACCCGCCGCAATAAGGCCCTTGGCGCCAGCATGCTCAGTGCCGTCGTCGAGGAATTTGACGATATCGACGACCACGACACCATGCGCACTCCGCTCCACGGCGGCGACTCGACGCAAACCAACCCCTGAAATAACACGTAACAACCACACATACAGTCCATGGAATCAAGATATATAGCCGCCATCGAGATTGGCAGCAGCAAAATCAAAGGCATCGTGGCCACGGTGGACGCAACGAAGGCCATAGCGATAACCGCTGTGGAGGAAACAGATTCGGGCGACAGCGTGCGCTATGGCCGTGTGCAGAACGCACGCGAGGTGAGCCAGCGCGTCAACGACATAATCCGCCGGCTCGAGAACAATCCCCGTATGAACGGGGGGCATATTACCACCGTGTTCGTGGCCAACGGCGGACGCTCGGTGATGTCGGCCTATGCCGAGGCCACCGTGCGCCTGGGCGGCGAGGCAGAAATCACCCGGCAGGTAGTGGAACGTCTGCACAAGGAGGCCCGCTACGCCCTGGCCACCGACCGCGATATCCTGGCCATCGACGACCGCCGCTATGTCGTGGACAATACCGAGGTTAAGAAGATTATCGGCACCTTCGGCAACAGCGTCCACGGCGAGTTTACCTTCGTGACAGCCTCGCCCGAGAATTTGCGCAACCTGGACCGCGTGAAGATTGAATCGCACGGCAAGGACATTCCGCGCAGTTACCTGCCGCGAATCATGGCTCTCGCCTCGCT
>ERZ836877.4133-NODE-4133-length-15349-cov-23.682686_pt1 | contig 15349 bp, 7 predicted proteins | sample MGYA00519469_ERZ836877 | MGnify/ENA primary metagenome ERZ836877 (study PRJEB31850, sample SAMEA3708809) | human gut metagenome | biome: human gut; feature: human-associated habitat; material: faeces | place: China | collected 2014 ... | reverse complement strand
GATAGCACTCTACTCCGAGACACCGTCTGCCCACCGGGAAAATCCGCTGACCCATTATTTTGCAATTTCAAACAAGCTCTCTACATTCGATCTCCCATAACGGCTATATAAAACAAAAATGGCTCGCCTCGCAGCGTGCCATCCTTCGATTCGCAATCATAGAGCTTTTGGCTCAATTAATTACGTTTCCCCATATAACAGTTAGTCAGTTCCAATTATTTCTTTAATTCAATCGCAAAGGTAATATCTATTTCGGCTATTTCCAAATAATATTCGCTCAATTTACAAGCCGCAAAATAAAAAAACACTAAATTTGCCCGAAATGAAAAGAATCCTTCCCGTTCTGACCATTGCGGCTTTAGCGTCTCTGGCCGCGTGCAGCGGCAAACCGACTTCCGAGACAACCGAGATAGAGACTTTCAGCCGGCCTGCGCCCGTTGTCGCCGCGCGCGACACCTCGCGCGACACAATCGTAATGGCTCCTCCCATGACATCGCAGGGGGTCGGGCCGGTCCGGATAGGCATGAGACTGTCGGCCCTGCCTATGGTGTTGCCGGGCGCCTACGACTCGGTCGCCGTGGAGCGCACCGAGCCTATAGAGGGGCTTGACCAGACGGCGGCCGTGACTTTCTTCAGCCGCGGGCTGCCGGTTATGCTCGGGTGCGGACAGGAGGAACCGCCGGTTTTGTCGGAGCTGACGGTTGTCGGACGCGGCCCGTCGGTAACGATCGACGGGCGCCGCTTCGGAGTCGGCGCCCGTCGGGCTGATATCGCGCGCTGCCGCGGCATCGTCGTGCGCGACGACGGATGCCTCGAATGGCGGCGTGTTGTCATGCAGTTCACGGCCGACACCGTGGCATCGCTGACAATCGAGCGGCCACGGCCGACGGCCCCTGTCTGACAGGGGTTATTTCTCGTCGGTGTCGGGAGCGTGGTCGATCAGGTCGAGGAACTGGTCGAGTTTCGGAGTGACGATAATCTCCGTGCGGCGGTTGCGCTGACGGCCGAGGTCGCTGCTGTTGTCGGCGATAGGATTGTATTCGCCGCGGCCGCCGGCGGTCAGACGCGACGGGTCGATTCCGAAGCGGTTCTGAAGCACCTGGACAACCGAGCTGGCGCGCAGTGCCGAGAGGTCCCAGTTGTTGCGGATATTCGTGCGCGAGATAGGCACATCGTCGGTATTGCCCTCGACAAGAACATCATAGTCCTTATAGTCCTTGATAATCTTTGCGATCTTGCCCAGGGTCTCCATGGCGCGGTCGCTGACCTCGTAGCTTCCGCTCTTGTAGAGCATATTGTCGGCCAGAGAGATATAGACGACACCTTTGAGCACCTTGACGTCGATGTCCTTGAGCTCGTCGCGCGAGAGCGAACGGGTCAGATTGTTGGTCAGCACCATGTTGAGCGAATCGCTCTTCGACTTGGCGGCAACCAGCTCTTTGATATATTTGTTCGAGGCATTGATTTCGTCGACAAGCTTGGCGATGTTCACACTGCTCTGCGAACCGCTTTCAATCGACTGATTGAGCGTTTTCTGCATCTCGGCATAGGCTCTCTTGAGCTCGGCGTTGGCGGCACGGGCATCGGCGAGGCGCTGCTCGAGATTCTGGTTCGACGAATTGCTTTTGGCCAGCTCGACCTGAGCGGTCTGATAGTCGGCCTGAAGCTTCGAATAGTCGGCCTGAAGGGCCGCATAGTTCTTCTTGCTGACGCATCCTGTCAGCGAAACAGCTGCCACGGCAAGCGCTACCGCAATGACATTGAGTCTCATAATTTTTCGGGTTAAAACGGATTATTAGTTGCGTATTTATTGATAGAACGTTGGCTGACGCCATTTTGTTACACTTCCTCGGGAACCGGGCGCCGCGACAGAGCCCGGGCTATCAGCGCCACCGCCACTCCGATGGCCGCCACAATGGCCATTACGGCCAGAAGGTCGAGCGGCTCGAGCCTGACGGGATAGACGCTTATCGACATCCGCGAATGGTCGCCCCCGAGCTTTATGAAACCGCCCCACTGCTGGGCCAGCGTGGCCGCCGAACCGAGCACGAGTCCGGCCACACCTCCGACAAGGCTTATCAGCAGTCCCTGCCAGAAGAATATGTTGCCTATCGCCGAAGGACGGGCTCCGAGAGCGCGCATGACGCCCATGGCGCCGCGCTTCTCTATTATCAGCATCGACATTGTCGACACAACGTTGAACGAGGCTATCAGTAGTATGAACGCCAGCATGACGAACGAGATCCACTTCTCTATCTCTATCATGCGGCGCGACTGCTGTTGCTGTTCGAGGCGGTTCAGAACCGTCAGACCCGGGCCGCACGCTTCGGTCACGGCACGGCGCACCTCATCGGCGTCGGCATCGGGCCGGAGGGCGATGTCGAGGCGCGAGGCTTCGCCGTCATATTCGAGCAGATATCGCAGGTCGTCGAGACCGGCAATGACGACGTCGTTGTCATATTCGCTCTGCTGGCTCTGGAACACGGCGTCGACCCCGACAGTGTCGGCATTGAAAGCCGTTGCGGGATTGGCGGGGTTGATGCGCCCCAGACGGCGCGGCACGTAGAGCTCAAGCCCCGACAGCGGATCGGGACGCGCCCCGAGTTTGACGGCTACGCCGACGCTGATTGTAGCGCCGCTCCCCGAAGCTCCGAGGTCGCTGTCGATAATCAGGCTGTCGAGACGGCTGACCTTGGTGCGCCACTGCGGCGTAACGCCCATCATGACTACCGGCATCTGGCGGTCGCCCCACACGGCGAGCCCCTGCTCGCGGATTACCGGCTCGACGGCAGCGACGCCGTCGACAGTCCTCAGCACTCCGGCCAGCGAGTCGGCCGGTCCTATCACCTTCCCTTCGGTGGGGAAAACCGCTAAGTCGGCGTCGAGCATCGACAGGCGTGCCCTGGCCACTTCGCTGAAGCCGTTGAACACCGACAGCACGCAGACCATCGCCGCCGTGGCGACGGCCACGCCTGCCATCGACACCATCGAAATGATGTTGACGGCATTATGGCTTTTGCGGGCCTTCAGATAGCGAAGGGCTATGCGGAACGAGAGCATCGTCGGCTGAGAAATGTGTGATGAACGGGGCGGAGAATGACGCAGGCCTCAGGAAGGCTCCTGAGTGTCGGTCTGGAGAAGACGGTCGATATTCTCGATATAGTCGAGAGAATCGTCGAGATAGAAAGTCAGCTCGGGCGTCTTGCGCAGCTGATAACGCACACGGCGCGCCAGCTCATAGCGTATGGTCTTCGACTGGCGGTTGACGCTCTCGATGACCTCGGCGGCATGGTCGGTCGGGAATATGCTGAGGTAGGCCTTGGCGACACTGAGGTCGGGCGACACGCGCACAGCCGAAACGCTGACGATGGTGCCGTGCATCTTCGACGTCTGCTGACGGAAGATTTCGCTTAGTTCCTTCTGAAGGAGCCGCGATATTTTTGCTTGGCGGGTTGATTCCATAATTTCGTTCTATTAATAGGTGAATATATTCTATAAACACCCCGGAGAGCAATTACGCCACAAAATTAACAAATCCTCACAAATCCCCCAACTCCGCACGAAGCGGCCGGGCAGAAAGAAAGGGGAACACGCGGACGCGAAACCGCTGCGTTCCCCCCTCGCTATTTGCGCGATTCTTCAGGTATGAATAAGATCTGTCGGTAAACTGTGCGGCAACACGGCGACAAGGTCGCGTTTCGCCGGCGTTGACAACTTCACTTTTCAACCCTTACTAAATGCGCCGGTTTGCGCGCCTGTCATTGCCGTAGATTGCGCGCTGTGGCTTAGTCCGGGATTCAATCTGCAATTATAACAACCGCAGAATTTGTTTGTTATGTTAAACTTTCGAAAAAATGTGTCAGAACGAATATTGGGCGAGAACCGAGATGCGGTTGGCGTGGCCCGAAGTGCCGTCCATATCCTTGCGCATACCCCAGTTATATTCCACGCCGACCTGAAAATCCGACAGCGGATTGTAGAAGACATTCGCAGTGACATAGTTGGCATATTTGTAGGTTGTCGGCCCCATATTCCCCTGGTCGTAGAGGCGGCAGAGGCTCCACGAGCCCGAAACGGTCAGCTTGCCCCAGTCATACTGCAGGCCGCCGAGCAGTCCCAGCGAATGAGGCGCCGTCATGCGTCCCGAATCGGCGTCGGGACTTATCAGATCGAGGCCGTTGCCGCCGAGATCGTTGACATAGCTGCTTATGCCGGCACCGTAGGCCGCCTGATACATCAGCGTCAGTCCGGGCACAAGCTCGGCCATGCCGCTGAGCTGCGCGCCCCAGCCGTTGGCGAAATGATTTTTCTGTTCGAGTAGGTTGCGATACGACATTGTGCGCACAAGTCCGCTCAGCCTTACGTGGCTGTTGCCGCCTGCCCAGCGATACTGAATATAGGCAGGGATGTCGGGCACGCGCTGCGCGATGCGCTCGTTATGGCTGTTAGTGGTGAATGTGTTTTTCGGAATCTCGACTGCCAGACCGAGACTCCATTGGTCGTCAAGCCGCGGAGCGTAGCGCACCATTATCTGCTTCACCGAAATCTGTCCGCAGGGGCCCTCTTCCTCGATTGTGGGAGGGGCGGCGGCGACATCGACAAACGTCGAGTTGGTCAGACCGCCGAGCCATGGGCCGAGTGTCATATAGGCCTGTTTGAGAAGGAAACCGTATTTACCCGGAGCGTCGCCGGTGAAATTTGTCTGTAGGAAAGCGCTGTAATATCCAAAGCGGGTAGTGCGTCCGACAAGGCGCAGATATATGCTCGAATGGCTCAGATCAGCCCCGAGAGCCTGACGGTTCGCCGGATCAGCGGGCACCGGAATGTCGTAGGTCGTGAAGTCGGGCCCCTCCCCTATGGCTCCGTTGAAATCATAGTGGGCCGTGCCCTTCACCGAGCCGCCTATACCGAAGGCTATCTTGCCCTCCTTGTCGAAGAAAAGGAAGCGCGGAGCGCCCGGCTCGTTGAAATACAGATTGTCGCGCGAATAGATAATGCCGACAAGATCGCGGCTCTGCGTTCCGGTGACAGCGATCGAGCGCGCGGGGACATAGATAGTGTCGACAGGGTTCAGAACAACGACTGCGCCGGCACAGGGTGCTGCCAGAATCAGCGCGGCAGCGACCGCCAGAAATGTGTGTCTCATATCAAACAGGAATTTTCTGTAAAAACGCCCGCGCCGCCGCTGAGGTTCACCCCCCGGGCGATAAAAATCCCGATTAACATAGAATTCTTCCGAGCAAATTATCCTATCCGGGCGTAGGGACGTGCCTTTGGCACGTTTCACAGGCGTCTTACAATCAGGGCGTTGCAATGCTACGTGCCGAAGGCACGTCCCTACGCCAGGATGTTTCTGACGCTGATTTCATCCTTCATGGAGCATCCATACATCCGGGCGGAAAATCATATAAAACCGGAGTTCTGAAACCCCCGCGCATAAAATATCAGAGGGGAATCCTCACGGACTCCCCTCTGCTGTGACGGTTAAGATAAAGTTCGTCAGAGGATGATTTTCGTTACCTGTCCATCGGGAGTCAGACGGATTACTACCATTCCTCTTTCGGGATTTATTACACGTCTTCCGTTGATATCGTAGTATAGAATTCCTTTGGCTGCGTCAGCTTCGATATTGACAATGCCGGCAGCCTTGGCGGCTGTCTCGATAGCTGCGATGAGTGCGTCTACCGAGTCGGTGTCGGGGCTATAGGCGAATGTCCCTTCCTCGGCCACGGCTTCGAGAGCATCCTCGGCTTCGCTGCGGGCGTTGTCGATAGCTGCCTGGGCGGCTTCGATCTCGGCTGTCACGTCGGCGTCGGGATAGTTCTCTTCGACATTGGCCTTCATGGCGTCGAGAGCGGCCTGGAGGGCGTCGATCTTCGCGATAGCCTCTTCATAGGCGGCCTGATTGGCTTCTACGCGGGCATTCTCCTTGTCGAGAGCAGCCTGTGCCTCGACAGCGGCTGTGCGGATGGCGTCGATGAGAGCCTCGATTGCGGCGGCGTCGACGGTGTAGCTGTATTTGCCTTCATCCTTGACAGCGGCGAGAGCGTCGGCAGCGCCGTTCTTGGCGGCCTCGATGGCAGCGGCTGCGGCGGCGATGGCGTCATCGACATTGACATCGGGATATGTCGTTGCGATGAGAGCCTTCATATTGTCGAGCTTGTCGGTGAGGCGCTGGATCTCGGCCAAAGTAGCCTGATAGGCTGCCTCGTTGGCGGCTGTGCGCTGTGCCTCGGCGGCGGTCTCGATAGCGTTGATGAGAGCGGTTATTCCCTCGGTGTCGACAGTGTAGCTGTAGTTGCCTTCGAGAATAACGGCCGACTTGGCGGCGTTGGCACCGGCTTCAGCCTTGTCGATGGCCGACTGGGCGGCGACAGTCTCCGCTGTCACGTTGGCGTCGGGATAAGTGGCGGCGACCTTGGTCTTCATGGCGTCGAGAGCGGCCTGAAGAGCGGCGATCTCGTCGATCGAAGCTTTGTAAGCAGCCTCATTGTCGGCCACGCGCTTGGCTTCGGCATCCTTGGCAGCCTGATCGCGGGCAGCTTCATTGCTGACAGCAGTGATCAGGGCCTCGATAGTGGCTTTGTCGACGGCATAGCTGTAGTTGCCTTCGTCCTTGACAGCGGCTTTGGCTGCGGCTGCTTCGGCTTTAGCCTTGTCGATAGCGGCCTGGGCGGCGGCTACCTGCTTGTCGACGTCGGCATCGGGATAGCTTTCGGCTGCGGCGGCCTTGGTGGCGTCGAGTGAGGCCTGAAGAGCGGCGATCTCGTCGAGAACGGCATTATGGGCGGCCTCGTTGGCGGCTACGCGGGCTTTCTCGGCGTCGACAGCGGCCTGCTGCTTGGCAGCCTCATTGGTGACGGCTGTGATCAGGGCCTCGATAGTGGCTTTGTCTACGGCATAGCTGTAGTTGCCTTCGTCCTTGACGGCGGCTTTGGCTGCCTCGGCCTCGGTCTTGGCCTTGTCGAGAGCGGCCTGGGCGGCGGCTACCTGCTTGTCGACGTCGGCGTCGGGATAGTTTTCGGCTGCGGCAGCCTTGGTGGCGTCGAGCGAAGCCTGAAGAGCGGCGATCTCGTCGAGAACTGCATTATGGGCGGCTTCGTTGGCGGCTACGCGGGCTTTCTCGGCGTCGACAGCGGCCTGCTGCTTGGCAGCTTCGTCACCGACAGCCTTAATGAGGGCCTCGATGGCGGCGGTGTCGACAGCATAGCTGTAGTTGCCTTCGTCGGCAACGGCGGCGCGGGCAGCGTCAGCCTCGGCCTTAGCCTTGTCGAGGGCTGCCTGTGCGGCGGCAACCTGAGTGTCGACTGTGGCATCGGGATAAGAGGCTGCCGCTGTCTGCTTCATTTCGTTAAGTTTGTCGGTGAGGCGCTGGATTTCGGTCAGCGAAGCCTGATAGGCGGCCTCGTTGGCAGCCTTGCGGGCAGCCTCGTCCTCGAAAGCCTTCTGGGCGGTCTTGGCGTCGGCCACGAGCTGCTCGATCGAGCGGCTGACAGCAGCAGCCGGATCGGTAACTACGGCGGCATATTCGGTCGGCAACGTGCCGTTGGCGGCAGCCTCGCGGGCGGCCGTCTCGATAGCCTCGATGGCGGCGGTTATGTCGGCACCGGTGAAATTGTCTTTCACGTCGGCGGCCTCGGCGGCGATAGTGGCTAAGGCTGCGGCGAGGTCGGCGCGCAGACCGGCGACTACGGTCTCGGCGTCAGAGAGATAGCGGCCGCCGTTGACAATCTTGACCTCGAAACCCTTGCAGTCGACCGAAACGGTGTTGGTGGCACCGCCGTCGGAGGGCACTGTCGAAGCTTCGATGTCGCTGACGATGATCTTGCCCTCATAGTCATTGTATCCTTCGGGAACGCTGACATAGAGGATGAAAAGCGGACCTTCGCCGGCATCGGCGATCTTGACGCTGCTCATGTCGCTGACTACGAATTTTATCGAGCCGTCGGGGCGGACAGTCTTGTAGAGGCGAGTGCCGAGCGAGAGGCGGTTGCTGAGCTTGATGTCGGTGTTGACGACATCGAAGCCCTCGGGCATTCTAAGCCTGAACTGCATTCCGCCGAGAGCGAAGTTATTGCTCAGGCATACCTCGACGGGGAAGGTGGTACCGGCCGAAACGACAGCCTCGGGCTGAGAGGCCGAGAAAACATATTCGGGCTGCTCGCCGAGAGTGACATCGACGCTCTCCCTGACAGAGGTGTTGACCTTCTTCTGATTGGTGTCGCCCATCTCGATCTTCGACAGGCCGAAGCTGACGACCTTGTTCTCGAGCATTCCGTCTTTAGCCTTGACCTTAAGGGTCATGATAGCTCCGGAATTGCCTGCGATGGGTTTGTTCTCATACGAAAGAACCATCACGCCGACCCCCTGGAACGTAATCTCCTGACCGTTGCTCAGACGGTCGGTGCGCTCGGGCTGGCCGACAAGTTCAAGTTCGGCAGGCAGATCTATTCTGAACTGCACCGACATAATGTCGACATCGTTGTCCATGAGCACCGGAACATCGACCGGCGTCTCATCGACAATATTGAACGGCTCGACATAGACCCTGTTGGCGGCCCCGGCGGCGAAACACGTCATGGCGGCCACAAGCAGAGCTGCGAGCTTCATTCCTTTTATTTTGCTGATTAAATTCATTGTGTTTGTCTGGTGTTTTTTGGATGAAAGCAAGAATTTTGCCGGCGCGGGCAACCGGAGCCGCCCGCGCTGGCAGGGATCCATTTATCAGTGCATTTCCTTGGTTGTTGTGCCGTCGGACTTGCGGATGATGTTCACGCCGCGCTGGATGCGGTCGAGAGCCTGACCGGCAACGTTGTAGATGCGCTCCTTGGCGTTGCGGAAGCTTTCGCCGATGCTGTCGATGGCCGACATGCCTTCGCCTGCGAGTCCGTAGGCAGTGGCGTTGATGTCGGCGAACACGGCGTTGCCGACGGTCAGGTTGCCTGCGCCGCGGGTGCGGACAATGAGCATGGCGCCGCTGTTGCCGCGCAGCTCGTCGTTGGCCATAGAGGCGATGACAACACGTGCGCCCGAGTTATTGTCGAAGCGGTAGAGCTTGTGGTCGGCGCCGCGCTCGGTAAGCTCGATGTCGACGATCTCCATTCCCGCGCCGACGTTGATGTCGAGCTGGCCGCCGACGAAAGCGGTGGTGTTGTTGATCATCACTGCATATTCGCGGACACCGTCGACGGTCTCACCAAGGGCAACCGTCAGGTTGTTCTCGGCAGCCGTCTGCACTCCCTTGACAAGGAGACGCGGAGCCTGCGACGGGTTGTTGAGGTCATTGAGAATGATGTTCGAGATAGCGACAACGTCGGCGATATTGATCTTCGAGTCGCCGTTGACGTCGGCGGCGTAGGCCTGACGCGGGCTCGAAGCGACGAGATCGTCGAAAGTCATGTCTTCGCCGATCCAGGCGATAACCTGCTGGACATCGACAGCCGTAACCTCGTGGTCGGGATCTGCCTCGACATCACCTGGAACGAAGTGGAGCTCACCGATAGCGTCAATAATAGCCTGAGAGGCTGTCACGACATCATTGAAGGCCTGTTCGGCTGTGTCGACAGCTTTGACATACTCTCCGAGCTTTTCCCAATCCATATAACCGGTCGGGAAGTACTCATTCAGAGTATTCTCAAAGTCATGAATGGCCTTAGTGAAGCTCAGATTGGCGGTGTCATAGTCGTTCTGAAGCTTCGCGCGGTCGGCGGGAACGAGATTGGCGTCGGCCAGTGCACCGGCAGCATTCTTAAGCGCCTTGTCTGCGGCATTCTCGGCAATATGGTAAACATCGTTATGGGCATTGTAATCCACATAGTTGAGGATGTTGTTCAAATTATTGCGATACGGCAGAACGCTTGCGGGAGTCAGAGCATCTTCCTTCTGCGAGTCGGCGAGCCACTGCGTTTCGTATTCGATATACCAGGCAGCATTGTTCAGCTGGTTCCAGTAATAATTGTCGCTGTTGCCTTCCTCATAGAGCTTATGCTGCTGGGTATAGGCAAGGAGAGCATCATAGCGGGCCTGATAGCCGGCAAGCTCAGCGGCGAGCGCCGATGCGTTTGCGGCGACATCCTTATTATATTTGGCTTCCTGATCGGCCTGAGCGGCTTCGGCGTTGAGGGCGTCGAGCTTGGCCTGAACGGCTTTGATCTCGGCCAGATAGTTGGCTTCGCGGACAACGACGGCATCGTCGACATCGTAGCGCTTCTTGATGTCTTCGAGCTTTTCGGAAAGAGCCTGATACTTACCGGCATATTCGCTCTTGACCTCTTCTTCGAAGCCTTCCATATCGTCGGAGGTTTCGATATTGCCCTTGACTGTATTGTACTCCTTGTCGAGATTTGCCTTGGCGAGATCGGCGCTTGTGCCGTCGTGGTTATAAACCTTCTCGAGGTCGCTGAGACAGGTGCAGAGATCGTTCTCGAGCTTCAGAGCGGCAGCCTGGAAGTGTTCGTCGGTCTTGCCGTCGAGAGCGGCGTATTCAGCCATGGCGGTGTTGATCTTCTCCTCATATTCGGCGGCATTCTTCTGAGCCCATGCGGTTTCAGCCTTGGCATTGTCGAAGGCCACGCGGACATCCTTTATCAGACCGGCGAGGACTTCAGTCTCGGCGGTGCGGACAGCGGCATAACCGTCCTCGATAGCCTTGTCGGCCTCACCTTTCAGAGTTTCGGCCTCAGTCTTGCACTCATCTTTCGAGAGGGTGGCTTTGTTGGTCTCTACGAATTCGGCGAGAGCGTTGACAGCAGCCTCTGCGGCGGCAATGGCGTCGGTCGTCTTGCTGTAGGCAGCCATTGAAGCGGCGTAAGCCTTGAGAGCGTCGAGGTCGCTGTTGAGCGAGGGGATTATTCCGTCTCCGTCGTCGAGGGTATAGTCGTCGTAGAGCTTCTTCGAAGCCTCGTTGGCCTCCGACTCTTCGTTGAGCTTGTCGAGAATATTCTTGATCGCGTCGGCAAAATCCTTGAAGGGATCGGCCTGAGTGTACCTGAGAGCGTCGAAAGCGTTCTCGATGCCTTCGTAAGCGTCTGCGGCAGCTGTTTCCTGAGCCTCAATGTCGGCGATCGCCTTTTTGATGCGCTCTTCGGTAACGAAGTCAGCTTTTCCGGCCTCGGTCTTGGCTTCAGCAGCATAGACGGTGAAGTCATTGTAGAGGGTAGCGAGATGAACCTTGGCGGCATCTTCGAGCTGATCGGCGGTATATTTGATCTTGTCGAGTTCGTCGGCGATAGCATCCATGGCGAGACCGATCTGCGACGCATAATTCTTTACACCGGACTCAGCATTGTCGGCTTTAGCCTTATCGTCAATGGCCTTTGGCATAGCGGCAATAGCATCCTCGAATACCTTGCCTTCGGGAGTACCGGCGAGATCAGCTGAAAGAGTAAGCACACCGTCCTTTTCAGTGGCCATACCGGCAAGCAGCAGGGCTCCCTTCATCTCGTCGTAAACGAGACTTGCGCGTTTGGTGTATTCCTGTGTCCAGTATTCGCTGCCCTTAGTGTTCATTGCGTCGACAAGCTCCTGCTGACGAGCCTCGATTTTATCTGTGATCTCTGTCTTGATCTTGTCTGTCCATTCGTTGTAGTCGTTCTGAGAGAAAACAACGCGGTCGTCGTTCTGCTTCTGTACCCAAGCTCGGAATTTGGCATCAAGATCTGAAATTTCCTTGGTATAATCGTAGAGGTCACGATATTCGGCGAGAACATCTTCGACAAACTTATGATAACCCTTGTTGTCGATATCCCAGTAGTAGTCATTGTAGACTCTGACTGCGGCATCCTTGACGCTTCGGGCTCCGTCAATAACAGGTTCCCATTTGGGAATCCATGCATTGTTCAGTCCGGATACAGCTTGGTCGATTTCGGACTGGAGATTGTTGGCGCGCTCGACGATATCTAAATATTGTTTGTGATACTTTCCATTGGTAGTATCGTCGAGAGCGCCATGACCGAAGTCACCTGTCACAACGAGGTTCAGAGCAGTCAGCTCGTCGGCAAGAGCATCGAGTTCTTTATTCCGCTTCTCTTTCTCAGCACTGTCCTTGATGTTTGTCTCAATAAAGCTGCGAACTTTGTTTATTTCGGCCGATGCCATCTTCGAGTCGTCGAGAAGTGCATCATAGACCTGCTGGTTCTTCTGAATACGCTCTTTGACAGTCTTTATGTTGCCGGTCAGCTCGTTGGCGCGGGTTGTGAAGCCTTTGACAGTTCCTTTATCGGGCAGTCCGTCAACGACCTTCTTGCCTTCGAGAGCGGTCTTGATGTCGGCCATGAACTTGTCATAGTCAGCCTTGTAGCCGTTGAGCACTTCGGTGAAGTGTGCCTTGGCCGGATCAATCGTATAACAGTCTCCTTCGAATTTGAGAGCCTCTTCGATATCTGTCGGAACATCCTTGACAACCTCATAGAGGGCGGCATAGGCGTTCACATTGTTGTCGAACTTCGTGCAGTTGTCGACAAGCGTCTTCAGAGCATTGTCGGCGCCGGTGAGGTCTTCGGGAGAAGCATCCTCGGTAACTTTGGCGACAGCAGCGTCTTTTTCGGCAGTGAGTGCGCCGAGATTGGCTACGTCGATGTCGGGAACCCCGGCTGCGACAAGTTTGTTATAGTTGGCTTCGGTAGCGTTATAGACACCCTCGGCATGTTTCTTGTTCTCAACGCTGGCGTTATAGGCGAAATCTTTCTTGGCCTTTTTGAGATCAGCCTCAAAAGTGCTTTCACCGATCTTGTCGGCAAGAGCGAGAGCTCCTTCGAGACATTTCTGGTTCTCAAGCTTGGCTACTTCGTTCAATTGCGTTTTATAGCCGTCGACAACTTTGGCGAGGTTGTCATATTGGGTTTCGGCGTTGGTCTTGCCGTAAACCGGTTTGCCGTCCTTTTCGAAGATGAATTTATTGTCAATGAACGTCTTGTAGGCTGTGAGATCACCGCTGAATCCTATATAAGCGTCGAAAGCTTCGCGGAAGGCATCGTCAAGAGCATTTGCAGCCTTGAGCACATCTTCAATCGCAGTTTCAATTTCAGAGGCATCATCGCCGGGCTTGAGCTGCTCAATCGATGCCTGAATATTGTCGATAGTCGGTTTGAACTTCGAATAGAGATCAATTGTCACCTCCTTGTCTTTGCTCTCGACATAGGTTTTAAGTGCATTGCTCAGCGTCTTGATTTTGCCGTCGTTGGTGTTGAGATCTGCGACAAGCTTGTTCCAGTCGGCATAGTTATCGGTGTTAGTTTTCAGTGCCGAGATAGCATCTTCGACAGCCTTAACGAGTCTGTTATATTCCGTCTGATTGTCGGTAGTCGAAAGATCTATTCCATAGTGAGTGGTAACAAACTTTTCGAGATCACCGAAAGCACCTTCGACAGCTGCAGTGAGCTTTCCATATTCTTCGTCTTGTCCGTCAGGAACCTTTGTAGCTTTTGCTTCCTCATAGGAACCCAACAGACCGCTTACGGGCTGTTTGCTGCCAAGAGCTGTCTTATAAGTTCCGTAAGCATCGTTTTCAGCCTTAGCGAGAGCCTCGAAGTTGGTCTTGACAGTGGTCATTTCGGTGGCGGCAGCCGTCAGAGCCGAAATTTTTGCGTTGAGAGCTGCCTCGTTGATCTCTTCGTTGGCAGCGTCGGCGGCTGTGAGTTTCTCGGCAAGATCTGCTACATAGAGGCCCTCATAAATCTTCGTGGCTTCGGCGGTGGCATTTCTGCGGGTTGTCAGGAAAGCATCACCCTCCTTACCGTCGACATCGGCGGGGAGATTGAGAGCATTGAGAACGCCGTTGTAAGTCTCGGTGAATTTCTTCATCTCGGCAACGTACTTCTCGTATGCAGCCTTGTCGGCAACAGCTATGTTCTTGGCAGCTTCAAGCTCACCAAATGCGGCCATAACTTTGGGGTAGTCGCATCCTTCGGGAGTCTCAAATTTCTCCGCGAAATCTTTTGTTGCTTCGAGCTCGGCATTGAGTTTGGCAATCATGCCGTTGACAACATCGAGAGCCTCCTGAGTGCGGGCTTTGACGAATTCATCGGTCTCGGCAGCGTAAGGAGTAACTTTGTTTTCGTATGCTTTAATCTGATTGTTCTGGCGATCCCAATACTCTTTATTGGCATTGCGGTCGGCCACGGCGGTGTTTTCAGCGTTAGCCTTCTCGTTATAGGCTTCTACGTCAGCCTTCAGGGCAGCGATCTCTACGCCGATAGTGCACTCTTCAGCGCCTTTCCAAAGTTCGAAAGTGCCGTAGTCGGCTATGGCGACAGGCTCGACGATTTTCGCAATCTCGGCTGCAATGTCATCATAGCGTTTCTTAAGGCCGGCATATTCGTCCTTGAGAGACTGCGGAGTCTGATTGGTATTATCCTCAGTCAGTTCAACGGGGAGAGCGCTACCGAGAGCGGTAGTCAGGTCGCTATTGAGTTCAGTCTCGTTGACAATAACGGTGAGCTCGGCCTTCGTGCATTCGAAAGCGATCTCGCGGTTGTCGGCATTGAGAGTGATTTCGACATCTTTAGTCTCCTTGATTTCGAATTCAGCAATACCGTCAGCACCGACAGTGACATTGGCGCCATCGACTTTTACCAGAATATTTTTGGCTTTGCCGAGGTTCAGTTCGTATGTACCGGGATAGAGATTGATCTCCTTGAATTTCACGGTATAGATTCCGACAGGGGCATAGAGGCCGACTCCGTCAGCGCCGAAGTCGAGCTTAAAGCCTTCCTGTGTGGCATCAGCTGAGGCTTCCGTAGGAAAGCCCGGTACGGTGGTATTCGCCACAGCGGCAGTTGCCGCAGGCGTAACCAGCAAACAGGCAAGTAATTTCTTTTGCATGTTGAATGGATGGATTAGTTAGTATATTTAGTGTTTCTGCAAATTATTGGAGCGCAGCCTTTTACGGGCCACGCGATTTAGGATTAGAGAGTCAATTTTCTTTATTTCAAAATCATGCTTAAACTTTGCAACGTCGAGAGTAAACTCTTCGACGTTGCAAAGTTAAACACAAATTGACATTTACCCCCCCCGAATAGTTAATTCTTGTTAACCGAAACCATCCATCTTTGTTAAAAAAAGGCGCGTCAGCGCCGAAAAATTTTTTTCAAACGCCCCAAATCACTGCCAGTCAGGCAGATTGCCCCAAATCCCACTGCGTCCCGCGTTGCCGCGAAGTCGAAGGAAGGAGCCGAGCCGCCAGCAATCCGCCTCTCCCGGCGCTTTGCGTGCATCCGCGATTTGTGAAATCTGCGTCAGAAACACCCTGGCGTAGGGACGTGCCTTAATGGCTATTAACTTAGATGAAATCGGCGGCGGAAACGCCCTGGCGTAGGGACGTGCCTTCGGCACGTAGCATTGCAACGCCCTG
>ERZ836877.4129-NODE-4129-length-15360-cov-2.753675_pt1 | contig 15360 bp, 8 predicted proteins | sample MGYA00519469_ERZ836877 | MGnify/ENA primary metagenome ERZ836877 (study PRJEB31850, sample SAMEA3708809) | human gut metagenome | biome: human gut; feature: human-associated habitat; material: faeces | place: China | collected 2014 ... | reverse complement strand
GTGAGCAGTCGGCGTTCGGCGTCGGTGAAGGACATCCATGTACCGAGAAAGGAGGCGTAGAGGCCGCCCCGGTCGATGTCCCCGACGAGCAACACCGATGCCCGAGCGTAATCGGCCATGCGCATGTTGACCAGATCGTGGCTCTTGAGGTTGATCTCGCCGGGGCTGCCCGCGCCTTCAAGAACGACGATGTCGCATTCGGCCGCGAGGCTGTCATAAGAGTCGGTGACGGCGGACCAGAGTTCCCTCTTTTTCCCGAAATATTCGAGGACGTCCATATGTCCCAAGGGCTGCCCGAGGATGACGACTTGCGATCCCGTATCCGAGTGCGGCTTGAGCAGAATGGGATTCATGCGCGCATCGGGGTCTGCGCGGGCCGCCTGCGCTTGCACGATCTGTGCCCGGCTCATCTCGTCGCCATTGGCCGTGACGCCCGAATTCAGGGACATGTTCTGAGCCTTGAAGGGGGCCACATTGTAGCCGTCTTGCCGGAAGATGCGGCAGTAGGCCGCTGCGAGGATGCTCTTGCCCGCGTTTGAAGAGGTTCCCTGCAGCATGAGGGCTGGAGTGCGGCGGGAGGAGCGCCCGGCGGGGAAGACGAAAGAGGAGCCGGAGATGGGGAAGTCCGCGGGGGAAGGGGAAATCTTTTTCAAAGAAAGGTCCCCTTCGTCTTTTTCCCGGTTTTTCATCCTTCCGTAAGCGAGCAGGGGAGTATCCGCCGCGCTTTTCTTTGGGACATCGCCTTCCTCCATTACTTCCCGCAGTGCGCCGGCGAGCCTGTGGTGTTCCTCGGGGAAACGGACGGCGGCGCGGAACCATGTTCCGTCGTCGAGTCCGTAGTAGTTGGAACAGTCGCGCACGGCGATCCCGAAACGCCGCAGCAGGATGCCGTACAGGTCTTTGGGGGCGCCTCTCCAGCGGAACAGCACGTAGTTGGCGGAGGAGGGGAACACCTCCACGCCGGGGAGGCCGGATAGGACGGCTGCGAGATCGGCGCGGCGTTCGGCATTTTCCGCACGGGCCCGTTCCGCGAAGTCTGATGTGTCGCCGAGCGCGGCCACGGCTGCGGACAGCGCAAACACGTTGACGTTCCACGCGGGCAGATCGGCGCGGACGGCTTCAGCCAGTTCGGCCGAGGCCGCCAGATAGCCGATGCGCACCCCCGGCAAGGCATGGAATTTGGTCAGCGAACGCAGTACTACGCCGTTGGAGGGCATCCGGCGCAGGATCGACACATCGGCTTCCGGCCCGGCGTATTCGATGAAGGCCTCGTCGATGATCCAGAGCAGGTCGGGCCGCGCCGCCAGCAGGGACAGGCATTCGTCGGGCGTGCGGAACAGCCCCGAAGGGTTGCAGGGATTGGCCAGAAACACCGCCGAACCCGAGGGCGTTTCGGCAAGCCCGGCCAGCAGATCGCCGGAAGGCTGCCCGTCCGCACCGGAACCGATGCCGCTCCAGAGCGGGCTGCTTTCCAGCCCGGCAAGGCGGCAGGCCAGCGCGTATTCGCTGAACGTCGGTTCGACGATGGAAACGCAGGGTGCGCCGCGCCTTTTGAGTACGCGGGCGAGGGCGTGGATGAGCTCGTTGCTTCCGTTGCCGAAGGCGAAGCGGCCGGCGGGCAGGCCGTATCGGCGTGCCGCAGCGGCAAGGGCCTCCTCGGCGTTGGGCGAAGGGTAGGCCGCGAGGCCCGTATTCGCCCTGACCAGCGCGGCACGGAGGAACTCCGGCGCGCCTTCGGGGCGGACGTTTACGCTGAAATCAAGCAGGGACGCGGGATCGCGCTTGGACACCGACGCCATAGCGAGAAGGTCGCCGCCGTGTGCATCGAGCTTCATAAGGAACCTCGTTCTGTTGTGGAAATGGGTGCGCCCCCGCCGGGACGGATGGGGATACCGTTTTTTTCGGCGGACAGTGCGGCGAGGATACAGGCGGCGCAGTCTTCGGGGCTGGTCCGGGTCGTGTCCACCACCATCTGGTTGGGCAGGGGGAGGTGAATGTGCCGGGCCTGCCGCTGGGCGTGCGGCCAGTCAGGGGAACGGTCGGAACGTCCGGACTCGCGCTTCCGCAGTTCCTCGTCGTCGCAGAGCACCTGGACGGACAGCAGGGGGATGGCTTCCAGCCTCCCAAGCAGATCCTCGATCCATCCGGGATCCTCGCCGATGACATGGTCGACGATGGTCCATGCCCCGGCTTTCGCCGCCGCCGCGACTCCCGCGTGAAACGTTTCGATGAAGGGCAGGCCGGTCCGTTCGAGGCCGTCGAGGACCGATTCATGGCCGCCTGTGGCCGAACGCAGCAGCTGGTCGATGGACAGCATGAGGCTGCATATGCCGTGCATGGCGTACAGCCTATCCCGCAGGGCTTTGGCCAGCGTCGTTTTCCCGGAGCTTGACGGCCCGTTGAGCAGGATAACCTGTCCGATGTTTTCGCATGTTGCTTTGGCCTCGCCCGGGCGGGCGGCTCGGTGTTCGGGACGGCAGGCGGTGAAGTCCGAGGGCGCGGGTCGTCCGGCGTAATTCGCCTCGCCGGTGTTGCCCCAGTACAGATGGACATAGCTGGCGCGCACATTCCCGGCGGCGATGCCGGAATCGGCGTGCCCGGATGCTGTGCGTACGGCGTACAGCGGCGCGTAGCCGCGGTGCAGCTCAATGTCCGACCAGTGGAATTCGTGGCCGCGGAAGACGTCGCCCCCGAGCCCGAACGGAGCGTCTCCAAGCATGGTTACCTCTCGGTAGCCCAATGATTGGATACGTCCGCCCATGCGGGCCGTGGCGTCGATGACCCCGCACATGGGCCAGCTTGCCGTCCTTCCTCCCTTGCCGCCCTTCCCCTCTGAGGCTTCGAGCCGGGTGCACAGGTACATGTATCCGCCGCATTCGGCATAGATTTCTCCGCCCTGCTCGGCAAAGGCGCGGATGGCCTCACGCATGGCCGCATTGCCGGAAAGCTCGCGGGCAAAGACTTCGGGATAGCCGCCCCCGAGATACAACGCGTCGATGCCGGGCGGCAGGGCCGTATCCTCAAGCGGCGAGAACGGCAGCAGTTCCCATCCCCGGGCGGCGAGTGCCCGTTCGTTTTCCTCGTAATAGAAGCAGAACGCCCTGTCCTTGGCGATGCCCATGCGCCGGGGCCGGATGCCGCGCGGAGGAAGGACGGCCCGGGCTTCTGGACGGCGGGCTTCGGTGAGGCTCAGGAGCCTGTCCATATCGACGGAGGATTCCGCAACATCCGCAAGGGCGTCGAGCCACGCCTCCGTGGTACCGGCTTCCTCGGAGGGGAGCAGGCCCAACTGGCGTTCGGGAATCCGCCACGCCTCGTTCCGGGGCAAGGCCCCGAGCAGAGGGGGGAGGTGTTCGCTTTCGAGCGCGCGGCGGAGGATGTCGGCGTGGCGTGGGCTTCCCACGTTGTTGGCAATGACTCCGGCAAGCTGGACGCCCATCCGGGAAGCGTGAAGCCGGAACCCCGCAACGAGTGCGGCGGCGGAGCACGCCATGCCCCGGGCGTTGAACACGAGCACGACGGGGATGCCGAGGGCGCGGGCGCAGTCGGCGGTGCCTCCCGCCGGATCGCCGGGATCGCGGCTGTCGAACAGCCCCATGACCCCTTCGCAGACGCAGGCGTCGGCATCGTGGGCGCGGTTGTCCCACAGCGCGCGGACGCCTTCGCGGCCCATCATCCATGTATCGAGGTTGCAGGCGGGGTGCCCGGTGGCCTGAGCGTGGAAGGTCGGGTCGATATAGTCCGGCCCGCACTTGAAGCTCTGCACCTTCAGCCTGCGTCGGGCGAGCGCACGCATCAGCGCGATCCCCGTCGTCGTCTTCCCTTCCCCGGATCGGGGGGCGGCAAGGCAAAATGCGTGAAATGTCGTGTTCATGGCATCCTTCCCAAGTTCCGGAAAAAGGGCCTTCACCCGTTCTCGCCGTTCCCTTGTTTGGGCCTTCGGCGTCATCGGCTCGGCGTTTGTCAGCTTTTTGCATTGCCCCAATATGTGATTATGCACAGCAGGTTGGTGCATTTTCGCTTTTCTCAAGCCGGGAAGAGCCCCTGCGGGAACCGGAGGGCGGAATGCTCGGGAGGGGAACGGCTTCCCTTCCGAAAGGCGCTGTCCCCGTTCCTCCGGTTCCCGCTTCCCCCTATTCCATATACTTCTCCACATAGCCGCGCGGCTCGTACAGGACGCCGGAATCAAGGCGGGTTCGGGGGCCGCCGATAATGATGAGCGTGGACATGTCGACTTCGGCGGCGGGGAACTCGGACAGTTTGCCTGCCCATTTGGTTTCCTGCTCCCTGCCTGCGTTTTTGACGTAGGCGCACAGGACGTCTTCGCCCCGATGTTCCCGGAAAACCGCAAGCGTTTCGTCCAGCAGAGCCCGCCGTTTGCGCCCGGCGGGGTTGTACAGCGCCACCGGCAGCAGGGATTGGGCCACGGAACGGATGTTGCGGCGCACCTCGTCCGCCGGGACCAGCAGATCGGATAGGCTCACCAGAGAGAAGCCGTTCTGGAGCGGCGCGCCAAGCGAGGACGCCGCGATAGTTGCCGCGGTGATCCCCGGCAGGACCCGGATCGGGATGTCCCTGAAGCGCGGCTCACGGGTGCGCAGTTCGTACAGGAGGCCGGCCATCGCCAGAATCCCGGGGTCGCCCGAGCACACCATGCACACGTTCTGCCCGGCGAGGGCCGCTTCCAGAGCGGACAGGCAGCGCTCCACCTCGCCCTTCATGCCGTTTTGGATCACGGGCTTTCCGGCGATGCGGTCCCGGATGAAGTCGACGTAATGGCTGTAGCCGGCGACGGTGTCACACCGCCTGAGCGCCGTGTCGACATCCGGCGTGATGTGGCCGGGAGCGCCCGATCCGAGCCCGGCCACGACGATTTCCCCTTGTCCGCTTTTGGGGACGGGAAGATGCGGCAGACGGGCCAGTGCCAGCGTGACGTCTCCAAAGGCGGATTTCGGGGCGTACAGTGTGGGCTGGGGGATTGAGCCGTATCCGGCGGACAGCAGGCACGCGGCCTCGCACACCGAAGCGGTGCCGACTTTTTCGCGCACTTTTTCCGAGGGTGCGGACACCGGCACGGCATCCAGTTCCTCCGCGCTGTGGAAAGCCACGGGAACCTGCCATGCCTCGCCCAATCCGAGGATAGCCGGTTCGTCCTCCTTCACGGTGCAGGTGGCGATGCCGGCGATGTTTTCCGCGTTCAGGCCGAACTCGGAAAGATACCGTTCCGCGACGAGGCGCAGCTCCTGCGGCTTGACGCCGCGGCGGCAGCCCACGCCGAGGACGAAGGCACGGCTGGAGACATCAAGGTACAGAACCTCTTCCGGAAGCGTGTTTTCGCTATCCCAGAGGACGGCATGGCCGCATGTGACATCCTGCGGGTTCTCGAAGAAGGCAACTTGCCCGGTGGAGGCGAAATGGCGCTCGAAGACAGCGCGTGTTCCGCAGAAGGCTATGGGGGTTCCGTCGAGCAGGGCAGCGTTGAGGGCGCGGACGGCTTCCGGGTTGAGGATGCGTGCGTGTTCCTGAGCGGCGGCTTCGTCAAAGGCGGGGAGGCCGTTGACGTCCGCGGGGGAGCCGATTACGGCCTGTCCGCCGGTGATGCGGGCTATGCGCCGGGCCAGCCGGTTGGTGCCTCCGAAATGCCCGGAGGTAAGGGCAATCACATGGCTGCCGCTTTCCGGACAGGCAAGCACGGCCGGGTCAATGCTCTTGCCGCGCAGCAGTGGGGTGGCTTTGCGGAAGGGGATCCCCGTCGCGCCGATGAAGATATGCGCGTCGAACTGCGCCCAGTTGGCGGCGAGGCGGCTGTCGAAGTCTTGGGCCGGTATGTGCACGATGCCTTCCGCGTTGGATGGGCGCGTACTGTGGAGCACCGTGGGCAGGCCCAGCCCGGCGGCGATCTCCCGGGCTCGCGTCAGCCCCTTGTCCGTGAAGGCGTACAGGGCGCAGCGTCCGTCGAAATTCTCCGAAACCAGACGGTTCCTGTAGCCATGCGAGAAGTCGGCGTCGTAGAGCCGCGAGGCTGTGCCGTTGGCTCCCAAGGCCCGGCCCACGATGACGAGCGCCTGCCGTCCGAGCCCGGCTTCCTCGGCCTGCCGGGCGATGTCGCCCACCGTACCGCGCAGGATGCGCTCATCAGGCCATGAGGCGCGGTAGACGATCGCCGCCGGGGTGTCCTCGGTCAGCCCACCTTGTTCCATCAGATGGCGCATCAGCTCGCCGACCTTTCCGGTGCTCAGGAAAAAGACCAGCATCGCCCCGGTCCGGGCGAAGGCCGCGGCGTCTTCGCCTTGAGGCATGGGCGTTCTTCCGGGCGTCCGCGTGAGGACGACGCTTTGGCTCACATCGGGGCTGGTGAGTTCGCAGCCAAGCGCCGCTGCTGCCGCGAACACGCTGCTGACGCCCGGGATGATGGATGCGGCCACGCCTTTTTGGGCCAGCCCCCGGATCTGCTCGTTGATCGCGCCGTACATGGCGGGATCGCCGGTGTGCAGGCGCACGACACGTTTCCCGGCAAGGGCGGCATCGCTCATGGCTTCGATCTGTTCCCCCAGATTCATGGAGGCGCTATCGAGGCAGGTGCAATTGGCTTTGCAGGCCTTGAGGTGGGCGGGGTTGACCAGCGAACCCGCGTAGACCACGAGATCCGCCTGTTCCAGAGCGCGCAGGCCACGCACGGTGATGAGATCCTCCGCGCCCGGTCCGGCGCCGACGAATTCGACGAGTGCTTTCATGAAATTGCCTCTTTATGGAATGTGAACACGTAAATGGTGTTTTGCGGAGCGAAGTGGTGGCTCCTTTTGGCGAGTAGGCATTCGTTGGCGATATCGATGCGGCAGAGGCCGGCTCTGTGGTCGGGGGCCCATGAGAGGAGGGCGCGAAAGCTTTCCAGCGTGACCGCGCTCACGACGATGAGGCCGTTGGACCGCAGGCGGTTCCGGCACGCCGTCAGCAGCGCGGGCAGATCCTTTCCTCCGCCGCCGATGAAAACGCGGTCCGGATCGGGGAGGATGCCCCCGCATGCGCTAGGGGCGGGGGACTCGGGGCAGGACGCACGGATTACGGAGAGGGCGTCGCCGGGATGCAGCGTGTAATTGGCGATGCCCATGCTGAGGCGGTTGCGTTCGATCATCGCGCAGCGTTCGGGGTTCCATTCGATTCCGTGTATGCTGAGATCCGGGCGCAGGGCGGCCGCTTCCAGACCCACGGAGCCGCTTCCGGCCCCGACGTCCCAGAGCGTCCCCCAAGCCGGGAGGCGCAGCCGCGACAGGATGACGGCACGCACGTCCGATGCCGTGATCAGGTTGTTTTCGCGCTCGAAGGCTTCTTCCGGAAGCCCCAGTGCCAGTATCGGGGCCTGAATGGAGGCGCTGCCCCGCGTTGTGGCGGCCGCGTCCTGAGCATGGCAATCGGCATGGGCGGCCGGAAAGATGACGAGGATGGACGTCGGGCCGCAAGCGGCGTCGGCCAGCTCGCCCAGAGTCCCGGACAGGATGCGTTCGTCGTCCGAGCCGATGCGTTCGGCGATGATCGCGGCGCGTCGGGCCGATGCGGGATGCGCGCCGAGCACGGCGCGGGCGATGGCGTGCGCCGGGTAGCGGCTCCCCGCATAGGTTACGGACAGCGGCGCTTCGGCTATGCCGCGGGAGGGCAGCCCCTCGCCGGAATGCACGCAGAACAGGCGGGCATCCTGCCACGGAAGGCCGAGGCGGCAGAACAGGGCTTGAAACGCCGTGATTCCCGGATGGTACGCAAGGTTGTCGCCGGGCGTGCGGAGTGCTGCGAGCGTGCCGCCGAATCCATGGTAGAGGGCGTCGCCCGAGGCCAGCACCACGATGCGTTTCCCCTCCCGGCCCAGCGCGAGGACTTCTTCCGCGTCCTTTCGGGCGCCGCTCCCAATGATCCGGGCGTTTTTCACCGGGACGGGGCACAACGCCATAAGGGAGCGCGAGCCGTACACCGCGTCCGCCTCCTCCAGCAGAGTAAGAACGCCCGTGTCGGAGGGGAATCCTGTTCCGCACGAAACGATGTCGATGTGCCCCGCGGCGTCTCGCGTTCTGCCGTTCGTCATATGGAATGCCCCTGTATGAAGTAGGATGGCCCCACGATTTCGCCGGGGTCGGCAATCGCCGGGTCCGGTTGATCCCCGTTCATGTGTTCGTCCGGTTCCGCCGCGATGGCTGTGGACTGCCGGGGAGAGGCCTCTTCGGGCCTTCCCCGCGCTTCTTCAAAGAGGAAGCCTCCTTCAAAATCGAACACGAGCAGGCGGAGTGCCGGGTTACCCGTACAGCGGCGCGAGAGTTGCCGGAGGGCGGTCCGCGCAAGGCGGCGGAGGAGGCCGTCCCGGGCGTCCGGTGGGATGGACAAAAGCGCCTCGCGCACGGAAGCGCTGTACTTGAGTGCTCCATGCAGGCCCGTCTCGGCGGGGAGCGTCCTGCGGACTTCGGCGCGGAGCAGATCAATATCTTGGCTGACCTTGTGCGCGTGCGTGTTTTCGAATCCGGCAGCGTACTTGCAGAGCTTCCCGGGCATGCAGGCCACGGCGATCTCGCGCATGCCGTAGCGGCAGGCTGCGGCGAGGCTTTCGGCGATGAAGTCGCCGATACTGACGAAAGCGGTTGCGGGCAGTTGAGGCAGGTGGATCTCCGCGCCGGATTTGGTGCGCCCGCCAGTGCAGAAGACCATTGTAGAACCGCCGGAAAGAAAGTGCGATTTCACGCAGATGCGGACGGTATGGATGTAGGCTTCATGGCTGTAGGGACGGACCAGGCCGGTGGTGCCTAAAAGCGAGATGCCGCCCATAATGCCGAGATGGGAGTTGAGGGTATGCTTCGCGAGCTCCTCGCCGTTTTCCACCCCGATTTCAAGAAGCCAGCATCCTGAGCTGAACCCGGCCCGGCGGAGATTTTCGGAGATCATATTGCGGGGGCCGGTGTTGATGGCCCAGCGGCCCAGCTCGCAGTCGAGCCCCCGGCGGTTGCACAGGCCAATGCCTTCCGCGCCGCGCAGGATCAGCGTGCCGTTCCCGATCTGGAGGACATAGTCCTCAGCCCGGATTTCTCCGGACAGACAGGCGCGGATGTCGGCGTACAGTGTGGCACCGTGCGTGCAGTCCGGATCGTCACCGCCGTTTTTCCTGATGGCCGCCATGTGCCCCGCGCCGGATTGCAGAAGCGGGAGTTCGCGCTCCCTGCCGTCGAGGAAGTGCACCCAGATGCTTTGGGGAGCCCCGCCTCGCGTGAGCCGTATCCACGCCGCCTTCGCTGCCGCCGCCGCGCACGCGCCCGTGGAGTAGCCCCAACGCAAGTTTTTCCGATCCTTTTTCATCGTATCCGGCTCCTGTGGATTCATGAAGGGAATGGGGCCGTGCCAAGGTTGCGTTGGCGTTTCCGTGCCAGGCCATTACCGGGAGTTGATCCGGGACAGAATGCGCGGAACGCGGCAAGGCAGCCTGAGCCTTTCCTGCGCAACGCCGGAAAACAAACGTTTCGGGACGGCGGAGGCCGAAAAACCTTCCTTAGCGGCGTTTTCCTGTCGTTTTCACTATCAGGCGCTCTCCATGACGGCGTGCAGCGTGGCGACCGCAAGGGCGCTTCCGCCGCGCCGCCCCTCAAGGGCAATCTGGGGGACGGCGCAGCGGGCAAGGAGGGCCTTGGACTCGACGACATTGACGAACCCCACGGGCATTCCGACGACGAGGGCAGGGCGCGCACTTTCTTCCAGCACGTAACGGGCGATGCGGGCCAGCGCGAGCGGGGCATTGCCGATGAGGACGATGGCCCCGTCGAGTAAAGGGCGGGCTTTTTCCGCGCTGCACAGGGCGCGTGTGCGGCCTTCCGCCTTTGCCCGTGCCAGAACGTCCGGGTCGTCAATATGGCAGTGCAGCCGTTCCGGGCCATAGCCAGGATTCAGCCTGCGCAACCGGGCAAGGGACAGGCCGGAACGGATCATTTTGGAATCGCAGAATATCGGCGCACCGGACCGCAATGCCTTCAGCCCGGAGGCGACGGCGTCGTGCCGGAACACCAGCGTGTCCGCAATGCGCGGATCCGCCGTCGTGTGGATGAGCCGCCGCACCACGCGCCATTCTGGTGCGGGAAGCTTTATGTGCAGATCGCATTCCGCCTCGATGGTCCGGAAGCTTTCGCGCTCGATTTCCTCTCCGCTCAGGTTCCAACGTACTTCCATGCTCTTTCCTTATATCCGGCTCCCATGCGGGCCATGCCGTTCGATTGCGGGGCCGTTTCCCCTCTGCGCCGGGATGAAGTTTTAGGCTGTCCGTCATGGCGTATTGAGCATCATCCAGACGACCCCGGCTATTCCCGCAAGCGTGACGAGGAAGCGGGAAAGCTGCATGCCGAGGACGATGGAAAGGGCGATGGGCACGGGAAAGATCGCCAGGGCCGAGGGGAGGTTCCTCCTGAGTGCCCGAAAGGGATTGCCCAATGCGCTCCCGACCAGCATAGCAAGCAGAATCTGGCTATTGTCGATCAACCCTTCGGCCCGGAGATTCGCCGCAACCGCAGAAGACTGCACCAGGCCGCCGAACTGTGCCGCGACCGCCGAAAGGAGCTCCGTCGGGAAGAGTTCCGTCACAGCATGGGGGAGGGCCGTTTCCCAGAAGTCTAGCACGCCATTCTTGAGGAGCCATTCGATGCCGAGCATGAGGGGCACTGTCATGCAGACCATGCGGAAGAGCAGGGAGAACGAGCGTATGGCAGCCTTCGATATGGCGTGCGGCCATGCCAGCGGCTGGGAGGTGGAGCCGGACTCGGTCGCGCAAGGGGACTCGCCGTGCCGCGAGACGTACCAACGGTTCCAGAGCAGGATACACAGCAGAACCAGAAAACCGCCCGTGAACTGCATTCCGAAATAGAGTACTCCGGGCAGGCCGATGGCCCCGATCACCGGGAACATCACACGGATCGAGTGGGAAATGTAGGCCAGGTAACTGTTCATCATGCCCCCGGCGATAAGCGCCGAGGTCCGGATTTGCCCTTCAGCATGGCTGCTTACCAGAATGCTGTTGGCAGCGGCGTTGGAACAGAGCGCTGTAGGCATGGCAAGGCCCACGATTTCCGGGAGGCGCGCCATGCGGGTCAGGCGCCCCATCAGCAGCGCCAGCACCATATGCCACTGGCGGGCCTCCATTAGCCCTCCACAAAAGGCCGCAATGCCCACGATGGCGAACAGCCGTCCGAAGGTCTCCAGCTTCATGAAGATCCTTTCCGCGTCGGAAGGTTGTCCGCTCGCCTGTGTGGGGAGGACGCCGCCGAGGGCGCCCCTTGCCGGGGAAGCGTCCGCTGTCTGCGTGGCGGTTGTGGGTGCGTCCCTCATCCGGCGCGAGTCCACGGGCATATGCAGGATGAACCAGCATGAGCAGACGGCAGCGAGGACGAACCAGAGAACCCAGCCCGGACGCTTCCACGGCGGGATGGAACTGCGGGCTTTCATTGTTTCTTGACCATGATCAGGGAGAGATACTTTTCCGGGCGGGCGCGGATAGCGTCCGGATCGGTCAGAAGGGCCTGCTCTTTCATGGCGAGGTGTTCACCATAGAGGACCTGTACCTTCTCCTCGCGGGCCAGCCGGTCGAGAAGGGCACCGCGACTACGGTAGCTTTTGAGGAGGATAGTCGTCGAACCCTTGGGAAAATCAAGTGCTTCAGCCATTTCTGCGCGGAACGACGGAATAATCCTGAGCTGTTCGCCGTTCTCGACGAGCACGGTTCCCGCCTTGGCGGTGAGCGTGGCGAATGAGGTGATGCCGGGGATGACTTCCAGATCCAGATTGGGAATGGCTTTGCGGATGATTTCCAGTACATAGCCGAACGTACTGTAAGTCATGGCGTCGCCGAGTGTAGCGAAGGCGCAGTCGTGTCCGGCGCGCAGCTCGGCGATAATGGCCTCGGCATTGGCGCGCACTTGCTCCTCGCGGATGGTTTTGTCGCGGGACATGCTGAATACCTGAAGCCTGACTTCCCCGCGCGGCTGGAGATAGTCCACCACGGATTGCGAGACGCTGTTCGAGGCATTTGGAGAAATCACGGTGAAGACGACATCCACGGAGCGGAGCACATCCGCCGCCCGGAGCGTCAGATACTGAGGGTCGCCGGGGCCTATGCCCACACCGTATAACTTGCCTGTTTTCATGGGAATTCCGTCCTGGTGGAGATGAATGTTCAGGTCTCTTGACGTTTTTCCGGCCTGAGCCGGGCGCTCCGGTCATCCGGTCCGGAACCTTCCAGCATTGCTGATGCTGAACTGATCCTAGTCGCTATAATAGTTTTAGAATTGAATATGGTATGTTCTTTTATATTAATATGTTAAAATGTCATTCATTCACTGATGTACATTATGGTAATGTATTAAATAGGTATTTTTCACAAAATACATATCTATATAACGTTAAAAAAGTCACATTATGGGCGCATAATCCAATTATGTGTGCTTTTACAGTGCAATTTGGAACCATTTTAATTCCTATTAATCAGTATATGGATATGGAACAGCCAAAACAGGAACCCGATGCAAACACTAAACGTTTCACCGGAAACTTGTTCTTTTTATTGCAAATAATTTGCCAGTGTTTTTTGTCGCTATAATACGCTGAAATAAAAGTTTTTTTATAATTATGTGAAAAAGCGGAGAAGAATTGTCCCGGAATTGTGGGCGCCATATATCGAGAAAAGTTCTTTTCGGCACGTTTTCCGGGACAATTTGTGTCAATATCGGTACAAAGAGCCGTTCGGTACAATTTTGTGCGTGTACCGGGGCGCACTCTGCCTACTTTACAAGTAAAAATAACAGGAACTATTATTGATAGATTCTATTATAATTATATGATATAAATTGATTAAAAATGTATCTTACTATAGTTGGAGCAGTTTTTTTATACGGAAACCTATCTTGGAGGTCTTTTCTCCTTATTGATGCGGGTACAAAGTGTCACGATATTGGAACATATTAAACGTTATTTCTGTCACATCCTTTATAGGGAGAGAGGGGCTACAACCGGGCAATTTTGCATTGGAAGGGGCCACGAGGACGGATTAAGGAGACAAAAGGAGGCCCGTTTCGGGCGATGCAGGCCCTTTTCTTGCCTCCAAAAGGTACTTGGGGGAAAAATTGTTTTTTAATCCCCAATCGTGTCGTATGGTTTTGATTTTTTAGGATATCTGAGGTGGATGGACTCCGGCATCAAAAATGCAATAACTAGATAACGAAGAGCTCTTTGGTATCGGCCCTTCATTATCCGGGTAGTGGAGGCTGGAGTAGATAGGGCGTTCCGCAGGAACGCGGAGCAGTTTGATTCCTCGGCTATTCCCCGTAGTTCGGCGCAAAAGGACAGAAGCCGCTTTTTCCGCTGTGGGAGCATCTCCTTGCGGAATCAGGTGTAAAACGGACGGGAGTACAGCGGCAGGCCCCCTGCAACTTGTCGGGTGTCACGCTTGAGTCAAAACAGTATTTCCAGTAAGTATATATTGATGTATTCGGCATGTGTCGGAAATGCCTCAACAATGACAGTCTCTTCCGATATCAGTCAATAAATATATGAATCTATTTTTGTACAATAGACAAAATGCATGACTGAGAGGTCTGTATGATTGACTCTTCAATGATATTGAAGGCAACATTTGAGAAGATTATTGAAAGTATAAATATCGGTATTTTTGATCTCCTGCATACAGGTGTTGCTCTCTTTTGCGACAAAGGATTTTTTATCTATTGCAACAAATCTTTTCTAAAAATGTATAACCTTCCTGAAAGTGTTATAGGTAAGCATATAACGGATTATTTTCTCACTGGCGAGCGTGGCGTCATGAGTAGCATCCGCACGCGCAAGATGGTCATCTGTTCCAGCCAGACTAAGAACAACGTATGGGGTGTCTCCTTTCGCTATCCTATTCAGGATGAGCAGGGTCAGCTGCGGGGGGTGGTGGTCGAAAGCATCCCTTCCAATCTCGACAAGGATAAGCTGCTGGCCTTGCTGGATACGGTTCGCAATCTGGAAATGAAGTCCTACTCCTTCTCAGAGCAGAAGGAAGCACATAAAAATAGTGGATTGTATACGTTCGAAGCTATTGTGGGCGAAGCCCCTTGCATTGAAAACATGCGCTGCTTGGGGCGGCGTTTCGCGTTCAGCCAGGAACCGATTCTCGTATGCGGGGAGTCGGGCACAGGGAAGGAGCTGGTGGCGCAGGCTCTGCATATGGCCAGCCAGCGCTCGGATCGGCCTTTCGTCACTGTGAACTGTGCCGCACTGCCGCCGGAACTGATGGAATCGGAACTGTTCGGTTATGAGACTGGGGCGTTCACGGGAGCCAAGGTCGGCGGCGTGAAGGGCAAGTTTGAAATGGCGGACACGGGCACCATCTTTTTGGATGAAATCGGTGAACTGCCGCTGCCCATGCAGGCGAAGCTTCTCCGTGTCCTTGAAACCGGGGAAATCCAAAAGATAGCTCATAAGGGTCAGCTCCATTCCGACTTTCGGCTTATCGGCGCGACCAACAGAAATCTGGCGGAGATGGTCAGGCAGGGCCAGTTCCGCGAGGATCTGTACCACAGGCTGAGCGTTTTCGAACTGGATATTCCGCCTCTGCGGGATCGCGTGAGCGACATACCCCTTCTCGTCCGGCATTTCGTCACCCAGAGCGTCGGGGACAATCGCCAGAAGGATATCCGGATTGACGACGCCCTGTATGATGCCTTTGCCCAATACCCGTGGCGCGGCAATGTCCGGGAACTCAAGAATGTGCTTGTGTACGCGCTATATTCTTTAGGGGATGATCAGTCCGTGCTGACTGTCCAGCACCTTCCGCCCCGCTTCATGCGTGAACTGGAGGCGGCGGCCGTAGCCGGGACGATACCCGATGCAGAGGACTCCCGCCAGGACAGTCAGAACTTTTCAGAAGCCAGCGCCCGGGCCGAACGCAAGGTATTGTGGGACGCGCTGGTCAATTCCCGCTACAACAAGGTGCTGGCCGCCCGGACTCTGGGGATTTCCCGGAGCAAGCTGTACCGCAAGCTCCGGGAACATGGCCTGCTCGCCAAGTTTGAGGCGCAATAGGGGAGAGCCTCCTCATGGGAACTTTAACGCCGGAAGCCGGTAGTGTTGGCAGGCTGTTGCGAGTCCCACTGGCGGAGTCCGGGCTGCCGGGTATACAGGCGGTTTCCGTCTTTCCGCCGGGCGATGTTGAGGGGCTGTCTCGGTCGGGGAAGGGCCGGAGCAAACGCCATCCCTTTCGCCTTTATCCTCTTTGTCAGAACGACATGTCACGAAAACAGAACCATATCCCAGGGCAACTCCAGTATAGCGGCGTTTTTCGGGCCTTTCGCCGCTTTGGGGTGCTCTTCCCCG
>ERZ836877.4121-NODE-4121-length-15387-cov-12.168863_pt1 | contig 15387 bp, 9 predicted proteins | sample MGYA00519469_ERZ836877 | MGnify/ENA primary metagenome ERZ836877 (study PRJEB31850, sample SAMEA3708809) | human gut metagenome | biome: human gut; feature: human-associated habitat; material: faeces | place: China | collected 2014 ... | reverse complement strand
GCCGCCGGAGCGGTGCTTAAGCCGTCAGGCGGGAATTGTGCGGTGTTGCCCTAAATTGTTTTATGCCCGCAAATGCCGCAGCATGTTTTCATACCTCTGCTTTGCGTCCGGTACAATATTCTTGACCGGGTAAGCATGATAAAGGCCTTTGCCTACTTCCGGGATCACGTTTTCCCGGCGTTCTCCTGCCGCTTTTTCAGGCTGAACAACATCTGTGTACTTTTTTCAAAACCAGCTTGACAATTTTCCCCTGCTGCGGTATAGTAGTTAAGTCAACAACATGGGCTCGTAGCTCAGCTGGGAGAGCGTTCGGTTCGCATCCGAGAGGTCGAGGGTTCGATCCCCTTCGAGTCCACCATAAAAAATACCGCAGATACGTTTGTATCTGCGGTATTTTTGTTGTGCGGTACACACTTGTGGATTTAAAACGGCTTTTTTGGTGCTTTACTTTAAGAGAGAATCATTATCGCGAAAATTATTGTGAGATCATAGGACTAAATCAGAAAGGCCTTGAAAACCAAGGCATTCTGGTTTAGTTCCTTCTTTTTTGACCGAAAACAAAAGACTTTCGCAAGAATCAAACAAGCCGGAGGATACTGCTGCACACCCCTGGCAGAAGGAGGATAGCAACTGCCATACCGCGTCCATCTTTTCTTTCAGCTCGTCAATATCGTCCGGCTCGATTTTAAATGCGGTGCACCTGCTCATCGCCATAAAAGGCCGAATGTCGCCTTCTACATCGCAGCTCTTTCCGGAAAACACATTGAGTTTGCCCCGGTTATAGTCGATATTGAGCAACTGCTCCAACGCATTACCAGACGCCTTGCATAGAATCTCCGCCTTCACTCTGGCATTCTCCGTCACGCTGGTCAGCAGCTCTGCGCTGATATTTGCCGGTTTTTTCACGGTAACTGCAAAAGACTGCCCTCCCCCTGTATTGATCAGGTGGTACGGCAGTCTTTATTTTGATTTTGTTCTCTTTCCGGTGATCTTTACTCCACCTTGCAGACCGGTTCCCGGATAACGGTCTTGCATTTTTCCGGGGCAGTGCGGCGGGGATCGCTGAGGTAAATTTCGTGGTGCAGGCGAGCGGAGGTGCAGTTAATTTTATAGTGCCGCTCCGCCGCAAACTGCTCCATTGCGTTGAGCGTTGCGGGCTCGGTATCATAGTTGCCAAGGTGCATGCACTGCACGCACAGGCCCTCATCATAAGTAAAGTACTCCACTTTGCTGAGATCCAGCTTTTTCTTGGCGGCAGTTTCGGCCACGGCCCAATCGAACTCCTGTTTGGTTACAAACTCCGGCAGGCGAATCATGGCGATCCAAGAGAATGTTTCCTTATGGGCGTAATCGACCCGGCTTTGCCCCTCCTGCCACCAAAGGCCCTCCAGCGGCGGCACCACATATTCAAAATAGCCGGGGATCTGGTGGGTACCTTTGTAGCTCATTTTTATGGTAAAGGCAACCGCATACAGCATACCAATGGCCACCTGATATTCTCCATCCTGCGCGTTGGGGTCACCATGGCCGCGCACCGCCACATAGTTCATGGGCGGCACTTCCAGCAGCTGCGGCTTTTGGGGCGGGAGATAAAATTCCTTATACTCCTTTTTATAGTCAAACGGCATCGGTCAGGTCGCTCCTTTCTTCTTTTTGGGCTTTGGCATGGGCAGTTCGCGGCAGGTAGCCTGCACAAATGCAATCATGTGTTCCCGGTCATCCACATCCTCGTACAGAAAATAATCTTTTGCACCATCATACGGCGGGGCTTTGGGCAGCTGCGGAGCAAGGGCTGCCCCCTCTTTGGTAATTTTGATGAACAGCTGGTCATCGCACACCAGGGCAAACATTTTGCCGTCCAGATACACGCCATAATCGCCAAACATTTTGTGGTAGGTCACCTGCCCGGCCGGGGCAAGCTGGTCCGCAATATACTGAACAAATTCGGGATTGGAGGCCATAAAGGGTTCCTCTCTTTTCATCATCATTTTATAATATTATATCATATTCCCTCACTCTTTACAACCTTTTTTCTTATACAACAACCAATTATTGTATGTCACCGATGCTATAGCCACATTTTTTAGCCGCATTTTTTACAACTCAGCGCTTTACAGTGGTGCTTGGTTCGGTGTATCATAAAAGAATATAAAAAAGGAGATGAGCGCATGAAATGCCCGAATTGGGGTAAAATTTTGGCTGCGGCGGCGCTGTGTGCTGCGCTGTGTGCCTGCAGCAAGCCGCAGGATATTCTGCCCGATCATACCGCCACGCCGGAAACATCCGCCACGGTTGCCCCAACTGCCGCCGTTGTTCAGGCCACCGCCACCCCCGCCCCAACAGATACCACCGTGCCCACTATTCTGCCGCAGACAGCAGATGCCGGGCGCAGTTATGTGGACGACACCCTGTTCATTGGGGATTCCAACACCGTGCGCTACACCATGTACGCCGATGACACCGGAACGGCGTTTTCCACGCTGAAAAACAACATTGGCGTGGTCAGCATGGGGGCCGGTTCCATCACCACCCTGAAATGCGAAAAGTTCAAGGGAGACAGCACCCTGTATACCATTCCGGATGCCGTTGCCAAGTTGCAGCCCAAACGCATTATCATTGGTTTCGGCTCCAACAACCTTGGTGGCAGCTCCACGGATGCCACCAAGTTCATCGCACAGTACCGGGAGGGGCTGGCCGCCATCACCAAAGCATGGCCCTATGCGGATATTATCGTCAGCGCCATTCCCCCGCTGGACCAGCAGCGGGACAACACCAACCTGACCATGACCCAGGTAGATGCCTACAACGCCGCCCTTGTGACGATGTGCGAGGAGGACGGCTACAAATTTTTGAACACCGCCGAAGTACTGCGGGATGACGCCACCGGCTGGGCTAAAAAGGACTATACCCTTTCGGACGGGGTGCATCTTTCCAAAGAGGCTGTCACTGCCTATTTTACTTATGTGCGCACCCACGCTTACGTCACGCAGGACCGCCGCCCCGAAAGCACAGCCGCCATCCCGGAGCCGGACGGCGTACCGCTGGGGTTAATCTCCTCGGATCCGATCGCCGTGCGCGGCGCTAAAGTACCGGTGGAATTTGTGGCCACATCCGGCGGCAGCATCAGCGGTTCCACCAGCCAGAAAGTGAAAAAGGGCGGCACCTGCTCCACCGTGAAAGCCGTACCCAATGCAGGCTGGAAGTTTGCCGGGTGGACGGCGTCGCTGGGGGCGGCCTCCAGCAGTTCTTCCCTGAGCTTTACCGTGCCCAGCAATGCGGACGCCAACGGCGTGATTGTGACAGCACACTTTGAGCCGGACGAACACGAACATGAATTTGTGGAAGTAAAGGATACCCGCATTGAGCCCACCTGTTTGGAATACGGCACCGTAAAAGTCAAGTGCACCATCTGCGGCAAGGTAAAAGAAAAAGAACTGCCCGCCCTGGGGCATGACTATGACAAGGGCGTTATCACCTTGCAGCCCCAGCCCGGTGTGGCCGGGGTGATGACCTACACCTGCCAGCGCTGCGGCTACATCAAAACAGCGCCCATTGAACCGCTGCCCACCGCAACGCCGACAGCTTCACCCACGCCATCTCCTTCACCGACACCGGCAGTTACCCAGACGCCGGAACCTGTTGTCACACCAGAGCCGATAACTACCCCGGAGCCTACGCAGGAACCTGTCATTACGCCGGAGCCCGAACCGACGGGTGCACCGGAGCCGGTAATTACCGCGGAACCGGCCCCTGACCCGGAGCCGCCGCAGGAAACCGAGCCTGCCAGTGAAGCCCCCACCGAGGTTCCTGCACAGGAACCGGAAGTTCCGCAGGAATAACCCTGAGGCAACACCGCACAATTCCCGACTTGCGGCTTAAGCACCGCTCCAGCAGCTGCCGCACCTCGCTCGCCGTATCGGCACTTAGAATTATGCGGTATTGCCCTGATTTTTTGATTGCATTTATTTTTGATTTTTTGAAAAGAAGAGGAACTTAATCTTATGAATGACCCCAGCCAGCAGCACATTGGCACCCCGGCGCTGATCCGCCGGTTTGCCCCTTACCTGATGCGTTACAAACGCATTTTGATTTTTGATTTGTTCTGTGCCGCACTGACCACTTTGTGTGATATCGTGCTGCCTAAAATTATGAGCTACCTAACCAACGCCGCTACCGATCCCGGCATTGTACTGACGGTTGATGCGGTGTTAAAGCTCGCCCTGCTGTATCTCATTTTGCGGCTGATTGATGGTGCCGCACAGTATTTTATGTCCGGCACCGGCCACATCATGGGCGTTTATATTGAGACCGATATGCGGCGGGATGCCTTTGCCCACCTGCAGCGGTTGAGCCACACCTATTATTCCAATACCAAAGTTGGGCAGATCATGGGCCGCATTACCAACGACCTGTTTGATGTGACCGAATTCGCCCACCACTGCCCGGAAGAATTTTTTATTGCGGGCATCAAAATTGCGGCTTCGTTCATCATCCTGTGCGGAGCCAGCGTACCGCTGACTTTGGTGGTGTTTGCCTGCGTGCCCTTGATGGCGGTTGTATCCATCAAGCTGAACCTGAAGCTTCGCGCCGCGTTCCGCCGCCAGCGGTTCCAGATCGGCGAGTTGAACGCTTCGATTGAGGACAGCCTGCTGGGCCAGCGGGTTGTGAAGGCGTTCGCCGCGGAAGAGGAAGAGAACAAAAAGTTCGAGCAGGGCAACACCGCGTTCCAGACCATCAAGAAGAAAACCTACCATGCCATGGCCGCGTTCAACACCTCCACCCGGCTGTTTGACGGGTTGATGTATCTGGTGGTCATTGTGGCAGGCGGCCTTTCTCTGGTATATGGCACCATCAGCGCTGGCGATTTGGTTGCCTATGTGCTGTATGTTTCCACTCTGATTGCCACCATCCGCCGCATTGTGGAGTTTGCCGAGCAGTTCCAGCGCGGCGTGACCGGCATTGAGCGCTTTTTTGACATTATCGATACCCCCGTTGAGATCACTGACGCCCCCGACGCCAAACCGCTGCAGGTGGAAAAAGGCGGCATTGAGTTCCGCGATGTGAGCTTTGAATACCCGGACGACCACAACAAGGTGCTGCGTCATGTAAACCTGAACATCCGCCCCGGCGAGAATCTGGCGCTGGTTGGGCCTTCCGGCGGCGGCAAAACCACCCTGTGCAACCTGATCCCTCGCTTTTATGATGTGACCGGCGGCGAGATTTTGATTGACGGGCAGGACATCCGCCATGTTACCCTGAACAGCCTGCGCAATGCCGTTGGCGTGGTGCAGCAGGATGTTTACCTGTTCAGCGGCACGGTGGCCGAAAACATCGCTTACGGCAAGCCGGGTGCCACGCGGGAGGAGATCATTGCCGCCGCCAGGCTGGCCGGTGCTGATGGCTTTGTGCGGGAGCTGAAAGACGGGTATGATACCTATGTAGGCGAACGCGGGGTCAAGCTTTCCGGCGGGCAGAAACAGCGCATCAGCATTGCGCGGGTATTTTTGAAGAACCCGCCCATCCTGCTGCTGGACGAAGCCACAAGCGCGCTGGACAACGAGAGTGAGATTCTGGTTGGGCAAAGCCTGGATAAGCTGGCCAAGGGCCGCACCACGCTGACGATTGCCCACCGCCTGACCACCATCAAAAACGCTGACCGCATTCTGGTGCTGGGCAAATCCGGCATTGAGGAAGAGGGCCGCCACGAGGAATTGCTGGCAAAGAAAGGCATTTATTACCGCCTGTGGAACGGGCTGGTCAGCGGGCAGACGCTGTGATGGAAAAGCGGACGCTATGCCGCTTTGTTCCGTTATAAAATATATAATGCAGAGCCACCCCGCCGTTGGGGCAGAAGTTTCCCGCGGCGGGGTGATTTTTGTGATTTTATAGGGAATGGTTTTGAGCGTTCTATTATCTGCCGCCTATCTCCAACACATAACAAACCCCATATTTTCTGAGCGGCGCCCCGCGCCGCGATCCACCGCCATTATTCATTATTATTTATTATTTATTCTTTTTCCGTCTCTCCGCCGCCCAATTCCTAATTTCTAATTTTCCTCTCAACTCCTCACTCCTAACTCCTACTTCCTAACTTCTTCACCATTCTCCCCGTATTCAGCCCGCAGGTCAGCAGGTTAGAGGCTGTCATGACCGCCAGAAAGCCCGGCATACCGTATTGCGGCATCAGCCACAAAATGCCTGCAATGCGCAAAATGGAATCCAGCACCGAATAGCGGAAGGTCGCCAGCTGCTCCCCCATGCCTTTTAAGATCGCATCCACCATGCTTTCCAGGTACATAAAGGGCGCCACAAAGCCCAGTACCTGCACATAGCGGCCCGCCTGGGCATCGTGATAGAGTAAAATGGCGGCATCCTTGCCAAACAGCACCAGCGCGGCCCCCACCAACAGCGAGAACCCACCCGTCAACCCCATGGCAAGCCGCACAAGGCGGCGCAGGGCAGCGGTATCCCGGGCGGTGTGGGCACGGGTGATCTCCGGCATCAGCAGGCCGGAAAGTGCCGCCAGCACCGAGAACGGAAAAAAGATAAGCGGCAGTGCCATGCCTTTTAAGGAACCATACTGCGCCACGGCTTCGGCGCGGGTGCCAAGGTAAGCGGCAAGACAGGCGGGGATCAGCACGCTTTCCCCCGCCTGCAAAGCGCTGGCCACCAACCGGCTGCCGGTCACGGGCAGCACAATTTCCCACAGCTCCCGGCTGGTATAGCCGCGGGGCGGGTCATCGGCGCATGGGCGGAAGCCCGGTTCCTGCCGGGCAAACAACGCCATAATGCCGCAGGAGACCGCCTCGCTGACAGTATTGCCGATGAGCACCGCACAGCAAGCGTAAGCCGCGCCCCAGTGGGCCAGCTTTACCAGCGCCAATGCGGCCACGGCCATCCGCACGGTCTGCTCCACCAGTTGGGCAATGATATTCGGTTCCACCCTTCGCCGCGCCAAAAAGCACCCCCGCAGCGCCCCGGCCGCCGCAATAAACGGCAGGCTGGGGGCCAGCGTACACAGCCCCAGCTCCGCGCGGGAATCATGCAGAGCAAAGCGGGCCAAAGGGTCCGCCAGCGCCAGCTGCGTCAGCATGGCGGCGGTGCCCAATACGGCCGCTGTTGCCGCAAGGCTGCGCAGCGTCGGGGCCATGCCGCGCCCACGGGTCAGACACTGCGCACCCAGCCGTGTGGACGCCACATTAATGCCCGCCGAAGCCAGTGAAACAAACACCATATAGACGGATAAGATCAGCTGGTATAGGCCCATACCCTCCGGCCCCAGGCGCGCAGCCACAAACACCCGGAACACCATGCCCAGCGCCCGCAGCGCAAAGCCCGCCACTGTCAGCAGTGCTGCATTTTTTAGATAGGTTTTCCCCCGCAGTGCCGTTTTTGCCGCCCCCTTTGCCCGTATAAAGCCAGTATATTCTGCATTGCTGCGGTTTATGGCAGGGTTCTATGAAGAAGTATCACCCATACAATTCGGACATTTTTGCTGGTTTGGCGTGCTATTCGTTTTGATAGTACTTGCATTTTGTGCTCTGACGCGGTACACTAATAAAGTGCGGCCCATGCCGCAAAACGGAGAACGGTGCCGAAGCGGGGCAGTTGCAGCGCCCCGCCCGGCACAGATAAAAGGAGCTATACCTACATGAGTGAAGCATGTACCCACGATTGCAGCAACTGCCACGCTGACTGTTCCAGCCGTGCGCCGCAGCATGAACCGCCGCACGCAAAAAGCCACATCAAAAAAGTGATCGGCGTTGTTTCCGGCAAGGGCGGCGTTGGCAAAAGCATGACCAGCGCCATGATGGCTGTTTCCATGCGCCGCAAAGGCTACAAGGTCGGCGTGCTGGATGCTGACATTACCGGCCCTTCCATCCCCAAATTGTTCGGCGTTCATGGCCCGGCCATGGGCACCGAGGACGGCATCAACCCGGTGGAAAGCCACACCGGCATCAAGATCATGTCCATCAACCTGCTGCTGGAAGATGAGGAAGCCCCCGTTGTGTGGCGCGGCCCCGTGATTGCCGGTGCGGTCAAGCAGTTCTGGCAGGAAGTGATCTGGGACGACGTTGACTTTTTGTTTGTCGATATGCCTCCGGGAACCGGCGATGTGCCGCTGACCGTGTTCCAGACCCTGCCGGTAGATGGCATCATTATTGTATCCAGCCCGCAGGAGCTGGTCGGCATGATCGTTGGCAAAGCTGTGCAGATGGCCGAAATGATGAAGGTTCCCATCCTTGGCATTGTGGAGAACATGAGCTATGTTCTCTGCCCGGACTGCGGCAAGCATATCAACGTGTTTGGCGACAGCCATGTGGACGAGACCGGCAAGAAGTATAACCTTCCCGTGCTGGCCAAAATGCCGCTGAACCCCGAATTTGCCAAAGAGGCGGACGCCGGCATGATTGAAACCTTTGCCGGGGATTATCTGGACGGCGCAGCAGACGCTGTAGCCAAGCTGCTGAAGTAACTTTTTATTTTGGAATCCGGGCCCCATGCCCCGTTTGCAGCCTGTGTGGGGCATGGCCCTGAAAAGATTATCCATGCAGGAGGAAACACATTATGAAAAAGTTCCTGGAAGAGTTCAAAGCTTTTGCCCTGAAAGGCAACATGATGGACATGGCCATCGGTGTTCTCATCGGCGGCGCATTCTCCACGCTGGTCACTTCCTTGACGGACAACATCATTAACCCCATCATTGGCATTTTGTTCCAGACAGATTTCAGTGATGTTGTGCTGCACCTGCCGTTTGACATCAACCTGGGCATCGGTGCATTCATCTCTGCCGTCATTAACTTTATCATTCTGGCATTCGTTCTGTTCTGTATGCTGAAAGCCATGAACAAGCTCATGGACCTGGGCAAGCATGAAGAAGAAAAGCCCGCCGAGCCGGAAGCCCCTAAGGCCCCGACGCAGGAGGAGCTGCTGACCGAGATCCTGGCTGTTTTGAAAGAGCAGCAGGCTGCAAACGGCAAATAACACACCGTTTTGCCCGGCAGTTATTGCCGCAGCTTAATTTTGTTAAGTTTGGCCATTGCAAAACAAAGCAAATAAGGTTTTTGCGTTAATTTCATAAAAATCTTTTGTTTGATGATTGCCATTTCCCTATTGGTGTGGTATAGTATCGCTAAGAACAAAGACGTTCCCACAAACGGGTTAGTGTACCCGTTGGGGAACGTCTTTTTTCGTATCTATGCCAGGTTGGGAAATGTGCGTTCCCGCCCGGCCCCGCAGGGAATTACGGGAAGGAGCAAAAAACGGATGGAAAACTTTACAGAGCGCAAGGCCCCCGCCGGGCTGTATGATCCGCGGTTTGAACATGACAACTGCGGCATTGGTGCAGTTGTGGATATCAAGGGCCGCAAAACCCACAAAACGATCGACGATGCTTTGCAGATCGTGGAGCACCTGGAACACCGTGCCGGTAAGGATGCCGAAGGCAAAACCGGCGATGGTGTCGGTATCCTGCTGCAGATCGGCCACAAGTTCTTCAAAAAAGCTGCCGAAGAAGCCGGCATTACGCTGGGCAACGAGCGTGACTACGGCATTGGCATGTTCTTTTTCCCGCAGGAAGAGCTGAACCGCAACCAGGACAAAAAGCTGTTTGAGATCATCTGCAAAAAAGAGGGGCTCAACTTCCTTGGCTGGCGCGAAGTGCCCACCTGCCCGGAAATTTTGGGCCACAAGGCACGTTCCTGCATGCCCAGCATCTGGCAGGCATTTGTGGAACGCCCGGCCCGCGTAAAGCCCGGCATTGACTTTGACCGCAAGCTTTATGTTGCCCGCCGCGTGTTTGAACAGTCCAGCCAGGATACTTATGTGTGCAGTCTTTCCAGCCGCACCATTGTGTACAAGGGCATGTTCCTGGTTAAAGAACTGCGCCTGTTCTATCCCGATTTGCAGAGCGAAGATTATGAATCTGCCATCGGCATGGTGCACAGCCGTTTTTCTACCAACACGGCACCCAGCTGGAACCGCGCCCACCCCAACCGCTTTATCCTGCATAACGGCGAGATCAACACCATCCGCGGCAACGTGGATACCATGCTGGCCCGCGAGGAAACCATTGGTTCCAACTACCTGAAAGAGGATATGACCAAGGTTCTGCCCATTGTGAACCAGGGTGGTTCCGACTCCGCCATGCTGGATAACACGCTGGAGTTTATGGTTATGAACGGCATGGAGCTGCCGCTGGCTGTTATGGTCACTATCCCCGAACCGTGGGAAAACAACCATAGTATGGACCCCAAAAAGCGTGCGTTCTATCAGTATTACGCCACCATGCTAGAACCGTGGGACGGCCCCGCTTCCATCCTGTTCAGTGACGGCGATGTGATGGGCGCTGTGCTGGACCGCAACGGTCTGCGCCCCAGCCGCTACTATATCACCAAAGACGGCCGCCTGATCCTTTCCAGTGAGGTCGGCGTGCTGGATATTCCCGCCGAAGAAATCGTGCGCAAGGACCGCCTGCGCCCCGGCAAAATGCTGTTGGTGGATACCGCCAGGGGTGAGCTGGTGGACGACGAAAGCCTGAAAGCCGATTACGCCAGCCGCGAGCCTTACGGCGAATGGCTGGACCGCAACCTGGTCAACCTGGCCGATTTGAAGATTCCCAACGAGCGTGTGCCCAGCCACGAGCATGACGAGCTGGTGCGGCTGCAGAAAGCATTCGGCTACCAGTACGAGGATGTTTCCACCATGATCCTGCCGATGGCAAAGAACGGCGCAGAGCCTGCCGGTGCCATGGGCAGCGATACCCCGCTGGCCGTTTTGAGCCACACCCATCCCCCGCTGTTTGAGTATTTTAAGCAGATGTTTGCCCAGGTCACCAACCCGCCCATCGACGCCCTGCGCGAGAAGGTCGTGACCTCCACCACCGTATACGTTGGCGCACAGGGCAACCTGTTGGAAGAGGACGCCGAGAACTGCAAGGTGCTGAAAATCACCAACCCCATTTTGACCGAAACCGACCTGATGAAGATCAAGGCCATGAAGGTTCCCGGCTTTAAGGTGGAAACCATCTCCATCTGCTACTATAAGAACACCGACCTGGAAAAGGCCATTGACCGCCTGTTCGTTGATGTGGACCGCGCCTACCGCGATGGTGCCAACATCCTGATTTTGTCTGACCGCGAAATTGATGAGTACCATGTCGCCATCCCCAGCCTGCTGGCTGTGGGCGCAGTTTCCAAGTATCTGGTTCGTACCCGCAAGCGCACCGCCATGGCCCTGATCCTGGAAAGCGGTGAGCCCCGCAAGATTCATGATTTTGCCACCCTGCTGGGCTACGGTGCCTGCGCCATCAACCCCTATCTGGCACAGGAGACCATCGGCGAGCTGATCAATGAGGGTCTGCTGGACAAAGATTACTATGCCGCCGTGAACGACTACAATAAAGCCGTTCTGGCCGGCATCGTCAAGATTGCCTCCAAGATGGGCATTTCCACCATCCAGTCCTACCAGGGCAGCCAGATTTTTGAAGCGCTGGGTCTGAGCAACGAGGTAGTGGATAAGTACTTTACCAACACCGTCAGCCGTGTGGGCGGTATTACCATCCGCGACATCCAGAACGACCTGGAAGCCCGCCACAAGCAGGCATTCGACCCTCTGGGCCTGGATATCAGCATGGAGCTGACCAGCCTGGGTGAGCACAAGCTCCGCAGCGGCAAGCTGGCCGAAGATCATCTGTACAACCCGCTGACCATCCACCTGCTGCAGCAGGCCTGCTGGACCGGCGATTACAACAAGTTCAAGGCTTATACCGATGCCGTGAACGCCGAGGGCGGCGATGCCATGCACCTGCGCAGCCTGCTGGACTTCAATTATCCTGACGCCGGTATCCCGCTGGACGAAGTGGAAAGCGTGGATTCCATCGTACACCGCTTCAAGACCGCTGCCATGAGCTATGGCGCCCTTTCTGAGGAAGCCCACGAGTGCATGGCCGTTGCCATGAACCGCATCGGCGGCAAGAGCAACACCGGCGAAGGCGGCGAAGCCGAAGACCGTTTTGGCACCGAGCGCAACAGCGCCATCAAGCAGGTGGCATCCGCCCGTTTTGGCGTGACCAGCAAGTATCTGGTTTCCGCCAGTGAGATTCAGATCAAGATGGCACAGGGCGCAAAGCCCGGCGAGGGCGGCCAGCTGCCCGGCGGCAAGGTTTACCCCTGGGTTGCCAAGACCCGCCACTCCACCACCGGCGTGGGCCTGATCTCTCCCCCGCCGCACCATGATATCTACTCCATTGAGGACCTGGCCCAGCTGATCTATGACCTGAAATGCTCCAACCGCAAGGCTGCCATCAACGTCAAGCTGGTCAGCGAAGCCGGTGTCGGCACCATTGCCGCCGGCGTTGCCAAGGCCGGCGCCGAAGTGATTTTGATTTCCGGTTTTGACGGCGGTACCGGCGCTGCACCGCGCAACTCCATCCACAATGCCGGCCTGCCGTGGGAGCTGGGCCTTGCCGAAGCACACCAGAGCCTGATCATGAACGGCCTGCGTTCCCGCGTGCGCATTGAAGCCGACAGCAAGCTGATGAGCGGCCGCGATGTGGCCATTGCCGCCATGCTGGGCGCTGAAGAGTTCGGCTTTGGCACCGGCCCGCTGGTTGCCATGGGCTGCGTGATGATGCGCGTGTGCAACCTGGATACCTGCCCCATGGGCATCTGCACCCAGAACCCCGAACTGCGCAAGCGCTTTAAGGGCAAGCCGGAATACATCATCAACTTTATGCGCTTTATGGCCGAGGATCTGCGCGAATACATGGCCCGCCTGGGCGTGCATACCGTGGATGAACTGGTTGGCCGCACCGACCTGCTGAAAGTCAAGGATGCCCCGGCTGGTTCCCGCGCAAGCGAGATGGACCTGACTGCCCTGTTGAAAAACCCGCTGGTGGAAAACAGCAGCGTACACTTCAACGCCAAGGATGTTTACAACTTCGGCCTGGAAAAAACACCGGATATGCGCGTGCTGATGAAGAAGTTCAAGAAGAGCTTTGACATGGCAGAGCCCAAGCCGATGACCGTTGAACTGGAAGTTGGCAACACTGACCGCGCGTTCGGCACGATTTTTGGCAGCGAGATCACCCGCAAGTTTGGCAACACCCTGCCGGAAGATACCTTCCATGTGATCTGCAACGGGTACGGCGGCCAGAGCTTTGGTGCCTTTATCCCCGCTGGCCTGACCTTGGAACTGGTTGGCGATTCCAACGACTATATGGGCAAGGGCCTTTCCGGCGGCAAGCTGATCGTTTACCCGCCTAAGGATGTCACCTATGACCGCAGCGAGAACATTGTCATTGGCAACGTTGCCCTGTATGGTGCAACCGCTGGTAAAGCGTTCATCAACGGCGTAGCTGGCGAGCGTTTCTGCGTGCGCAACTCCGGTGCTACCGCTGTTGTGGAAGGCGTTGGCGACCACGGCTGCGAATATATGACCGGCGGCACCGTGGTGGTGCTGGGTAAGACCGGCAAAAACTTTGCAGCCGGCATGAGCGGCGGCATCGCCTATGTGCTGGATGAGGACTGGGATTTCTACACCCGCGTCAATAAAGACATGGTCAGCCTGGAGCCGGTGGAACACAAGTATGATGTTTCGCTGCTGAAGGATTTGATCCGCGAGCATGTGGAAGCTACCGGCTCCCCCCGCGGCAAGGAAATCCTGGACAACTTTGGCGAGTATCTGCCCAAGTTCAAAAAGGTCCTGCCCCATGACTATGACAAGATGCTGCGCCTGATTGCCCAGATGGAAGAAAAGGGCGAGGACAGCGAGCAGGCACAGATCGAAGCGTTCTATGCAATGAAGAACGCTGCTAACAAATAAGGGAGGCGCAAACGATGGGAAAACCGACAGGATTTATGGAAATTGCCCGGCAGACCAGCACGGAGCTGCCGCCCGAAGAACGCATTCAGAACTTTAACGAATTTCACATCCCGCTGCCGCAGGATGAACAGCAGGCGCAGGGTGCCCGCTGCATGGATTGCGGCGTACCGTTCTGCCAGGCTGGCATGATGATTGGCGGCATGGCAAGCGGCTGCCCGCTGAACAACCTGATCCCCGAATGGAACGACCTGGTCTACCAAGGCAAGTGGGATCTGGCTGTACATCGCCTGCGCGCCACCAACCGCTTCCCGGAGTTTACCAGCCGGATATGCCCCGCTCTGTGCGAAGCTGCCTGCACCTGCGGCTACACCACCGGCAGCCCTGTTACCGTGAAGGAGAACGAGCACGCCATTGTAGAATATGGCTATGAATCCGGCCTGCTGACCGCCTGCCCGCCCCCGACCCGCACCGGCAAAACCGTTGCCGTGGTAGGCGCCGGTCCTGCCGGCCTTGCGGTTGCCGATTACCTGAACAAGCGCGGCCACAAAGTGACCGTATACGAGCGTGAGGACCGCGTGGGCGGCCTGCTGATGTACGGCATCCCCAACATGAAGCTGGAAAAGCAGGTCATCGACCGCCGCGTGAACATCATGAAGGCCGAGGGCATTGACTTTGTAACCTGCGCCGATGTTGGCGGCAGCACCCCTGCCCAGGATGTGCTGGATGCACACGATGCCGTTGTGTTGGCCTGCGGCGCCAAGCAGGCGCGCGACATCAGCGCACCGGGGCGCGATGCACAGGGTATCTACTTTGCCGTGGATTACCTGACCAGCGTGACCCGCAGCCTGCTGGATTCCGGCTTTTCCGATGGCAAGGCTGTGAGTGCCAAGGACAAAAAGGTGTTGGTCATCGGCGGCGGCGATACCGGCAACGACTGTGTCGGCACCGCCATCCGCCAGGGCTGCGCAAGCGTGACCCAGCTGGAAATGATGCCCTGCCCGCCCACAGAACGCACCGCCGCCAACGCCTGGCCCGAATGGCCCAAGGTGCTGAAAACCGATTACGGCCAGCAGGAAGCCATTGCCGTGTTTGGCAGCGACCCGCGCATTTACCAGACCACGGTCAAAGAGTTCTATAAGGACGAAGCCGGTCAGGTTTGCGGTGCGCTGATTGCCAAGCTAGAAAGCAAAGTGGTGGATGAAGCCACCGGCCGCCGCGCCATGGTGCCCACCGGCGAAGAATTTGCCATCGAGTGCGACCTGGTGCTGATTGCCGCCGGTTTTACCGGCTGCCAGCCCTATGTGGCCGAAGCGTTTGGCGTTGACCTGACCAAGCGCGGCACCGTTGCCGATACTAAGTACGCCACCAACGTGCCCCATGTATTTACCTGCGGCGATATGCGCCGCGGCCAGAGCCTTGTTGTTTGGGCCCTGCGCGAAGGCCGCGATGCCGCCGCCGAGGTGGATAAGAGCCTGATGGGCTACACCAACCTGTAACAAGCCATTTTCTTAAGGCAATACCGCATAATTCTAAGTGCCGATACGGTGAGCGAGGTGCGGCAGA